>Ga0070766_10000036_pt1 | contig 53009 bp, 46 predicted proteins | sample HubBroMetageWFT6_FD_69782 | JGI IMG/M metagenome (GOLD analysis project Ga0070766, IMG submission 69782) | Warmed and freeze-thawed soil microbial communities from the Hubbard Brook experimental Forest, New Hampshire - Hubbard Brook CCASE Soil... | ecosystem: Environmental > Terrestrial > Soil...
AGCCAAGGAATCCTTCTGTACGGCAGACGCGGCGACAAGCGATGTCATTAACGCGCCTGCCACGGTCGGATCGGTTTTACAACTGGCAACGAAATCGTTTACTGTCCATGTTGGCTCCGGGACGACGTACGAGTTGTTGACGAGGCGGTAGCTACCTAACCTGTTGGCCAACGTGGCCGTGAGTCTGCCGGTCGTGGCCGGATCTCCAGCGCCGAGTAGAACGATAACATTACGTGCTGCTGATAGTATGGGCGGTGCGCCAAGGGCGAACGGGATCGGGCTCGGAGGGCTGCCGCCCGGGGGCGGGCTCGCAGGCAGAGGCGAGGTTGAGCCATCAGATAGCGCGACCGTCGGCGCCAGCGAAACCTGGACGGCGAGTATTCCAAGAAGCATGACGACGATCCTCACCAAAGAGCGTCGCATCGAACGGCCTCCTTCGGATGCGGGAAACAACCGGCACCTCGCCTATTTTTTCCACAAACGAGCTTACTTTGTCAATCTAGCATCCCAAGCGAGCCAGGCGCTAGGCTCCCCTACGGTTATTCTTGCTACTTTGTTGAGGTATGCTTGCTACTTTTTGAGGCTGAGCTAGCCTGCAAGAGGTTTAGATTTTCGCTTGCTTGAAGGTACCGAAGTAAGCAAGGCTTAGCTCAATTTTGAAAGGCCGCTTATGAGACAGTTGGTTCGGCGAGAGGCGCGCACCCTGGGTGGTATCGTTATGATCGCTGCGGTTGCGGCATGTTCCGCGCCCCAAGCCGGGCGCACCGCAATGCCGGTCGCGCTTTCGGACCTAGGCGCCCGGCGAGACGTTTCGCTAAATCCCCTGCACAACTTTGGTCGAGGCAACGACGGCTATGCACCACAAGCTGGCCTGTTGTATTACAATCAGCGCTTTTACGGAACGACCCAGTACGGCGGGACTGGCGGCAACGGTACAATTTTTGAGATCAGCGATGTCGGCAAGGAGCGGATCCTCTATAACTTTCGGAAGGTGCCGGATGGTGCCGAGCCCGTGGCAAGTCTGATCGAGTTGGGAGGACAACTCTACGGCACGACCCAAAGCGGTGGTAAGTATCGAATGGGCACGGTCTTCAGCGTAGGCACGTCCGGAAAAGAAAACTGGGTCTACAGTTTCGGTTCGGGCGGCGACGGTGCAATGCCCGTAGCGAACCTAACTGCTGTAAAAGGCGTTCTCTACGGGACTACTCTCAAAGGTGGGAGCTATGGGGGTGGCACCATCTTTAGCATTAATCCGAGCAAATCCACAACTGACAAGATTCTCCATAGCTTTGGTTATGGCAACGACGGCTCGGCGCCAGCCAGCGGTTTGATCGCCGTTGGCAGTTTGCTCTACGGAACGACCAGCTCCGGCGGTGGACCGCCGAGTGAATCTTTCGGGACCGTATTTAGCGTCTCGCACGGCGGGTCCGAGCGCGTGATTGTGGCATTCAATTGCACCGACGGCGCGGTGCCCGTCGCCGCGTTGGTCAAGATGGGTGGTACATTTTACGGCGCTACTTCGGTAGGTGGCACTTCGGGTTGTTCATCGGGCGGCGACGGCACGATTTTCGCGTTGAGCAGCGGTGGCGCTGAACACGTCGTCCACGCTTTCGGTGGCGGAACCACCGACGGCTACGATCCCCTCGACACGCTGACTGCGGAGCATGGGCGGCTTTACGGAACCGCTTATAACGGCGGTGCTAATGGCGGAGGCATTGTCTTCGACATTACGCCTGCTGGGCTGGAAACGATTCTTCATGACTTTGGCGAGGGTACTGATGGAAATCATCCGATTGGTGGAGTGATCCACGTCGGTAACGCCTACTACGGGACGACGAGCGGCGGCGGCGTATATGGTGGCGGCATCGTCTACGGGCTCCAAATCTAGGGTTACGCGCATGCAGCATTCACGCTTGCACCTTGCGTTTCTCTTCGGACTCCTAGCCACCCTCGCCGTGACATTGACGGCATCGATATCGGCAACCTCATCAGCCGCCGATGCTGGGCCCCAGCTTAGCGCAGACCGGATGCCTTATGAAATAGACTCGTTACATATCGGGCAGTCCTACGCTGATGCGGAGGGCGCACTAAGTAAGCTGCGCGACCAGATGGACAAACACGGCCAATTCGATCCTGAGGTGATCAAGTGTCTGGACGAGAACGCTGACAACATCGTAAGCGGGCGCGAACGGCACCCCAAAGGGCACTGCGTTAAGACGCTAAAATTTACCACCCGAGACCTGGATATTACCGTTGGTTTCGTCGAGGATTACCCGAACCACCCGCGTCAAATGTGCGTTGGGTCGATCGAGTACGATCAGCGCGGCTTTCAAGACGATCCGCGAGCGTTCGCTACAGCTATTCCGCTGAGTTTTCCCAGCTTGGGAACGCCGGTGCCGCAGTCAACTCCAGACAACAACTTGACTACCGCGATCTCGAACTTATACTTTTACGACGCCCCGGTTTGCCGCCGTGAAAATAACTGCTTTACCATCGCTGACCAATGCAAGATTGCGCCGGAGTGCGCCGAAGTTACCGCCGATAGTGATTCCGCGGACGATACTGCTACCGCGTATGTAAGGATCATCGCAAAACCCTACGTAACTCAACAAACAGCGTATTACAATGTCGGGATCGAGGAGGCGCGAGAAAGGACGATCCCAGGTTTTAACGAGACGGAACCTCTTGTCGGGGCTAAAGTTGGTACGTGCAAGACGTACGCATTTTTAGTGCCGCCCCAAGTCAAGTACGCCGTTGATGACGGTCTTAAGAAGAGAAGCCTCGCGGAGATCCCCAAACCAATGCCACCCACCGACCCTAATTTTCCTACTTTCCGCCTCGCCGCCTGTAGCACTTGGGTGTGTTTGCTCGAGTACCAGCGCACCGAGAACGCGGACAAGACGGTTGAGGTCGACGCCTTTTACCGCGCGTCAGGCGAGTGGAAGCCAATCTGGGTCTTGCGCGGGCCATGTCCGCTGGAGCTCTCTGAACTCCAGGATTTGATCAACCATCACCGACCGAATGATGGATGGGTCGAGTCGCCAGAGCGACCGCAAACAAGACTTTGCTCAGCTGCGGGGTGACCTGGACGCCCTCCCCCTCGATCCGGTGACCGCAGCAAACATCGCTTCCGAACGTGACCCCTCCGGACGGGGGTGCATGAGCCCCCTTCTCAGGCCGCAGCGAGACGCAGTTTCAACGTCGGCGGAGTATCGCGTAAACCCGATTAGCAGCTTCGGCTTTCAGACCGCCGACCACGGCCTGTAAAGGCCCGTCGAGATCACTGGCGTCGTGCGGCCGCATTTCCGATACGACCCTTCGCCTGCGTAACGAGAACGAAGCGGTGCCTGTCAACTCGGCGGCTGGAGAACTGCCGCCAGCATCATACGCTGCCGGGAAGATTTCCCCGTGTTGCGGCTTCGGCGACCAGAGCAGCACGATTGTTCACACCGTATGCTCGGAACACAGCCTTGAGATGGTTCCTCACTGTATGCTGGCTTAGGCCCAACGCCGTAGCAATCTCCGCGGTCGTCATTTTTCGGCACAGCATCGCGAAGACTTTACCCTGCATCGGCGGCAGCTTCACTGGTGGCACGGCAGCGCTGTCGCGATTACGCAGCTCGCGTGCGAGCCACGAATTGGGGAACGGCTCGAGCTTGTCCTCGGCGAGATGACGCCACCGATCCTTGTTTGTTATCTGTAGGAGATAGAGCGCCGTTCGTGCGGCGCGCCAATCGAAGCCGATGCGATCGAAGATCACCCAGGCGTTGCGAAACGACTCTTCGGCGCCGACGCCGGTACCACGGCCGGCAAGTCGAACGACGCCTTCCGTATATGACGCGTAGGCTTCAAGTCGGTGGTCGAAGGCGAACAGATGCAGCGGCGATCGAATCCGATCGAGCCCCTTGTACCGTGCGAGATAGTAACGCCCTCGCTCCGCATCGATCTTCGCCGTCGCGCGTGCCAGCAACAACAAACCCATTCGCTCCTCGCCAGCTAGCGCGTTCCAATCAATGCGTTCGGCGATGCTTTCGGCCTTTGCGACCTCATCCAGCGCCCAGTTCGGCTCGCCAACGATGCGCGCGAAGTGCGCGCGATCGAGCAAGAGAATCACCTCGAACGGGTCGCTTGGGATTCGGTGCTCTGCCGCACGTAGATACCGAAAACATCCGAGCATATCGCCGCGCAGCGCGCACGACCATCCAACCGCGACAAGCGCTTGAAAACGCAGCGTGGTAAAGTCGGCCGGCCACTCGATGGGTTGATCGACTTCACTGCGTGCGAGAACAGCCGCTTCGTCAAAAGCGACTTCTCGCCCGAGTAGCGCGAGGTTCTGAACGGCGTGGCACCATTCTTCCAAGTACAGCTCGCGGTGTTTGCCGATCAGGGCGATCGCCTCAATCAGACTTTGGGCCGAATCTCGATACCGTTCGTTGATACAGAAGATGAACGATCGCAGCATCTCGCGAGTGATCTTCGTTGCTTGCGATTTGTCGCAGAGCATCTCATCGGCGAAACGCCACGCTTCGTCGGTCTTTCCCTCGAGCATCGCGCGCCGACCGAGTTGATAGGCGAGCTGAGCGCGATCCGCTGATGACGTAAGCAAACGTCGCGCCAGCTCGAAATAGTCGTCGGCACGCTCGAAATCGCGCATGCGCGAGTACCCGATCCCCAGGAGCAACGCCCAGTGCCCGCGTTGGCTGGCCGTGTGCCCCTTAGGCGGACGACGGATCAGAAAAGCGACCGCACGATTCTCGTCCTGCTTCAGAAGAATGCGTGCCCGGAGCAGATCGTCTTCGTAGGAAGTCGACGCGCCCTCCGCCATCGCCGCATCGTAGGCCTCGCCGGCGGCGAGGAATTCCGCGCTAGTAAAGTGCCGGCGCATCGCATCGCGCCAGCCGCTCGTAATGGCTTGTTTTTTCCGCATAGGCGGTAGGATTAGGCGGCGGCGGTCGACCCCCCGCCGCCGCCTAGGCTAGGTGGCTAGTCTCTAATGGCCGCCTCCGCCGGAGCCATCGCCCGGCATAGTACCGCCACCGCCATCCATCGGAGCGCTGACGCCTCCTCCAGCGGTGTGGATGGAGATACCAGACCCGTCCGAAAGGCCCATCAGAAAGCCAAACATCAGAGCGAGTCCGTGAAGGAATAGGAACATCGAGATCGTCCTTTCCACCGCGCGACGGCGCGCGGCAAATGCACTGTCAGCTAGCTCAAGCGGCTAGCTTATTTGCATTATCGGACAGTTTATGGTTGGGTCAATAGGAAAGACGAGCAGGCGTTGTGCTCGCTCGTCTTTCGTCGGTCGTCCTTCGACCACGCGCCTGCGGCGCTACGCTCAGGATGACAACCTGGGTGCGGGGCTACGCTCAGCCCTCGACTACGCGCCTGCGGCGCTACGCTCAGGATGAGACGATGGGTGCGGGGCTACGCTCAGGATGACACCACGGGGCGCGGTTGCCCGACGCCGCCATAACCGATGGCGCTAGCGGCGGCCACTACGAACTGACGTAACGGAGTCTTCGCGCGAGCAGCTTGAGAACGCGCGGCCACGTGTAGCGCTTCGCCGTCGATTCCCCGCCCTCGCGAATAGCGCTGGCAAGTTTCGGATTCGCAACGAGCTCGGTGAGATATGCCTCGAGTTCGCGAAAATCGCCCGTATCGCAGGCGATCGCGTTCTCGAAGGGCTGCACGTAATCTTCGCCGGTCGAGCCCGTCACCGCGACTCCACCCGCGGCCATGACCTCGAGACCGACGAGTCCAAAGGGTTCGCGTCCGCTGTTGGCAAGCACGGCGTCGGCGGCGCGATAGAGCGCGAGCAGCGCCTCTTCGGGCACGAAACTTCGAACGTTTATCACGCCGCCCGGGGCCGACGCGATCGCTTCGATCGTGGCATCCGGCTCGCGCGAACCGATGACGAGATCGTTGACCTCCAGCCCCAGCTCGCGCGCTCGCGCGAAGACGGCTTCACCGTAGGCTTCCCGTCCGCCGCGTACGACGAGCGTCGCATTGCGATGCGCGGCCGCAATGCCGGCAAACGCCTCGATTGCCTGCATCCACCGCTTCTCTTCTTCAAAGCGCGCGACTTTGACAAAGAGCGGGCGGCGCGCTTCGAAGGCGCGCTGTGCGGCCCGCACCAGCTTCTTCGGAGCTCCATCGAGCAAACGCTCGGGAATGCCGTTGGGGATAACGAGTGATTCAACGCCGCGTTCCTGCAGCTCGAACTTCATGTACCGGCTCACGCAGGTGACTTGCACCGCGGCCACGAGTGCGTTCCAGTCGATAATATCGAAGCCGTAGGTGTTGTTCGCGTTCCAGGTCAACATCGCGCGGTCGCGCAATCCGCGCTCGCGCAAGAGTGCGTCGAGTCCAACTACGCACGGTGCCGTCTGCCAATCCTCGGCGATCACGAGGACCGATTCGCCGGACGCCGCAGCCGGCTCGACGATACTATCGACGACGAACGGCGGCACGCTGCTCGTAAAATCGTTCATTTTGTCGCGCTCACCGTCGTAAACGCTGTCGGGATAGTACGCGGAGATCCACTGGCACCAGCGGCGGTACTCGAGATTCGGCGCGGGTTGCTCGACCGCCGGGCGCGACGGATCGCCGACGAAGAGCAGCGTCGTGCGCACGCCGGCTCGCGCGAACGCTGCGCCGAGCTCCGTGACCCGCGTGCCGAGTCCACCGATCATCGAATACGGATCGGGCCCTTCGAACGCAAGCAACACGGCGTTGCGCGGCAATGAAGTCATCGGGCGCCTCTTTGCCGAATCGGCGGCGTAAATCCCGCAATGAGGAACGCATGAACGAACTCGCGCAGCGCGCCTGTATTCCGTGCCGGGGCGGAGTGCCTCCGCTCGACGACGCTCAAATCGCACCGCTTCTCGCGCAGCTCGGCGACGGCTGGCGCGTCGTCGAGCGGAACGACTCCAAACGAGGCAGCGTCAAAATCCTCGCCCGCACGTATACCTTCGAGAACTTCGCGCAAGCCATGGCGGCCGCGGTGCGGATCGGCGCGATGGCCGAAGAGCAGCAACATCATCCCGACCTTTACGTCGCCTGGGGAAAGCTCGCCGTCGAAGTCTGGACGCATAAGATCGGCGGATTGACCGAGAGCGACTTTATCTTTGCCGCGAAGTGCGACGCGCTGACGTGATGACGCTGCCGAAGGCCGAGCTGCACCTTCACATCGAGGGAACGTTCGAGCCAGAGCTGATCTTTACGATCGCCGAACGCAACGGCGTGAAGCTCGACTATCCGAACATCGAAGCGCTGCGTGACGCGTACAACTTCTCCAACCTCGAGTCGTTCCTTAAGGTCTACTATCACGCCATGGAGGCGCTGCGCGTCGAACAAGACTACTACGACTTGACGACGGCGTACTTACACCGCGCCCAAGCGCAAGGCGTCCGTCACGCTGAGATCTTCTTCGATCCCCAAGCGCACACGAAGCGCGGCATCGAGTTTGCGGTCGTCGTCGACGGTATCTCGCGCGCGCTCGCCGATGGCGAGCAGAATCTCGGAATCAGCTCGCATCTGATCATGTGCTTTTTGCGCGATCTTTCGGCGGAAGCGGCGATGGCGACGCTGGAGAGCGCGCTGGCATTTCACGGAAGAATCATCGCCGTTGGCCTCGACTCGGCCGAGGTAGGGAACCCCCCTTCGAAGTTCCGCACGGTCTTCGACCGCGCGCGAGCGAACGGTTTCTTAACCGTGGCGCACGCCGGCGAAGAGGGTGGACCCGAGTACGTGTGGGAGGCGCTCGACTTACTCAAAGTCTCGCGCGTCGATCACGGCGTGCGCAGCCTTGAAGATGCGACCTTGGTCGCCCGACTGCGCACCGAGCGCGTTCCGCTGACGGTCTGCCCGCTTTCAAACCTGCGCCTCCGCGTCGTGCGCACGCTGACCGCGCATCCGCTCAAACGTATGATCGATGCGGGGCTGATGTGCACGATCAACTCCGACGACCCGGCCTACTTCGGTGGTTACGTCGGCGACAATTTCCGCGAGATAGCCGCGGCGCTGCATTTGAGCGAGACGGAACTCATCTCGCTCGCGCGCAATTCGTTCGACGCCTCGTTCATCGACGCGGAGGCGAAGCGCCGATATCAGGGCGAGATCGACGCGGCAACCAGATCGAGCGACTGAAATAGAAAGAGGAGACCGGCGTGGGCCGATCCCCTCCCCTCGCTACCACGGGCCTTGGCAAGTCCGTGATGCGGCCTTAAGAGTACGACAAGCTCCTCGCCGAGCTTTCCTAGCAGGCGGCGCTACCGCGCAAAAAACCGCATCGGCCAGTCCTTTGGAAAGCCTAGCAGGGATATTAGGAATGCCTAAGTACACCGTGAGGCATGCTTAAATGGGCGGCGCTCTGGTTTCTTCTCCTTGTTGCCGTCACGCGCCCGGCCGCCGCGCCGGCAATTCCGCTGTTCGCGCACCAGTACGGCGTGACGTGCGAGAAATGCCACTCCGTCATCCCGCATCTCAACGAATTCGGCGCCGCCTTCTTGGCCTACGGCGAGCGCTTCCCGGGTATCTCCTCCGGCCCCGCCTTCCCGCTCTCGGTGAAAGTCAATGCCGTCGACTCGAGCGAGTATCAAGGCGACGGGCCCACCGGTCAAGGCCTTCCGAAAGCGATCGTCGACGAGGTCGAGGCGTTTACGTCGGCGACGATCGGATCGCGCGCAAACTTCTTTGTCGAGCAATACGTCGTGGACGGCGGCGAGCCGGGCCTGCTGCGCGATGCGTGGATCAACGATCGCGTTAACCCATGGGATGCGCGAATTCCGGTCTATCTGCAGGGAGGTCAGTTCACGCTTCCGCTGCCGGTCGATCCGGAGACCTTTCGCGACACCTATCAAGCCTACACGCCATACGTTCAAACCGTCGGCGCCAACCCGTTCGACTTCTTCGATCCGGCGCTGGGCATGCGGCTCGGCGTCGGCGATCCACTGCGCGGAGTGAGCGGGCAACTCTTTGCCGGACCCGGGTACACGCGTCAGAGCGGCCTTGCAGTCACCGGCGTCGACACCTATCTCTACACGCAAGACGCGATGGGGCCGTTTACGCTCAGCGCGTTTCGTTACGACGGTTTACGTCCGGTAGCCGGCGGTCCGGACGATCGATTCGATCGTCTCGGTGTCGGCTTCACCTACGGACAATGGTCCCGTTTCTCTAGTGAGTTCGTACTGATCAACGGCTGGGATTCGAACTGCGCGACGCTGGGATTCGTCGGATGCAGGTCGAGCGGCGGGTTCGAACAACTGCGTTACGCCTTCAACCGGCGGCTCTTCGCCGAAGCGCGATACGAAGGGACGAACGACCCGGCGAACGGATTCACGCGCGACGGCGTCATCCTGCTTGGCTACGGCCCAACCGAAAACACGCGCGTGACAATCGAAGACGTGATCGCGCACTCGCCGCAAACCACCAATACGATGAACGCGCAGCTCACCGTGGCCTACTAACATGAAGAACGCCCTTGCTGCGCTGCTTTTCGCGTCGACGCTCGCACCGCCCTCGCCGGCGCCGCGCACGATCGAGGCCGCGCGCTCGAGCGCGAGATTCAGCGTCACGCACATCTGGGTCGAGCGCGTCGCGGGAACCGTTCCGGTTCTTGGCGGCTCCGTCGCGCTGGCCGACGGCGCCATGATTCCAACGGCCGCCACGGCAACGCTCGACGCAACGGGCATCGCGACCGGGGAGCCGGACCGCGACCGATCGCTCAAATCCTCCGACTTCTTCGACGTCAAGAACTTCCCGCAGTGGAGCTTCGTCAGCACCAAGATCATCCCGCACGGCGCGAACCTCTTCGAAATGGACGGCAACTTGACGATCCACGGCGTCACGCAGCCGGAGCGTTTGAACGTCACGGCAAGCGGAAGCCCCGCGCATCCCGTCTATCATGCGACCGCGCAGATCGACCGCCACGCGTTCGGGATGGCGGTGACGCGTCTCGATCCGACCATCGGCTCGAACGTGGACGTTACGCTCGATATCGTGCTGCAGTAGCCTTCAAGGAACCCGCCCGGTGAACTCGTACTCGCGATGAACCATGGAGACGCCGGCGCGAGAGCGCTTCTTCGAAGATTACGCCACGGGCGACACCTACGAGTTCGGTCCGATTCCATTGAGTGAGGACGAGATCGTAGAGTTCGGACGGCGCTACGACCCGCAGTACCTTCACGTCGATCCGGAACGCGCGCGCCGCGGCCCCTATGGCGGTCTCATCGCGAGCGGCTGGCAGACGATGTCGACGGCGATGCGGCTCTTCGTCGATCACTTTCTGCCCGACGGGGCGAGCCTAGGATCGCCGGGCGTCGAGGACTTGCGCTGGATCAAGCCCGTACGCCCGGGCGACGCGCTGCGCATCCGCGTGACGGTCGTACAAACCCGGGTTTCGAAATCGAAACCCGACCGCGGCTTGGTCGAAACGCTGGTCGAGGTTCTCAATGCGCGAGACGAAGTCGTCGCGACGATGCGAGCGATCAACTTCATGGCGCGCCGCCCGTGACAAAGATCAGCCGGTATTCGTACGCCGAAACCCTGGCCAAACTCTCCGCGGCGATCGCCGGCGGCGGAAACACGATCTTTGCAACGATCGACCAATCCGCTGCAGCCGTCTCGGTTGGAATGATCCTGCGTCCAACGACGCTGATCGTCTTTGGAAATCCGAAAGGCGGGACGCCGTTCATGGAAGCCTTTCCCGCGGTGGCGCTCGAGTTGCCGCTGAAGCTGCTCGTCTGGGAAGAGCCCGACGCCGTCAGAGTTGCTTATGTATCGATGTCCGAGATCGCCGCACGCTACGGCGTTGCCGGGCTAGATGCGCGCATCGCGGCAATTGACGGGGCGCTCGAAGCGTTGGCGAGCTCGGTCGCGGTCGCCTAAGGTTGCTGCAACGCCGCCATCGCGTTCTGGACGGCCTGCACCATGCGCTCGTAGCCTTTCTTCGCAAGCGCATCGTCGCCGCTCGCGAAGACCAGCTCCGGGAAGCTGGTGAAGATGCGATCGATCGTGTGGTAATATGAGTTTTCGAGTAGGCCGCCCGGAATGAAGAACGCGTCGCGCGAGGCTTGCTCGCGGACGGCGAGCGCCTGCATCGCAGCGACGTCGCCTTTCGCTTCGGCTTGCTGCATGGCGAGATCGGTTTGATGCGCGGCCTGCCGGTAAGCCGTCAACGCTTGGCGCAACTCGATCATCGTCACCGCTCCGTCGCTCTTTTGAAAGGCCGCGGTCGCAACTGCGGTCAGATCGTCGAGCATCTGCGCGGGCACCTCCTCGATTCGCAGCGGTTCGACCGTCGCATTCGCTGCCCGCATCGCTTGAATGCCGGTCACCTGCGCGGTGGCGACGGCTTGGCGCATGCCCGGATCGTAGGTGCGTAAGCCGTCGAGATTATCCTCGGCGGTGTGATGCGCTCCGAAATACCCGTAGTATCCGTTCGACGTGCTGAGCACGCCAAGCATATACGAGAAGTTCTGATGGTCCGAACCGCCGGTGATCGGATTGAGCAGCGGATCGACGCGCTGGTCGCGAGCCCCGAGCATTCCCGTGCCGTCCGCTGACGGCACGACGTCGCAGATCTGCTTCATGAAGGCGTAGAGTCCCGGCGACGCGCTGACGACGAATGGATTGCCGGTCGTGAGCTGATCGGTGTTGATGTATTGAAAGACGTTCTTGCGAAGCTGGTCGCCGTTCTGATAGATGTAGGCGGCCGATCCGAAGAGACCGAGCTCGTGGCCGTCCCACGACGCCATCTCGATCGTGCGTTTCGGTCTCCAGCCGCGCTGCGCCAGCGCCGCAAACGCGTCGGCGTCTTGGAGTAATACGGTCGTGCCGCTTCCAGGATCGATCGCGCCGAACGTCATCGCGTCGCGATGGCTGCCGATCATCACGATCGAGTCGGGCTGCTCGGCGCCCTTCATATCGCCGAAGACCAGCCAGATCGTCTTGAGTCTGCGTTCGAACTTCGCGTGAACGCGCACGGTCTCGTTACCGCCGAAGTGCTGCACGAACTCGAACATCGGATGCCAGGTCTGCGGAACGACCTTGCCGCTCATGCCGGCGAGCAAAGTGCGCGCGGTGCTTTGCGTAATGCTCAGCTCGGGAATCGTGGCATGGGGGATTTCATTCCAGCTCTTGTGCGCGGCACCGACGGTCGGGGCGTGCCCGCTCATGGTGGGATCGCCGGGCGGAAACATCATGAAACCGCGCGGGGACATGCCGCTCATGCGCTCGGCCATGTGCGTGTTCTTGTAGTTACCGTTCGGCCACATCGCTCCGCCGCCGAAGCCGCTCGTCGCCGGCTCGAAAAACTCCAAAATGCCTGCGACGCCGCGCTTGCGCAGCTCGTTATATGGAATCCAGCTCCGATTGACGTTCCGGAAGCCGCCCGCACCCGGCGCACCGAGTCGAACGAGCGCGATTGCACCCTTCAAACTCACGTGGCCGGCGTCGATTTCGGTAAGGTCGTCTTTGCTCGCCGTATTGACGTAGACGACCGGACCGGTGGCATCGCCGTCGCCCGATTCTTCGAGAAAGGGCGGCCCGGCCATGATCTCCCACTTGGTGTGATGCCCCGGCACCCCCTCGAGCATATCGAAGTCGATACGTCGCCGCGCAAGCAGGGTCAAGCTCTGCTCGAGCGGACCCGTAAACTCGACTTGATACTCTTGGATGCGCGTAACGAAGCCGTCGCGTTCCAACCGTTGCTTGACGTAGAGGGCGGTCGCGTAATCGGCGGCCGACCCCGCGCGATGCGGAACGGACGATATGTGCCGCTCGATCTCCATCGCGTTGGCGCCGGTCGGCACGGCCATCATCGTCTTCTCCGCCTCGAGCTCGGTCGAGACGGCGGATCCGGCAGCCCATCCGACGAGCGCGGTATCCGACGAGACGGTTGTCGGCGCCGTCGCGCCGATGCACGCAAACGCACAGAGTGTCGCAAGCAAGATTCGCATAGTGGGCAATCGTTTGCGAACGATGCCACGCGTACCTCGCGCTTACGCGGTAAGCGGGCCCCGCGGCCTCCGTGCTGCGAGGGCCGGCTTACCGCACCGTCCCTAGAGTCTGCTGAGGGACGTTTCGATCAGGTCCAACAACTTGGGATCGTCGGTTTGCGTCTGCGCGTCGGTGAGAAAAAATCGGGCGGCCGCTTTGGCGGATGCGGCGTCATTATATCGTCCAACGTTGTCATAGGCCAACCCGACTTCTGCCATCCAGGTGCCTTCGAGCGTGAGGTCCAGCGCGCGTTGATGCCCTTTGTCGCCTTGGGCGTTTGACGCGTAATCGTCGGCGACGGCGCGGCAGCTCACGGCGATGCTCGACCAATTCTGGGTCTGCATCGCCGCTTTACAGAGCGTTTTGTCCGCAGATTGATCGGCTTGAACTACTGCCGGCGCGCCGGCGAACGTAAGCGCGGCGAGAAGAGCGATGGTCCTCATGTGTGTCAGCCTTCCTAAGTATGAATTCAAAATGTGGCCGTCGAGGTGCTACCAGTGGCGCGCCTCTTGCAGCTCCGAAATGACGCCTTCGGAGAGACTCTGCGTAATCGGATCCTGCCACTTGGCGAAGAGCCGGATTGGCGAAGTGGGTGAAATGCGCTCGGGAATGAAGAGCTCGACCGCGTATTTCAGGCGTCGCGCCATTGCGTTGGCCCGTTCGTTCAATCGCGGCGGAAGCGTGTCGACGTTCCGCACGCGACGCCGCGCGATTGCCTGGAGTTCTCGCTCGACCCGATCGGCGAGCTCTGCCGCCTCGCCCTGAGAGCGCACGTTAGAGTCTTCCCATTCTCGGCCGTAATCGCACGGTATCATGCAGCCTCCTTGCCAATTTCCATCCAAAATGGCGCACCCGCAGCCCCCATAAGGGGGCTTGCTCCACCAGTATTGTCGCACGTTAATGCGTCAACGATGTCCGGACGTTGAGTTAGAATTGCTGCGCGTTTCGATCGGCTGATTGTGGGGGTTCCCCTACTAGGCTTTTCCCACCGGCGGGCTACGATGGCAAGGACCATAAGGAGGAGACCTTGATGACTCTGAAGCCGCATCGCTTTCTGCCGTACGCCCTCGCCGGGCTCGTCTTGGCGGGAGCACTCGCCGCATGCACCGGCGCACCCAACTCGGCCGGCAGCCTGCCGGCGGCGGCGCCCGCGCCGGCAGAGCGGCGCGCCCCGGCACCCGCACCGACCAGCACGGAGTTCTTCGCCGGCATCACCGCCAACAGCAATCCGCGCGGAATCGCCCCCGGCCCGGGGGGCATGTGGTTTACGCAACCCGGCGCCAACGAGATCGGGCGCATTAGTTCGAGCGGAGTCGTCACCGAGTTCCCGGCACCGGCCACGACTCTGAATAACATCGTCGAGGGTCCCGATGGAAGCTTGTGGTTCACGCAGGGCGGCGCGGACAGCATCGGGCGGATGACGCGCACCGGACGAGTCAGAACCTTTACGGTCGGGAACGAAGCCTATGGCCCGTGGGACATCACGGTCGGCTCGGACGGCAATCTCTGGTTTACGTTTCGCTCGCCGAGCACCAATGCGATCGGCCGCATCACCACGGCCGGTGTGGTTACGCTCTTCACAAACGGCCTTTCGCCGGGTGACGTTGCCGTACACGACATAACGACCGGTCCCGACGGAAACGTCTGGTTCGCCGAAGAGTTCGGCAACCGAATCGGCCGCATCACGCCGGCCGGCACGATCACCGAGTTTACCAACGGCATCACCGCCAACGCCGGACTCGTCGACATCACCCCAGGCCCCGACGGCAATCTGTGGTTCACCGAGAACTCCGCCAATCAGATCGGACGAATCACGACCTCCGGCGTCGTGACCGAGTTTTCGCAAGGGATCACCGCAAACTCCGGCCCCGGCTCGATCATGAACGCCGGCAACTACGTCTGGTTCACCGAACTCAACAACACCCGAATCGGCCGCGTGAGCACGAGCGGCCGCATCGTCGAGTACCCGATGCCGGCGGCCGTGGCTGCCGATCTCGCGGCCGGCGCACCGCACAACTCGCTGTGGATTACGGACTACACCGGGAACGGTATCGTCCAGTTTACTCCGTAATGGTGGACGATGCGATGAGTGCGGCGAGCTGCGCGCGCGACCGCAGACCGAACTTCGCGTAGATCGACGTCAAGTATTTCTCTACGGCCTTCTCGCTGATCGAGAGCTCCGCTGCAGCCGCGCGATTCGGTTTACCCGCGGCGATCAGCAGCGCGAGTTCTCGTTCGCGAGCGGTGAGCACGCCCAACGCTCCGCCGCTCTCCTCGCGCATCTCGAGTACTTCGAGGCGCCGTACCTCTCCGGTCGCACCGCATCGCAGATAGATCGCGAGCGCAGCGTCCCGGCGACCGGCAATCTCCAAGCAACGGGCTTCCAAGAGCGGCCATCCCAAGGAACCGAACCGCTGCGCGCCTTCCAGCGCCGATTCCCGCGCGGCCCCGGCCTGCGTGTGGTGCGCTGCCGCCGCGGCATCGAGCAGCGCGAGCAGCGCCTTGTTGACGCGATCGCCCGGCCGTTGCGCGCCGCCGAGAATCAGCGGCCGCAATTTCTCGATGCGTTCGGGCAATAGCGCCGCAATCGCCGCGATTGCGAGCGTCATACCAAACGAACTCTGCATGGAATCGAGCACGCCCTCGAGCACGGCGCGAGCCTCGCGCCGCCGTCCTTTGGAAGCGAGGGCGAGCGCCTGTGCGGCGGCGACGCGAGCAAGGGTCGCGGTCAGAGGCTGCGACCCGGCCTGCACCGAGAATGCCGGGTCGTAATACTCCTCGAGCAGCGCGTCGTCACCCAATGCCAGCGCGAGCGGAATCGCAACTTGCGTCTGCATCGCGCGCATGAGAAATTTTCGCGACGGCTTGATGCTTACGACGATCCTTCGCGCTTCGGCAAGGTTCCCTGCGAAAAGCTCGACTTGAGCCGGTAGGACCGTTTGATCTTCGAAGCGCAGCTTGCGCGCGAGTTCGCAGGCAATCCGGTGATGCGTTCGCGCGAGCGTCGTCTCACCGATGCAGAGGGCTTGCACGGCGAAGTTCGCATGCGCGATCTGGATCGGTCCCGGATGACCGCGCGCTTCGTAGATGGCGAGACCCTCTGCGAACGACGCTTTCCATTCGTCGATGTCGGCGCGGAGGGCGTGCAGCTCGCTAGCGCCCAGAGAGTATTCCGCCGTTGCGTCGGCACCGGGCTCCAACGCATCTCGGTCGATTTGCTGCAGCGAATCCCACGCTTCGTCTAAGCGCGCCTCGCGCGCCAGCATCATCGTGAGACGCGTCAGTAAACGCGCCCGAAGCGACGGATTGCCATCTGCCACGAGCGGTAGCGTCGCGCGGATCAATGCGATCGCATCCTCTCTACGGCCGCCGTCGAAGAGGTGTCCGGCCATCAACGCCCGGTTTCGAACCGCCCGTGCGACGTCGCCGAGTTCGAGTGCGGCCTCGACCGAACGTTCGTAGTGAGCGAGGCCGTCGTCGAGGTCGCCCGCAAAGATCAGCGCTTGCGCCGTCCGAGCGCCGACGCGCGCCCTGGCCGCGGGATCTCTTTGGAATCCGACCGCGGCGCACGTGTAGAACGCGGCCGCGTCTTCGTAGGCGAAGATCGCTATTGCCGCATCGCCGGCCGATTCGTAGTATGAGGCGGCGCGATCGGGACGATCGGCCTGCCAAAAATGGTGTGCGAGATCTTCAGGCGCGCCCGCAGCATCGGGCGATCGCTCGAGGTATTCGGCAATGGCGAGATGGAAGGGGCGGACTGCCTCAGGCTGCATATCGCCATAGATGACGTCGCGCGTCAACGCGTGACGGAACTGATGCGTTCCGGCGACGGTATCGACGGGATCGATCAACTGCAGTCCGCCGAGCCGCTCCAGCATCGCTTGGACCGCGGTGGCGTCTCCCCCGAAGATCGTGCAGAGCATCTCGACTCCGAAGGTTCGACCCAGAACCGATGCGCGCTTGAGCAGCGCCAGTTCCTCGTCGGAGCAATCCTGCAATCGATCGCGGATGAGTGCGTGCAACGAGATCGGCAGCGGCGCAAGAGATGGCGCCGAACGCGCGCGTTGCGAGTCGACGGCGCTGCGCAGCAGCTCTTCGGTAAAGAGCGGATTGCCGTCCGACCGCTCTCGAACCGCGCGAAGGACCGGCGAGGGGAGCTTGATGGTATCGGAGAGCGCGAGCAGCATCAGCCGATTCGTCTCGTCCTCCTCGAAACGCGAAAGCGTCACCACCGAAGCCGCGGGCTCTCGCATCAGTTCTCCGAACCACTTAAAGAGCGGGTGCGACGGAACGAGCTCGTTATCGCGATAGGTGGCGACAAACAGCAGACGTTTGGTCGCCGCTCGCTGCGCGAGCACGAGCAGGCTCTGAATCAGGTCGCTCGAGGCCCAATGAAGATCCTCGAGCAGTATTATTGCGACGCGCTTCGACGCGACGAGTTCGAACCGACGGGCGATGGCATCAACCAACTCTTCCTTCGAGGAGGCGGCCAGGTCGCCGGGCTGCTCGCCGGCGACTTGCTCCAAGACATCGAAGAGCGGGGCAAGCGGTTTCTGAGCGAAGGCCCGGCAGGCGCTCCAGGCTATCGCCGACGTGCGGCGGTTGAGCCGCTCGCGAAACTCGCGCATCAGCCGCGATTTCCCGATCCCGGGCTCGCCGCCGACCAGGACCAGCCCCCCATGCCCCTCGCCCGCCGCCCGGCGCCGGACGACCAGGTGCTCGAGCTCCTCGAGACGACCGACGAACGGCCGGCAGAGGATGCGCGTGGAGATCATCACCCCTCCCCTGAAAAAGTCTGGCGAGGCAGGATTCAAGCATTCGTAAGCCGGACTGAGCGTGCGAGGCCGGAAAGGGCTCGTTTCGCGTTGGCTACGGCCTAGGACGCGCCCCTCTCAGTCTCGCCTACACACCCACTTCACTCCCAAGACGTAGGCTCTTCCCTAAAGCTTAAGCTTTCAAGGAGCCTAATCACATGCGTTACGTCACTTCAGCGTTAAGCGCGGTGGCCCTGATCGGCTTGGTGGGCTGCTCTGTTATGAATTCCGGCTCCTCGGGTTCGTCGTTGCCGAACGCCGGCGGCCAATCCGCCGCGCCGGACAAAGCAGTTACCAACTGGATGCCGATCAACTCGGCCGGATGGAAGGGTGACGCGGGCCCCCACTCGGGCGGCGCCCATCCCCCACAAACCGGAACGCGCGGCGGAAATTACGCTTCGGTGTTCCGCGGGTCGGTTGATGTCTACGGCTACTCCCCCAAGCCGAACAAAACTAATAACCCACCGGTGTGTTCGCCGCCGGGTTCCCGGTACAACGTCAACGGTATCGCTTCCGACGAAAAAGGGAACTTGATCGTTCCGGGATCGTCGACGGCATCTGGCAGGAGCACCAAGCACTGGCAGATCCAGGTCTTCCAGGGAAGCACGATGCCCCTCATCTGCGGCCAACTCCTAGGCACGATTCCGGATATGACCGGTCAGCCGGTGGACGCCGCTTCCTTCAATGCAATCCTCGCACCGATCGCCGTCAGTGAAATCAACTTCACGACGAAGCTCGGCGAAGTCGTTCTGTGCACGCTCTCCTCGCTCTCGTGCAGCGCGCCGATCACCAGCTCGGCCATCACGGGATACAGCGCGGGCGTTGCGATGGATGCCGGCGGCAACTGCTGGCTCTCGACCGCCAAGCGGATCAGCAATGGAATTCCAGTTGGATTCCGGCTGATCTATTGGGCGGGCTGCACCGGAAACGGCGCAGTCGCAAGCGTCCCGGGTGGGCAGTCGTCGTACGGCGGCCTCTTCATCGACAACGACGGGAACATCGGCTCGTTCGATGCCTTCAACAGCATGCTCTTCGTATATAGCGGCTGCAATCCGAGTTGCGGCCTGGTCGGTAAGTTCGCGCTCCAAGGTCAGTCGTTCTACGGAAACCTCAACGGATCGGGCCACAAGCTCGCCGTTGGCGACGAGCAGAATGGTTCCGTCGACGTCTACAACTACACGCTGCCGACCTTTACGCTGCGCTACAGCTTCAACGCAGGTCTCAAGCACAGAAACCTCGTTGAGTCGGGCATCTTCTCGCCGACGAACCAGCGGCTCCATCACGGACCGCCGCCGGGATAAGTCGTTCGACGCTTCATTAGCGAAGCGGGTATTAACGGGGTGGACGGCCGGCCACCCCGTTTTCTTTTGCCCTCTTGCGCCGCCAATAACTTTGTGATACAAAGTTATTAACTTTGCTCCGCAAAGTTATCGCCCCCAACGGCTCGAGGGAATCCGCATGCTCAAACGGCTCATCGCCATTGCCTTCATCTTCTGCTCGGCGAGCATCGCCTGGATGGTTCTCGGCGGAACGCTGGTGCAGCGAACCAGCGACTCCGATTCGAAGCAGGGGGCTCGGCTCATCGCTCAGTGGGGCAGCGCGCAGACGCAATCGGCGCCCGAAGTCACCGCGAAGGCGGCCGGCAACTCCTACGCCGTCGTTCCAATCCGCAGCAGCCGCATCGACGTGCGCCTCGATCTCGAACAGCGCCGTGACGGATTGCTCTGGTACAACCTCTACGACGTAAAGTTCATTGGGCACTACCGGATTCGAAACGTGACGAACAGCCGCCGGCTCTCCGTGCACTTCCCATTTCCATCGACCGACGGAACCTACGCCGACTTCAGCGCCCTCGTCGGCGGCCGGCGCATTGCCGATCCAACCGCGCTCGACCGCGGATGCCTCACCTTTTCGCTCCCGCCCGGGCGCGAAACGACGCTCGACGTGGGGTACCGGTCGCGTGGGATGGGAACGTGGATCTATCGCTTCGGCGACGGCGTCCAGTCGGCGAGCGATCTCACGCTGCGCATGACGACGAACTTCGACGCGATCGACTTTCCACCGCAGACGCTGCTGCCGACCGCCGAGGAGCGGCTAAAGAACGGGTGGCGGCTCGAGTGGCGTTACGCGACGCTGGTCACGGGCAATGGCATCGGCATGGCGTTCCCGTATCCGCTCCAACCCGGACCGGTGGCGCAGCGCATCACGTTTTGGGCACCGGTTGCGCTGCTCTTCTACTTCTTCGTGATGCTCGTTCTCACGACGCTGCGCGGGGTCGACCTACATCCGATCAACTACTTCTTCCTAGCGGCGGCGTTCTTCGCGTTTCACTTGCTCTTTGCGTACCTCGTCGATCGCATTCCCATCGAGGCCGCGTTCGCGATCTGTTCGGCCGTCACGCTCTTCCTAACCATCTCTTACCTGCGACTGGTCGTCGGCTGGGAGTTCGCCGCGCTCGAGAGTGGGCTCGCGCAGCTCATCTATCTCGTCCTCTTCTCGTACGCATTATTTAACGAAGGATGGAGCGGTCTCACCATTACGATCGGCGCGATCGTCACGCTCTTCGTCGTCATGCAGGCGACGGGGCGAATCGACTGGAGCCAACGCTTCGCGTTACCGGAAGGGCGGTAACCCACCGACGTTGCAGCCTGCGATCGTGCACCCAGGCGTGGGAATGGAACCCGCTCCGGGCGCCGTCGAGGAGTTGTCCTTTTGGGGCACCGGCTTCTGACCGCGATTCCAAAAGCCCACGTAGATGAGGTTGTGGGCAACGCCCGTGCGCGGATACTTATCGTCGCAAGTGCCGTAGCACCCCAGCCACATGCTTCCCTTCGTTCCCGAATCGGAGAGCGTGTTGTCGTTCACGTGGACTTCCTTCGATGGGAAGACCGACATGTCGGGGAAGGAGTTCCAGATCACGTTGTGATTGGCTTTGATGCCGCCCATGCCGCTGTCGATATAGAGTCCGGCCCACGGGCACTTGCAGGTGTTCGAAGGTGGAAGGTGGCCGTACGGATTGATCTCGGAATGTAGCCAGTTGTCGTAGATCTGCGTCCCGGTCGCGACGTTTCCGTACGCCGAGGTCGTGTAGATCGCCCCGCCGTCCACCGAGAAAAACATGGTGTTGAAGAAGTTGTTGTTCGCAATGACGAGATTTGGTGTGGGCATTTTGACGCTGTAATCGTCCTCGACCGCCGAACGCCCGGTGTTATAGATGGTATCGTGGGTGATCGAGTTGTGGCCGGTGATTGGTAGCACCCCGGCCGAGTAGTCGCCGATCCAATCGACGTCGTGAATGAGCGAGTTCGTTACCGAGTTGTTGGTGCCGCGCAACAGGACGCCATTGGTCGCGCTGTAGGCAATCGTGCTGTTCTCGATCGTGTTGTTGCTGCCGTCCAGGACGAGGCCGCTCCCCTCCGGATAGGAGTAGAACGTGCGATACATATTGCTGCTGTAGAGCACCTGCGACGGGTACAAAGCGGTAATGCCGTCGATGGTGTTGCCCGAGCTGCTCGAGTTCATCATGATCCCGCCGCCGATGAGGGTAACGTCCGAGACGGTGACGTCGCTCTTACCCGAGAGATCGACGAGTACCTGATTGTTTTTGGCTTCGACGTCGAGGTAGTTCGGATTGGTGCCGTTGGGCGCCCACAAGTAGAGCAGCTTATTGGTAGCGTCGTACCACCACTCGCCGGGAGCCGTGAGCAGTGCCAACGCGCCCGTGACGTAGTAGAATCCGCCCGGCATCGACTCCACGTAGCAGTTCGAAGGCGGACAGACGCCGCCGTTCGGCGTGAAGCTGAGGCTGCCGCCGTACGACGCGCTCACTGGTCCTTCGATGTGTGCCCACGGATCGGTTCCGGACCAGACGTTGACGATCGCCCCTTGCAGGTTTGCAGATGGAAGCTTCGGGTCGACGATCTGTGTCGAGGTGCTCCCCGCAGCCTCCACGGCCCAGTTCGGCTGCAGTGGGTTGGAACTCGGAGCGGGGTACTGCGCTTCGTTGAGCATCGTCGTTCCGGGGCCGATGAAGACCTGGTTCGCCGGCAACGTCGGATCGAGCGTAACGCTCGCGACGTAAATGCTGCCCGAGTACACCTTCCAATTCGTAACCGGGACCGTCGCGATCATCGTCACTCTCTGGCCCGACATCGGGCGAATCGTGATGCCGCTGTTCGGCTTGACGGTTCCGCGGTAGACGCCGCCGGAGACGTAGCACGTCTGGCCGGAGTGCGCCCTCGTCGCGCACCGTCGGACCGTCCGAAACGGGCGTGCGAACGAGCCGTCGTTGCGATCGGAGCCCTTCGACGCGCTTACGAATAGCCCGGATGCTCTCGCTCGGCCCTGCGGCGCGGCGGGCGCGCCCGGCACGAAATGCGAGCCTCCGCTGCAGCCCGAGAGCAGCACGATGCTGAGGACCACCAGAGCGGCGTACGAAAAAGAAGAAGCCTTACGCATATATAACCTCGCGGGAATGAGCGTGCCAAGAGTGTACATCGCCGTCATGAGGTTGCGCGCGTTAACAAACGCCGCGCGAAGGAAATCTAACTCAACGTATTCGATCCGTTGACGCATTAACGCGCCGGCGCGTGGCATAATGTGGCAATGAAGCGCTATAGACGGCTCCTACTTCTCTCTATCGCCTTCACCGCGCTTGCTGCGTGCAGTGGAGGCTCATCTAGCCTGGAGCGATCGGCACTCCCGTTCGATTCCTCGCCCGACCGGCAGCACACCAAGCCGGCGCTGACGCCGATTCAGCACGTCGTCATCGTTATCCAAGAGAATCGCACGGTTGACAATCTCTTTCAGTTTCTGCCCGGCGCCAACACGCAGTCGCACGGGCTCAACCCGCGCAAACACCACATTAAGCTGAAGGCTATCTCGATGACCGCAGCCTACGATCTAAGCCACGTTCACGGATACTGGTTGCGCGAATACCACGCCGGAAAGATGGACGGATTCGAGGCCGAGCAGTGCCGGGGCGCCTGTCCTCATCACGCGGCGTTCGGCTACGTGCCGCAGAGCGAGGTTCAACCGTACTATACGCTCGCCGAGACCTACGCTTTCGCCGATGAGTTCTTCCAGACGAATCAGGGACCGAGTTTCCCGGGCCACCAATACCTCGTTAGCGGCTCGGCGGCGGTAGCCGATGGTTCGTCCTATATCTCGATCAACAATCCCATCCAGCCCGAGGGCGGCACGACCGGCGGATGCGACTCGCCGTCAGGTTCCACGACGCGCCTCATCGACATCGGCGGACATCGAAACAGTTTCGCCTACCCGTGCTTCCAGCGGTCTTCGCTGATGAACGAGCTCGACGCCGCCGGTCTGAGCTGGCGCTATTACCAAGCCAAGCCGGGTCCGGGTCTATGGAACGCCGTCGACGCGATTCAATCGATCTGGTCGAACAAAACGGAGTACAACGCGAACGTCATCTCGCCGTCCGCGCAGGTGCTCACCGACATCGCTAACGGCCAGCTCGCGGACGTGACGTGGATCACGCCGACCGCTCGTGCCTCCGATCATTCGGGCGTCACGGACGGATCGGGACCGTCATGGGTGGCTTCGATCGTCAACGCGATCGGCCAAAGCCCGTACTGGAGCAACACCGCGATCTTCGTCACGTGGGACGACTGGGGCGGATGGTACGACCACGTCCCGCCCAAGGTCTTCAATCCGTACGAGCTAGGGTTCCGAGTCCCGCTCCTCGTTATCTCACCGTACGCGAAGACCGGCTACGTGTCGCACGTCCCGTACGAGTTCGGCTCGATCCTCAAGACGACCGAGGAGATCTTCGGCCTCCCCTCGCTCGGCACGACCGACGCGCGTTCCAGCGATCTGATGGACTGCTTCGACTTCGGCTCCGTGCGCCCGCACTTCAAGCCGATCCCGACGAAGTTCCCACCGAGCCACTTCTTCCATCTACCCGCACAAGAAATCGACTAAAGAAACGCACGCACGAAAAAGAGGCGGCGCTTACAACGCCGCCTCTTTTTTTATCGAACGGGATTGACGCTAGTAGAGCCCGATGCCGTTCGGCGTTCCCCATCCGGCGGGGCCGGAGTAGGTCTTGTATTGGTGCGTCCCGGCGGTGCACAGGTACTTGCCCGAGCACGAGCCGTCGCTTCCGGAGCTGATGGTGTTGAGGTCAGCCCGGCGCGTCGGCTGCGTCGCGGTCCAGAATCCCGAAGGATCGCTCTGCGTGCTCGCATTGCCGGCAAGCCCGAAGACCGCCGCGTTCAACGGCGTCGCGACGCTCGTTCCGCCGACGGTGAACCAGCCGCTATAGCCGTACGTGTCGTACTCTGCGACCTGCCAGGCAACCGCCGAAACGTCGGTGACCGTGCGTTTTGCGCAGCTAGGATCGTGTTGCCACGAGGGCTTGGTGAGTACCGAACAGCCTGCTCCCGCACCATTCCAAACGGTTTCGTGGTAGGTTGCGCCGCTCTTCGATAGCACGGTGCCGCCGACCGCAACGACGCTCGCGAAGACAGCCGGTGCACCGATCTGATTGTAGCCGGAGTCACCGGAGGCCGCGAGATAGACGACGCCCGGGGTATCGAAGTCGGAGGTGCTCACGCAGCTATCCGAGCCCAAGCACGACCAGCTGTTGCTGACGATATGCGCGCCGAGGTTCACCGCTGTGACTTCCGCAGTTTGCAGATTGCTGCTCGCCGAGCTGTTCGCCTCGATGAGATCGATGCTGCACTTGGGACATGCGGCCGCGACCATTTCGACGTCGAGGTCGATCTCGACGCCCCAGCCGGTGCTGCCTCGCGGATAGCCGCTCTGTTGGCCGTTCTGGTTGTACTTGGTGAATGGGGCCGTTCCCAGCCCGAACTGCGAGCGATACGCAGCGAGGTCGGAGGCGACGTTCGGATTATCGTAGGCATCGACGATCGCAACGACCTGACCCGCGCCGTTCGTCGACGACGGCAGGTGATAGCGCGCCTGGAAATCCGCGGGCGCCCAACCGGCGACGTCGGGACTGATCCCGCTCTTCGATTGGATCAGCGCCATGCAGGCCGGGACGCCCTTCACCTGCGGACACGCGGCGGTGGCGAGATTTTTCGCCTGCCACTCGGGCAGGTTCGAGCGTTGAGATTGGGTGCTCGATTGGCCGGCCGTAGCCGGCAGGTTGGAGTTGCCGCCGGCATTACAGGCTGCCACGGCAAGCGCCGCCAACAGCGGCGCGACGAGTTTGATAGTTCCGTTCACAGCTGCTCCTTATCTATAGAGTCGGTATGGTCGGGAGAGTCGGTATGGTCGGGTTGCGCTCCGGACGAAGGATTAGGCTTGCCTTAGTAGCCCACCTGGCCAAGGAACCCTTTCCACCAGGTGACCTCTTGCTTCTCGAAGTAGCAGCCTCCGGTTGGATAAATCCCGATTCGAAGCGTTCTCCGACGGCGTCTTCGCCTTTGCGATCACGCTGCTCGCGCTCGGCTTCGTACTGCCGGAACTCAGTTTCCAAACGAACCGCGCGCTCTCAGGTGCATTGCTGCGGCTCTGGCCGGATCTGCTCGCTTTCTCGCTGAGCTTTTCCGTGATCGGGCTCGTGTGGCAGAATCACCACGCCCTCTTTCGCGTGGTGCGCCACATCGATCGCAAGACGGTCTTTTGGAACCTGCTGCTGCTGGCCTCGACGGTATTGATTCCGTTCGCTACCAAGACCCTCGGATCGTATCCGACGATGCCGGCGTCGACGTTTCTCTACGGTCTCGTCCTCTCGACGTCGGCGGCCTTCTTCAACTTGATGCTTACGCATCTCGCGCGCTCGGCCGCGTTTGCACCCGAGGTTCCGGCGAGTGCGATCGCCGAGGCGGAAAGGGGCTACCGTCTAGGGCTGATCGTCTATACCGCAGCGACGATCCTGGCTTTAGTGCTCCCCATCGTGAGCTTCGGCGCGTACTTGGCGATCGTTATCTACTTTCTCGTGCCGCGCGGCGATGATTCCGATGCGCCGCTCAGCGCGCGGCGCTGGTGAGCCCAGCGCGTGGCCGGGCCGACGGTTCACTCGTCGATCGTGTAGAGCCACCATTGCGGCGCGCCCCGCCGCGACTGCCGGTCGAAATAGACCTCGATCGTCGGGCCTTCGGTGGTACGAAGCGCGAACCAGTGTCGTTTGAGATAGGCATCGCCGCGGTCCGTCTTGGTCGAGCGCCAGCTTCGAATCACTGACGCAATTTCGAACTCCCGGCCATCCCACTCAAATGCTCTCGGGACCGGCGGTTCACTCCCGTTTGCGGCCGTTAGGAAGCCATCGCCGGCCGGCACGAGCGGCCGGCCGACGAACTTCCGCACGTTACTGGAACTCGAGCGGCGCCTTTAGCGAAGGGTGCTCCGCGCCGCAGGTGGCCTTGCCGGTCAAAGTTGCCGGCCCAGAATACTTCGGGCGAACGCGATTGAGGGCGTAGAGAACGAAGCCGCCCGTACTCGTCAGATTGAACGAAGCGGCGAAACTATCGAGGGTTTTCTTCGGCGACGTGATCGCCCACGCGACCTTGCACTTGCCCTTGTAGTTGATGTCCGTGAAGGACAACGAGTACTGCCACGTGACGGTCGCTCCGGCTGGAACGTAGCTCGACGGCCCAGTTAGCCCGATCGTGTCGCTGCTCGACGCGCCGTAGACGCAAGCGATGCACGGTACGCCGCCCTGAGCCGGACCGTCCGAAACGAAGTTGATCAAGATTGCCGGCGTATTCGGGCCTGCATGAATCGAAAGTGGGTGTATTACCGCGTGGCCTCCGGCAACCTCGGGTGCGGAGTCGAGCACCTGATCGATCGACGATTGAACGGATTGTGACCCGCCGGATACCATTGAAGGCGCGACCGAGCTCCCAGCGCCGTTCGAACATCCGACAAGCGCGAGGACGAGAACAGCAAGAATCCCGCGCCGAGTAAATACGTGCATTGCGCCTCCTTTATGTAAGCGATTCGGCCTATTCCGGCGCGCGTGAAAGGCATCCTCCCGCGTTTCGACGCAGTAGCCGTCGTGAAAGTGCGCGTCCCCATCATAAGCATGGCGGCAATCGCAGCCTTGGTTGGATGCAACGCGGGGCGCGGTCTGAGCGGCAACGCCTACGCACCGCCGCTTGCTCGGCTCGAAGCCTCGGCGCAAGACTCGAAAATCTCGATTCAGGGGCCGGGCAGCGATTCCAGGCTCGACGATCTCGTCGTACGGTTCATGATCGCCGAGCACGTTCCCAACGCGCAGCTCGCCGTCTCAGTCAAGGGCAAGACGACGCTTTCCCATGCGTATACCTATCGCGGCCTCGCGCGGTCGACGACGACGCCCGGCACCATCATGCGGCTCGCCAGCAATACAAAAGCTTGGGTGGACGGCGCGCTCTACAACCTGATCGAGGCAAAACGCGTGGATCCCAACGCAAAGGTTTTTGCGTATCTGGGCATCACGAAACCGCTTCCGAAGGGTGCGCACGTCGATAAACGCGTCTACGATATCACCATCGAGGATATGATCGCGCACAAGTCGGGTTGGGACGACACGAAACCGCCCCATTACGATCCAACCTTCAACATGCGCCAGATCTCGTTGGCGCTCCACCTCACAAAGACCGTCGGGCAGGTCGATTACGTGCGCTACCAGCTCTCGAAGCCGCTGCAGGAGGCTCCGGGAACGATCTACGCCTATTGCAACTTCTGCTACACCGTGCTCGGCATGGTTATTGAAAAGGCATCCGGGATGAGCTTTGCGGATTACGTCGCAAAGGACGTTGCCGGTCCACTCGGCGTACGAAACGTGCTGGTATCGCCGACCGTCGGCGGCCGATTAAAAGACGAGGTCGAGGAATACTACTCGGCCTACAAGGGATTGTCGGCGGTTTACGTGCGTTCGAAAAAAGACTACCCGTACCCGTACGGCGGCGACGACATGGTGCTCGAAGTCGCGGGCGGTGCCGCAGCGTTGGCAACCAATGCCGACTCGATGCTCAAGTTCATGAACGAATACTTGATTTGGGGAGTCGGAACGCCCCAGCCCGGAGCGGATTGGGCGCGCGAGGGCTCGATGCCCGGCACGAATACGTGGGCCGAGCAGCTCCCGAATGGCAGCAACTACGCGTTCTTAGTCAACACGCGCCAATACATCTACGGAAAAGATCCGGGCGCATTCGAGACGCTCCAGTCCGACCTCGAAAAGAGGATCGATCCGCACTTCGATGCTGCGGGTGTTAGGGGCGCTTTGGCGCGTAGTCGCAGTCGGCCTTAGGAGCGCATCCCTGTGGCGTGGTAATGCCGGACGGGCGCACGACGACTGCGGTGTAATACCCGAACGGGAGCCCTCCAGGCGGTGTCCGCTGATTGGTTCCGAGATACTTGTTCGATTGGGCGAAATATGCGCGGTAAAACTTGTCGCAGCAGTTGCCGCAGCACGGGTCGCAAACCTCGGGATTCACCTCATCTGCGCGCGGGTCGACGGTCATTTCGGCAATCTCGTGGCTTAACGCCATAGCGTATACGTCGGGCTTATCCGCTAGCGTGAGGTTCGTACCGTGGACTCCAAAAACGATATACGGCGCCCTTGCCGTCGCAGAAAAGCCGTGATAGCCGGCGTTGGCGCCGATTCCGCCGCCGGAGACGTGTTGTGGACACGGGACGATCACGCATGAATCTTTCGAGAGCCCATTCACCTTGACGATCTCGCGGATCCAGCCTTGTAATTCAGGATCGGAGAAGCGCCGCGACGACATCCGCGCGGTAAAACGAAGCAGCTTCGCCGATATCGATACCGAGCTCGAACCGTACTGGCAAATCATCTGGGAGATCGGGACGATTGCGTGCTTTGCATAGCCGACCATGGTTCTCATGTCGGCGGTCGAAAAGGTAAACTCTCCAGTCGGAGTCTGGAAGGCAACCTGCACAAAATGAATAGTCCCGCTGAACGGGGGCGTCGATAGCGGCCTCGCTCCGACTTGCGGAATCGTGTTCCGCTTGAGAAACCTGAAAACAGCGGGGTGATGAGCCACTGCTGCCGAGTCCTGGCGAATGCTGTGCAACCGCTGCAGCAGCGCGATCGGGACGCCGGTTCCGAAGCCTACGGCGTCTTTTCGTTGCCGAAGAGCCGCTGGGCCATTGCGCTGAAGGTAGCGAGCGTTTTTGAGCGCCCGAGTGTAACAACGAACGCGCTTGGGTGATTTCCTGTTGGGCTTGCGCGCCACGGACGGATCCTCCCTCAACGAAGCGTGCTAGGCTTCAATCTTGCGGGGCTCGGACCCTATGCTCGGAAGCCTGCAGGCGGCTCGCGATGTTTTGGCGGCGCGCAAGGATGGTAAGAGAGCTTCCGGAGGATTAGCTTATGAATGAAGAACGTACGGTAGTTGTAAAAAAAGGCGACCCGTCGGGACCGGTCGCATGGGTGGTCGGCATTGCGATCGTGGTCGTCGCGGTTCTGATCGTCCTCTTTTACTGGCATCCCTGGAATACGACGTCCACCACCAACAGCACGACGACGATCACGCAGCCGGGCGCCGGCACGGAGCAGCAAAAGAGCAGCACGACGTCGACGTCAACGCAGCAGCCCTAAAAGCGCACCGCAGGGGCGGCCGAAGAGCTTTTCGCATCGGCGTCGAACTTTTCGGCCTATGGCTAAGGTTCTCATCAAATCTGTCTTAGCGGCTGTGGCGATCGTCGGGGCGACCGAACTATTGGGCGCCCCTCGCTCGGATGCAGCGAATTCGGTTGTGTTCAAGATCTGGAACGACACCACGGTGCCGATTAAGGAGCTGTACGACAAGGATTCGCGCCACGACTACTGGGGCATCAACGATCTATCGACTCCCGTTGCGCCCGGACACTACTTTTATATCAAGTTTGAGCAGAATTCGTACGCGCACTGTCCGAGCATGCTACATGACGTGAAGCTCATCTTTGCCAACGGTCAATCGAAGATCTTGACAAAGATTAAAGTATGCGAGTACGACGTCCACATTAATAAGCCGTAACGGTCACGCCGTTACCGCTAGCAGTACTTGTTGGCGACCTTTAAGAAAAAGTACCCCACCTTTCCGCCGCTCGCGTTGACTCCTTCGAACTCGACGTCGGCGCCGCCGCACGACGGCCCAGAAGTGATCAGCCACTGCGTCTCACTGCTGCCGACACGTTCGGCATTGTAGCAAAGGTGGCCATTAAAACATCCGTTGATCCGGCCCAAATACGAATTGACGACGCCCGGCCCGCTGACCGTGACGACGATTCCCGCTTTTGTGTGCCGGGTCAGCCGAAGCGGACACGGCGTGACCGTGACGCCGTTCACCCCGCCACAGTTCTTATCCGGCGCGATCGCTAAGGGAACGCGTCCCTGTTGCACGGGCGGTACGGCGGAGAGACCTGCTTGAGATGTACTTTCTCCAGACGAGCACGCGGCCAGCACCGAGAGACCGGCGACCAGCGCTAGTGTGACGACTCTTCGAACCATGGGAAGCCTCCTCAAAAGCCTACGGCTGGCCTGTACGTACGCGTCAATAGTCAAGATTTTGTGAAGATTGGTGCTTCTCGAGGCAACGCTCTTGAGCGGCCACCATAACTCGGCCATCGCCGTTCGATAACGCCGCTCGGCGGCGAGCTAAAGCCGGTCTCTCAAGCCCGAATTGCCTCGACGTCGATCGCGATGTCGATGCGTGGGCTCACGACGACGCCTCCGCCAGGCATCGTGTCGTTCCAATTAACGCCGAAGTCGTAACGGTCGATCTCCGTTCGAGCGGTGAACCCCGCGCGCGTCTTGGGACCCTTGTCGACGCCGTCTTCCCACCAAGGCGTCTCCCACGTGCCGAGATAGCGCACGCGCAGTATCACCGGCCGCGTGACGTCGCGAATTGTAAGATCTGCGGCAACCCGATAATCGACCGGCCCGACTTCATCGACGCCCGTGCTCTTGAAGCGGATCTGCGGAAATTGCTCGCAGTGTAAGAAGTCGGCGCTCCGCAAATGATTGTCGCGCGCGTCGACGCCCGTCCAACACGTAGACGCGTCGATTACCGTTTCGACCGCGAGCTTTCGCGGATCGGCCGGATCGAACTCTAACGTACACGCAACGTTCTTGAACGAGCCGCGCACCCACGTGACCATCATATGCCGCGCCCGGAACTCGGCGGCGGTGTGACCTGGCTCAAAAACCCATTTCATAGCTCGCTCCCAGTTCGTCGAAGATCGCCGAACGGCCCGCATCCCTCGCACGGTTTAGCGACGGCGATAGGCGGCGGAGCCTCGAGGCGCCAACAGTCGGTGCATGAGCTTCGCCGGCGCCGTCCTGCTCATCGCCGTGGCCACCGCACCCGCCACCGCACCGGCGCCTTCTGCGGCACCGGATGCCGAAACGATCCTGCAACGTAACGAGCGTGCCTGGCAGGGGCTGAGCTCCTATCAGGTTCCCGTGACGATCAGCGGCAGCGTGCGCGTCAGCATCCTGTCGCTACCCGTGAGGATGACCGGCACGCAGTACTATCAAGCGCCCGACCAACAAGCGCTGCACCTCAACAATCCGCCGAGATTAGCCGCCGGCCTTGGCAACACACTCTCCACGATGGGAACGCCGCAGACGTGGCTACGAGACTATTCGATCGCAATGCCCGTTGCGCAGCCGCACGGTCGTCATACGTCGTGGATGCTTGTAGGAACGCCAAAGCGCGAAAGCCGCGTGAAGAACATGACCATGTGGGTGAGTGCGACGACCTACGCAATCGAATCGATCTTGTTCGCATACACCAATGGGGCAACGCTGCGAGTCACCTTCGTCCACCATCCGGGTTTCACGCAGTATCACTTGCCGCGCACCGCTCAAATACTCGCCAGGTTCCCCAGCTACAGCGGCAGCGCCACGATAACGTACGGAACCTACGAGTTGAATCAGCCGATCCCGGCGTCAGTTTTTCAGCAACACTGACGGACTATGGAACGTACTCCCCAGCGTCGCAACGAGGGTGCCGCTCGGATAGTTGAGTACGCGAACGAATCCGTTTCCGACGTCGTCGACGTAGGCTTGAGGGGTCCCGAAGCTGCTATGGGGTTAGCGTGAAAACGGTCCCCAACCCTACGCCGTGTGTGCCGCCCTTCAACGTCGTGCCATAGAGTCTGCCGTTCAGAGCGGTCAAATCCGCCTGAGGGTTCGCGCCGTCAGGCGTTCCGCCGAAGGCATGGAGCACGCGCTCCGTACCGTCGGTCGTTATGCTGAAAAGCGTTCCATCGCCGCTCGGGCCGCCGAAAACGGTCGTGCCGTAGAGCGTACCGTGCAGATCCGTAACCCGTGCAAAAGGTTGCGCGCCGTCGTTTCCACCCTCGAAACTGTAGAGGACGCGTTCCTTTCCGGCGGCAGTTATGGTGAAGACCGTTCCGAGGTTGTGTGCGCCGCCACGGTACGTCGTGCCGTACAGCGAACCGTTCACAACCGTCAAACCCGCAGAGGGGCTCGCGCCGTCGCTGCCGCCCTTAAAACTGTAGAGCACGCGCTCCGTTCCGGTGCTCGTGACGCTGAAGACTGTCCCGCAACCGCTCGTTCCGCAAGCGTTCGCCCCGCCTCCAACCGTTGTGCCGTAGAGCGTACCATTCATAGCGGTCAGAGACGCCCTCGGATTCGCACCGTCGGGCGCCCCTCCGAACCGGTAGAGCAAGCGCTCCGTGCCGGCGGCGGTTATGCTGAAGAGCGTTCCGTCGCCGTTTGTGCCGCCGCCAAGCGTCGTGCCATAGAGCACGCCGTGCAGAGCGGTCACCCCGTTGGGGAAAGCGCCGTCGCTGCCGCCTTTGAAGCTGTAGAGCCCGCGTTCGGTACCATCCCTGGTTACGCTAAAGATCGTTCCGAAGACGTTCGTGCCACCGGTGTTGGTCGTGCCATACAACGTCCCGCCAAGATTCGTCAAACCCGCGTTGGGATGAGTGCCGTCGGGGCTGCTGCCAAAGGCATGGACCACGTGCTCGTGGCCTCCGGCGCCGATGCTAAAGACGGTTCCGTCACGATTGGGGCCGCCTTGGTAGGTCGTGCCGTAGAGCGTGCCGTTCACGCCGGTCAAGCCCGCGTCGGGATACGCGCCGTCCCTCCGATTGAAGCTGAACACAAACCCGTAGCCGGTAGCGCTGCGTTGTGCGGAAGTGGAAGCGCCGAGCGCGGTCGGGTTGAAGGCCGACTGCGTGTCATCCTGAGCTTGTCGAAGGGCGCCGCAGCCGGCGAGCATCGCAACGGCTGCGCAGACGCCTACTGCGGAGCGGCAAAAAGATGAAGTCTTCATCCGATTCTCCCCTGCGTCGAAGTCGGGATTTCCCAGATGAAGGCGATTCGACGAAGACTTACAAGGCGCCCGTCCCTTTAGGACTGCCCAGTCCGGTGGGACCGTCCCACCCCTGACCGGCAGTGCAGAGCGGCGCGCCGCAGGCGCCGTCGCTCCCGGACGTGACGTCGTTCAAGCTCGAGGTATGGGAGTACAAGTTTTCCAAAGGACTCGCGCTGGTGTTTCCCGCGAGCGCGAAGGCCGCGGCGACGATCGGCGTGGCGACCGACGTGCCGCCAAAGACGAGCCATCCGCGCTGGTGGAACGTGTCGTAAACCGCGACCCCCGTGTGAGGATCGGCATCGGCCGAGGCATCAGCCTGCGCGCGCATCGAGCACGCAGCATTCAGAGCGCTCTGGAAGATGGGCTTGGCATAAATCTTGCTGCAGCCGCTCCCCGAATGTAACCATGCGGTCTCGGCGCGCGGGCTGACCGACGTTAAGCTGGTGCCGCCGACGCCGATGACACTTGGAAGTATAGCGGGCCACTGCGCTGTGGCATTATGTCCGCTATCGCCGGTCGCGGCCGTAATCGCTCCGCAACTGACGCTGTAGTCGTCGTCGTACGTTTTCGTTCCCTCGTTGCCGCTCCAACTGTTGCTGACGTAGTCAGCATGAGCCGTTGCGTATTGTTCCGCGGTGCTGAGATCATCGATGCTCGCCGACACTGCTTCTACCAAGAGAATCTTGCAGTTCGGGCAGATTGCAGAGACCATATCGACGTCGACCGATTCTTCCGCGGCCCAACCGGTATTCGTTTGCACGGTATAGGCCTGCTTGGTAAAACATCCATTGGAGACGGGGCACGCCGGAAGCCCGTACTGCTCGCGGTAGGCGTTGAGATCCGAGGCCGCGTTCGGATCGTCGTATGCGTCGACGATTGCGACGGTCTGACCGGCGCCGCTATTCTTGCTGTCGGACGTTAATCCGTACGCGGTCTGCAGATCGCCGGGAGCGTAACCGCCCGGCGTATTCGGCGCAATGGCCCCTTGAATGTCGGTGCGCCGCCACGCTTGGCAGCGGGCAAAACCCGCGCTCACATCGCCGCAGACGCGGATTGCGGGACCTTGGCGCGGCCAGAGTCCTAACTGCGCGGCCGTCGCTCGCTTTGGCGCGGCCGTACCGCTTTGCTGGACGCTCGAATTTTGCGGCACGCTTGAAAGGCTTTGCGGAGCGCGCGACCGGCATGATGCGCTCGACGTTGCCGCCGGCAGTGAGTTCGATTCAGTGCAGGCCGTTAACGCAGCAACTGCCGCCACCGCGGCAACGATCGTGAAGCGCACTCTCGTCCGTTCCTTTCGCAATCCAGTAACGCAACCAGCATGGCACGCGTTCCCTTGGAAAGGCTGAGAAGCCATTCTTGAACGCTACTCGATCGCCGAGCGCAGGTTAAAGCGGGCAAGCTCGGAAGAGCCTTTGATTGCTTACAATGCTATTTCAAATCCTATTTCAATGGAGATCCATATGGCTGCCGATCCCGTAACCGTCGACCCAAACCATTACAAGGTGGAGTTCGAGAACGACCGTGTACGCGTTCTTCGCGTTCACTACAATCCCGGTGAGAAGTCTACGATGCACGGGCACCCGGACTGCGTGCTGGTCACGCTCGCCGATGCCGGAGCGCGGTTTCACCATCCGGATGGAACGTGGGAGGATGCCGAAATGAAGGCCGGTGAGGTCATGTGGACGCCCTCGGTCGAGCATCAGCCGGAAAACATACTCAGCACACCCATCGACGTCATTCTCGTCGAACTCAAGTAGGCGCAACGATGCTGGTTCTCGCCGCAAAGTGTTCCGGAAAGCCGGAGCGCCGGAACGACATTCTCCGTTTAGTAGCCGCGGTGACTGCCCCGTCCAAGTCGGAAGCGGGCTGCATCGCGTACGACGTGCACGAGCGAATCTCGGGAGAGAACGAGTTCTTGTTCTTCGAGGAGTGGGCCGACCAGGACGCTCTTGATTTCCACTTCCAAACCCAGCACTTTCGAGAGTTCATCAAGGATTTCACCGAGTGCCTACAAGGGCCGCCGAGCATTCGAGTTTACGAGGTGGCGCAGTCGCGCGACCTGCAGCTGTAGCGATTTCTCGGCATTTAGCAACTGGGTAGCGGCAGATGCGCCCGCAGCCCGCGAGCGAATTTTAGTACGTTTGTACCAGCACACAGTTTCTCACACGGTGCGACTTTGTCGTTGTTTTGGCCGTAACCGCCACGCCGTGCAGCGTGCAGCTAACGGCCACGGCTCCCGGGCTGGTTTCGGTCAGCGTGCAAACACCGCAGGGCTCGAAAGGCGTTATCAAAGAGCGCGCACCGCCGCGCCTGGGCTAGTCTTTCACCGACTCCTCGGAGCGCTGGGTGAAGAAGTAGCGCGCCGGGTACTTCGCGCGAATCGGCTTGAACTTCACCATCGCGCGCGAAAAGCTGAAACAGTCGGAAAGGTCGTCGGACCGAGCATCGGTGGTTCCGAGCGAGGACAGACTGAAGGTCTCCTCGACGAACTTTAAAATGCTGCCGAACTCGTGCTGAGTGTGCGAAACGTAGCCGGTCTTCGCATACGGTGAGACAACGATCAGCGGCACACGGAAACTCAGCTCGAAGGAATTGTAAATCGTCGGAGTCACGTGATCGTAGAAACCGCCCCAGTCATCCCACGTGATGAAGATTGCGGTGTTGCTCCAGTACTGACTCTGCCCGATCGCGTTTACGACGGAGGCGACCCAGGACGGGCCGGAACCATCGGTGCCTTTGGGATGATCCGAGGCCGCCTTCGTCGGCGTCACCCAAACCACGTTCGCGAGCTGACCGTTGGCGACATCGGTGAGTACCTGCGACGGCGGCGTGACGACGTTGGCCGCCATCTCCGCCTTGTTCGACCAAATCGAGTAAATGGCATCGGGCCCGTTCCAGATGCCGGAGCCCGGAGTTGCCTGGTAATACTTCCAGGTGAGTCCCGCCGCATCCAGTTCGTTCATGAGCGATTGACGCTGAAAGCATGGGTAGGCTTTGAGCGACGGCGGTTCGCCGCCGGCCGGATTTATGACCGTGACGAGCGATCCCGTCGGAGCATCGCAACCTCCTACGAGCGCGCCGCTCGGGGATGCCGGGTTGTTGGCTGCCTTATTTGGCGAGCCGTCGCTCACCGTCGACGTACCGCTGACCAGGTATTGATGCGCGGGGAAGCTTGGCCCCTGATCGGTCTCGAACGCGTTATCGGCAAACGCGTAGCTTTCGGCCAACGAGTAGTATGGTTGCACCTCGCTTTGAGGAACGTAGGCGAAGGCTGCGTCCTTTGGGCAGGTGCCTTTGCAGAGCTCCTCGTCGAAGCCGTTCATAGCGCCGTTATCGTACTCGGTCAACCAGTTTACATGAGCGTGACCCAAATCGTAGGGCGCGGTGAGGGACTCCGACTGCAACTGGATCTTCTGCTTCCCGTGCGAGCCGTATCCGTATGACTGCGTATTGGCGCCGGGAAGAAATTGGAAGAGGTTGTCGACGGTTCGATTCTCTTGAACGATGATCACGACGTGTTGTATCTGCGTCTGCATCGTGGCATGTCGAACGCTTCGATGGCTGTCGGCCTCTGAAGCCCCTGGCAGTTGGGGAGGGCCGCCGTTTGTCGCCGAGTTTTGCGCGCAGCCGCTAAGTCCGGCGACCAACGCAAGGCTCAAGAGATGTGCGTGCTTCATCGCCGCAGTATATCACGATTGTCGCGTCAGTTCGATACGAGAAATGCGAAGTAGCGCGATGTTGCCCTAGCGGATATCTCGCATCGAAGTGGCGGTGCTACAGTTTGTGTTACACTTTATACTACAGTTGAATCGCGCGTCGTTCGTTATCTATTTGGTGGTCGAATGCACGGCGATAACGGCGCGTATGCCTCGGCGGACTGATCGCCAAAGAGCGACCAAGCACAGGCCGACCAGCGCACCTACGACGTTGACCGCCACGTGTGTTCGGGTGTCACGAATCACAGCATCGCGGTTTGACGTGGGCAGCTTTCCCCAGCCCGCCGTGTCGGCAGCCCTGCAAACCGCCGACGCACCACTGCTCTTCGCGTGGAACGACCGCCAAGCTTGGTATGCTTTAATGCAACATCCGCTCAGAGGAATGCCGCCATCTCGCGGAGATAAAAGCTAAAGCTTCCAAACGAAGACCTGCTTGTCTGAGCGGCTTCCGCTGAAGGCTTGGAGCAAATGGAGGTCCCCCCGATGAAGCTACTTCTCCGTCTTGTTGCGATGGTTAGCCTAGCCTTCGCAGCGTCGTGCGGCCATACTGCGGTGACGCCGATGACCGGGATACCGCTTGCAGTCGTTAACGCCGATTCGATCCCGCAGACAGTTCACGTCATTCCGTTCTACGACTACGGAAAGTCGGGTTACGATGGGCAGGGACCTGGCGGCAACGGTGGCCTTATCGGCAGCGAGGCGGCGCTCTACGGTGCTACCGTGTTAGGTGGAAATACGGCGTGCTCGACACCGTTTGGCACGAGTTCGAGCGGATGTGGGATCGTTTATCGTCTGGTTCCGAATACGGGCAAGCCGACGTATAAGATCGACGTTCTCCACAAGTTCGAAGGAGCCCCTGGGGATGGCGCGGCGTCGTTCGCGACGTTGCTCGCAGACAAGAGCGGCAATCTATATGGCACCACGTTCTATGGCGGCACATACGACGGTGGAACGCTCTTCAAACTCCATCCGACTTCCTCCGGTTATACGGAGTCGATCGTCCACAGCTTTGGCTACGGCCAGGACGCAGCTTACCCGATATCGGGCGTGATCGAAGTCAAGGGAACTCTGTACGGAACGACAGTCGGCGGTGGCGCATATACCAATACGGGTTTGTGTAAAACGTACGGAGGTTCGCCCAACGGAACGTGCGGCACCGTGTACAGCGTGAACCCTGCTACGGGCGCGGAGCAGGTGCTTCATAGTTTCGGGAAACCCGGCCCCGACGGCGCAAATCCCTTTGCCGCGCTGCTCAATGTCGGCGGCACGCTCTACGGCACGACCGATCTTGGTGGAGCGCTTTCAGGCTGCGGCACCGTCTTCAGCATTGGTACCGACGGTAGCGGCGAACGGGTCGTCCACAGTTTCCTCAACAACCCGCGCGACGGCTGTAACCCGTTCGCAAGCCTGATCGCCGTCGATGGCTCGCTTTACGGCACGACCTGTTGCGGCGGAGGATATTACTGTCCTCATTGTGAGGGAGCGCTCTTCAGCATCGATCTCTCGACTGGAAAGGAACAAGTGCTGCACAAGTTTGGTAACGGCCCGGATGGTTCCCAACCGGTGGCCGCCTTACTTGACGTGCGCGGCGTTCTCTACGGAACCACCAGTATCGGTGGGGGGACTTCCTGTTTTAGCGGCAACGGCTGCGGGACTATCTTCAGCTTTGCGCCGTCGACCTCGAGTCCGGCATATAAAGTGCTTTACAACTTTAAAGCAACGGGAACCCACGGCAACAGCCCGCGCGACGCGCTCCTCTATTCGCACGGCGCATTCTACGGCGCGACCACGTACGGCGGCAAGAAGGGCCTCGGAACGGGAATCAAACTGCGGCAATAAACGGCGATTACCGGAAAGGCTCGATACGGGAGCTAATCAGGCGGGAGCGAAGCTTGTTGCGGGAATGCAGGAAGCCGGACGCTTATCCCTATCTCCCGACTTCGGGAAGCTATTGCGCCACTACCGGCTTGCTGCCGGACTATCGCAAGAAGCCTTGGCCGAGCGCGCCCGGATGAGCGCTTTCGCCATTAGTGCGCTCGAACGCGGTCACCGACGCAAGCCTCAGTCTAAGACGCTCGCGCTCTTAGCTGAGGCGCTCGCACTCGATGCCGACCAGCGTGCGCAGTTCGAAGCCGCGGCGCGGTCGGCACACGCCCGTTTGGAAGCCGTAACGGTAGGTCCGTGGACCGCCGCGCCGGCGACGCTCATTGCAAATAATCTGCCGCGGCAAGTGACTCCGTTAATTGGACGCGAGAGCGAACTCGCCCAGATCTCACCACTGGTACAGACACATCCCCTAACGACGTTGGTCGGCGCCGGCGGCATCGGAAAGACGCGTCTCGCGTTGCGCGTCGGTGAAGCCTTACTTGAAGGCTCCGGCGATGGTGTCTGGCTCGTCGAGTTGGCGGCGTTTAACGAAGCCGCTTCAACGGTGCAAGCCATCGCGTCGACCTTCGGCCTGGCAGAGCATCAAGGACATCCGCTGCTCGACGTCGTCTTGGAGTATCTGCAACCCCGCCGTTTGGTGCTGATCGTCGACAACTGCGAGCATCTTATCGAAGAGGCGGCGCGCGTCGTCGATGCGATTCTACACTGCACTCCAAATATCCGGATACTCGCGACCAGTCGTGAGCCTCTGGGCATTTCCGCGGAACACGTCTATCGGGTGCCGTCGTTGGCGGTACCTCCAAACAAGACGCTGAGCGCCGCAGAAGCGCAGCGTTACGGTGCAGTCGCATTGTTCGCCGAGCGCGCGGAAGCTGCGGAAGCCGGCTTTAGGCTGACGAACGAGATCGCTCCGGTCGTGGGCGAGATCTGCACGCGACTCGATGGTATTCCTTTGGCAATCGAGCTCGCCGCCGCCCGTACGACGGTGCTTTCGGTGACGGAGATTGCCGAGAGGCTAGACCAACGCTTCAGCGTACTGACCGGTGGCCGCCGCACGTCGATCCGTCGCCAACAAACGTTGCGCGCATTGATCGATTGGAGTTACGACCTGCTATCGGAGAGTGAAAGTAAGCTATTTCGGAGCTTGGGTGTTTTCTCAGGCGACTTCTCGCTCGACTCCGTCGTTGCGGTAAGCAGGCAGAATACGGATGAAGTGACCTTCGACCTCCTGGCCTCGCTCGTTGAGAAATCACTCGTGCATGCGGAGGCCATCGAAGGCAACACGCGCTTTCGTTTGCTCGAATCGATGCGCGCCTACGCGCGCGAGCAGTTAATCGCGAACGGCGAACTCGACGCGGCGGCCTTGGCACATGGGCAAGCATACCTCGCGCTTGCAGAAGATCTGGAATCGCAGTGGGACGATACTCCTGATGTCCCATGGAAGGCGGAGGCCGAGCCGGAGTTGGAAAACTGGCGCGCCGCCTTGAGTTGGGCTTTCGCCCCCGGAGGCGATCTCAGCGTCGGCCTGCGATTGATCGTGGCTCTGCGCCCCGTTTGGTTCACGCTGGCGCCGGCCGAGGGCCTCGCTTGGGTGCGCGTCGGACTCGACGCGTGCGATGGAACGCGACCGGACCGCATCAGAGCGTGGCTCGACCTATCGGCGGCGCACCTTGCGATGGTCGCGCAGCAGTACGGGAGTGCTTCAGCGTCGGCGCAGCGAGCTTTGTCTGACTTTTCCGAGTTGGGTGAAAGGCGGGGGAGCGCACTGGCGCGCTTGTTCGCCGGCGCAGCACGAGGGATGCTGGGAGAGACGAAGGAGGCGGAATCGGACCTGCGCGCGGCGTTGGACGAATGCCGCGCATTGGGTGCGCGCCGCGGGGTCGGGGCCGCTCTGCTCTATCTCGCCACATTGGAACTCGGGAGCGGAGATGCCGATTCGGCACGGCGTCTTTTCGCAGAAGCCCTAGCGCTCTTCAAAACGCTCGGCGCCGCGCGACCCGCAGCGCACGTAGCTCTGAACCTCGCGGAACTCGAATACAAGAATGGTAACCCGATCGAGGCGTTACGCCTGGCGAACGAAGCGCTCGAAGCCGACGGCGCCTTGAACGACCGCGATGCCGTCGCCTACGATCTGTGCAACCTAGCAGCATACGAAGCCGCGCTCTGCCGCTGGGAAGCGAGCGTATCGCACGCGCGCGAAGCGCTTGTTCTCGCGCGCGAACGCGGCATGACCAGCGCGGTCGCGTGGGCGATCCAGCACCTCGCGGCGGTCGCGGCGCTCCGACCCGTTTCCGACGCCACCCTCGCATCCGAACAGCGGCGACGCGCTGCACGTTTGCTCGGCTTCGTCGATGCGCGCGTCGCGGAGTACGGGTTGCGTCCCGATTTCACCGAGCGCAGCGAACGCGAGCAGATTGTAGCGGCCGCTCGCGCCGCGCTCGGCGCGGAAGCAGATGCTTTGATCGGGGAAGGGAGCACCTGGACCGAGGTTCGGGCTTCTTCCGAGGCGCTGCTGATCTAAACAGGCCGGGCGGCGCTCTCCGCCCCGGCAGGGCTCCCACTTGTCCAAGTCAGTTGTCCAAGTGTCCGTTCCGCTGCTCGCGCCACGGCCCCATCATGGATTCATGTTCCACTTGGGGATGGTGCTGCGTTGGACGTAGCTTCCTACTTCGCATGGTTTAAGGCAGTGGCATCATCCACCGCCTGTTTCCGGGAGAGGGTATAAATGCAACAGTCATACAGATTCGCCGGCGCCTACCTTAGTGCGGCGCTCTTAGCCGCGTGCGGAGGCAGCGGTCTTTCTTCTTCCGCGCCTGCATCCGTCGCGTCACAAAGCGGAGTGCAGTCACCCCGTTTGCAGCCCGCATCGGCTCGTTCCGAGACGCGTCGCGTAGGAAGGATGGTCGAGACGATGACCTACCTCCACAGCTTCGGCGCCTCGGGCGATGGCTACAATGCCTATGGGCCTCTCGTCAACGTCAACGGCACGCTGTACGGCACCACCAAAGACGACAACACAAACGATAACGGAACGGTCTACTCGATCACGCCCTCCGGCTCGTACTCCCTGCTGTACAACTTCACCGGCAGCCCGGACGGTGTGGGCCCGCGCGCCGGCCTCCTCGCGTTCAACGGCGTCCTCTACGGTACCACTACCGGCGGTGGCGCGTATGGTGGTGGAACGGTCTACTCGATCACGCCTTCCGGTACGGAAAGCGTACTCGAGAGTTTCTACCCCGGCTCGGACGGCCAAACCCCATATGCCAACCTCATTGCGGTTGGTAGCAAGTTCTATGGCACGACCGAGGCAGGCGGCGTGTACAACGCGGGAACGGTGTTCTCGATGACGGCCTCCGGTGTGGAGTCGGTACTTCACAGCTTCGGCGGCGCGGGGGACGGAACGAACCCTGAGGCTCCGCTGCTCTACTCGAACGGCACGCTCTACGGCACGACCACCTCGGGCGGCACGTACGGCGGCGGTACCGTCTTCGCGATCTCTAAGTCGTCCGGCACGGAGACCGTGCTCCACAGCTTTTACAGCTCGGGCGACGGCAGTAATCCGCAATATGGGCGGCTCGCCCTACTCAACGGCACACTCTACGGCACAACCTCCTCCGCCGGCGCGCAGGGTTACGGAACCGTCTTTTCGATCTCGCCCACGCCATCCGGCACATACACGACCCTCCACAACTTCGCACGCCAAACGGACGGCGCTTATCCGGCAGCGGGGCTCGTCGTCAATAACGGATTGCTCTATGGCACGACCACGTCCGGCGGCGCGTACAATCACGGAACGATCTACTCGATCACTCCCTCAGGCACGGAAACGGTCATTTGGGCCTTCGGAGGATCGCCCGGTGGCTCAGCACCGTCAGACGATCTCATCGTCGTGAAAGGGACGCTCTACGGCACGACCCTCTTCGGCGGTGCCAACAACCGGGGAACCGTCTTCTCATTGTTGTCGTTGTGACGGCTGCGCTGAAAACGATCATCGCAGCATAGACCATCCGATTCCGCTCTGCACTCTGCCGACGACTTCAGAAAGCAGGTTAGACCAATGAGTAGACGCTTACAAAGGTTCGTTGGCTCGTGCCTTAGTGCGGTGCTGTTAGCCGCGTGCGGCGGCGGCAACGGCCTCTCTCCATCGGTACCATCGTCGGTCGGGCAGTCGCTGCTGGGGCGGCACGGATCGCACCACGTAAAGAAGGCTGCGAGCTGGACGGAGGCTATTCTCCACACCTTCACGGGCGGCTCGGACGGCGCCAACCCACAGGCAGCGTTGACTAACGTAAACGGCACGCTTTATGGCACGACGTATAGCGGCGGTGCAAACGGCGATGGCACGGTTTTCGCCATCACGGCGTCCGGCACGAAAAGCGTTCTCCATAGCTTCGCGGGCGGCTCGGACGGCGCCAACCCACAGGCGGCGTTGACCAACGTAAATGGCACGCTTTATGGCACGACCTATAGCGGCGGTGCAAACGGCGATGGCACGGTTTTCGCGATCACGACGTCCGGTGGAGAGAGCGTCCTCTACAGTTTTACAGGCGGGGTCGACGGCAAGAATCCGCGGGCGAGCCTGACCAACGTGAGCGGTACGCTCTACGGCACTGCCTATTACGGGGGCGGGTACGGCTATGGAACGGCCTTCAAGATCACCACCTCCGGCGCGTTCAACGTGCTTTACAATTTCCGAGGGAAGTACCGATGCGGATTTGGCGGCCGGGGCACGTGCTACGACGGCGCCAACCCTGAGGCGAGCCTGCTCAACGTCAACGGAACGGTGTACGGTACCACCATCGATGGCGGATATGGAATGGGAAACCATGGTAACGGCGGGTACGGAACGGTCTTTGAGATCACGGCCTTAGGCACGTACGCGGTCGTCCACTTCTTCACCAGTTTTGCCTCCGGCGGCGATGGCGCGGATCCGGGCGCGAGTCTCATCGATGTCAACGGCACGCTATACGGGACAACCTCCTCAGGAGGCTCCTATGACGAGGGTACCGTCTTCACCATCGCGGGTGGCACGGAAAGCGTCCTCTACAGCTTCGCAGGCGGGGCGGACGGCAAAATCCCTCTAGCAGACCTGCTCGATGTGAACGGCACGATCTACGGCACCACCAGCGTGGGTGGTGCGAGAAACAGCGGGACCATCTTTCAGATCACGACCTCCGGAACGGAGACCGTCCTTTACAGCTTCGCAGGCGGGGCGGACGGCAAGTTCCCATCAGGGAGCCTGACCAGCATAAATGGCGATCTGTACGGCACGACGCAGCAGGGCGGTTCGGGGTGCGGCTGCGGGACGGTCTTCGCGATCGCACCCCCGGGGACGGATACCGTGATCCATAGTTTTGGCGGTTCAGGGGACGGCTCCAACCCGTATGCGCCTCTCGTCGACATTGGCGGTATGCTGTACGGCACGACCAATTCCGGCGGGACAAGCGGCGGCGGAACGGTCTTTTCGATCACGCCGTACGGAACGGAAACTCTGCTGCACGGCTTCCCCAGCGGCTCTGGTGACGGCAGTGAGCCGTATGCGCCTCTCGTCAGTCTCAACGGCTCGCTGTACGGCACGACCCATTCCGGTGGGGCGAACGGTGGTGGAACGGTCTACTCGATCACGCCCTACGGCAGTGAAACCACGCTGTACGGTTTCACGGGCAATCCGGACGGACAAAGCCCCTATGCCGGTCTCGCTTCGCTCAATGGCCGGCTTTACGGAACCACGCCACAAGGCGGCGCATACAACGCCGGGACGGTCTATTCGATCACGCCCGCCGGCACGGAAAGCGTGGTTCAGAGCTTCTACGCGGGCTCGGACGGCCAAACTCCGTATGCCGGCCTCATCAGCGTCGGTCGAAAGCTCTACGGCACCACAGAAGCCGGGGGCGTGTACAACGCCGGAACGGTGTTCGCGATTACCAAATCCGGTAAGGAAACGGTGCTCCACAACTTCGGCGGCTCGGGGGACGGCACAAACCCAATGTCCGCGTTGCTCGACGTAAGCGGCACGGTTTACGGCACGACCGAGTCCGGCGGCGCGTACGGCGGCGGAACCATTTTCGCGATCTCTGAGTCGTCGGGTGCCGAGACCGTGCTTCATAACTTCGGCGGCTCGGGAGACGGCTCCAATCCGTATGCGGGCCTCGTGATGCTCAACGGCACGCTCTACGGTACGACCTCGTCCGGCGGCGCATACGGCAAAGGAACACTCTACTCGATCACGCCCACGCCCTCCGTCACGTACACAACCGTTTGGGCATTCGGCAGCCAGTCGGACGGCGCACAGCCGCGGGCCGATCTTATCGTCGTCAACGGCACCTTATACGGCACGACCGTCAACGGCGGCACGTACAACCAGGGAACGGTCTACTCGTTGTCGGTACCATCGTTCGCGAAACGCCGTCGCTAAAGCGCACGACAGAAAGAAGCGTGTTCCATGCAACATCGAGCTGTGGTCCTTTGCGTTCCGGTTTTTCTTCTGCTAATCGGGTGTGGCAGCAGCGCGCTTGCGCCATTAAGCGGGAGCAGTGGCTTGGCGGAACGGACGGCGAGCCGACACGGCGTTGGGCATCGGGAGTTCGTTTACGTCGCAGACTGCGCCGACAACGAAGTCTTCGCTTACAAGGTCGAGATGAAGAGTGGGGCACTAGCAAAGGTGCCTGGGTCACCATTCCCCTCGGGCGATTGCGCTTCCGGAGCGGCAGCCGATCCACTCGGCAACTTTCTCTACGTCCCCAACGCGAACGAAGATGACGTCTCGGCATTTGCGATCGAGCCCGGAAACGGTGCGTTAACACAGATTGCCGGATCACCGTTTCGAGAAGGTCACCATCCCGTCTTGGGAGCGGTGGATCCTACCGGCAGGTTTTACTACGTACCCGGTAACGCAGACTATCTCTCCGCGTATTCCATCGACCCGAAGAGTGGAGCGCTAACATCAATCGGTGGTCGCTCGCAAGAACACCCGCAAGGGGACGTCACCGACCCTCGCGGCAAATTCCTGTACGTCTCGAATCAATACGGCAATAATGTTTCTGCCTATACGATCGACCCGAGCAGCGGAAAACCAAGGGCCGTCAAAGGATCGCCGTTCCCAGCCGGTATGGGTCCGTATCAACTGGCAATCGACCGCCTGGGCAAGTTCCTTTACGTCACAAACTACGATTCAGGCGATATTTCGGCTTACAAAATCAACGCAACCAGCGGCGCTCTCAGCGCGGTCGTGGGATCGCCGTTCGGGAACGGCACGCATCCATATTTCGTGACGGTCCATCCGAACGACCGATTTCTTTACGTGACGAACTACCCCGGTAACACTGTTTCTGCCTATCACATCAACCCAAACAGCGGCGTGCTGGCCGAAATCGCGGGTTCACCATTCAAGACGGGCGACGGCCCGGGTGGCCTGGAGGTCGATCCCTCGGGTAAGTACCTTTACGTCCCCTGCGGAAATTCGCGCACTATTTTCGCCTATAAAGTGGGAAGGCACGGCGCGCTTACGCCGGTGGCGGGGTCGCCGTTTGTCGGCAGCGGCGGCGCTATCGCCATTACGACTCCGTATTAACCTACAATAAGCGCCGGCAAGACGTCCACTTGTACAAATCGGTTGTACAAATCGGTTGTACAAGTCGGTTGTCCACACCGGTTGTCCAATTGTCCGTTCCGCCGATCACATCGCAGCGCCATCATGGATACATGTTCCCACTTGTGGTGGCATCATCCACTGCCCGAAGCGAGACTTCGGAGAAACGAGATGAAATGCGAGCTTCAAACGTTGCTTGGCATGTGCTAAGCATTTGTTCAGTACTTGGAATCCTCTCAGGCTGCAGCGCCGGCAATTCGGCACCGAGCACCTTGTCCCCGAACGTCGGCTCCAGTGGGCCTTTGTTCGACATAGCCCGTGGCGTGCCGGGCTTACGACCGAACGCCAAAGCCGAAAGCCCTCATGGCTCGGTCAAACGTCTGGCAAGGACCGGCCCGAACGTGTACGTTGGAGACTCCGGTAACAATGCGGTATATGAAATCCTGTGGGCCGGCGGTTTCACGCAGATACTCAGTTTAGGCTCCGGATTCAATGGACCGACCGGTGTCGCTGTAGACGCAAATGGAGACGTCTTCGTCGCCGACTACGGAAACAATGCGGTCAAGGAGATGCTAGCCGTCAATGGAGGGATTCCTAGGAACCCTGTGATCAAGACGCTCAGCACGTCGATCGACGGGCCATATGGCCTCGCGCTCGATTCTTCCAACAACCTCTTCGTCACGAACGACGGTAACGGGTTCAACGGCAGCGGGTACATGGCTAACAGCCCAGTTTACGAACTCCTGGCGCCCAGTTACGCGACTGTCCAGACGATCGGGTCGTTCTACCAGGGTCCGGTGGGCCTGGCGATCGATGGTTCGAATAATCTCTACGTCGGCACGGCCGCAAGCACCAGCGAGATTTTCGAAATGCTCGCACCCGGCTACTCAACCGTCAATACGCTCGGTGGCGGCTACGACGAATTCCTAAATCCGTACGGCCTCGCGGTGGATCGTCGCGGCAACGTTATGATTGGTGATTACAATCCCAGCGCAGTGCAGAAAATGACTCCGAACTGCTTCTCAACAAGCTGCGTCACAACGCTTACCAATGATTTCTATCGTCCGACCGGCGTTGCGGTGGATCGGCAAAGCAACGTCTATGGGGCTGATTATGCCTCTGGGGAAGTCTACCAAATCATCAAGAGCGGTGGATACCACACCATCAATATGCTCGGCGCCGGATTCAGTAGGCCGTTTGGCGTTGCCGTCCACTAGGCCAATGAAGGTCCAGCTTTGATCACCCCAGGGCTGTGGGAGGCCTGTCCTACTAAGGCCTCCCCACCCTGTACGCATTCCGAATCACTTCGGAGAGAGTAAATTGGAACCAATGCGAATTCCGAATACACCTGGCTACACATCAGTCGGAACAATTAAAGGAAGCATCTTAAAGGAGTTTAGCCGCATCACCGCAGCGTGCTTAACGGCGGCTTTCCTGTCGGCCTGCGGCGCGCGCGGCGCTTCCGGCCCGTTCGTCGCCCTTCCATCGGACATGGCGCCGGCCAACGCCGCGCCCCTGGGCAAGTATGCGCCGATGCACGACATTTACGTTGCCGATAACGCCAGCAAGGTCGTAAAGGAAATTCCGAAAGCCTGCCGCTACGCAAGTTGCGTCCTAACGGTCGGCACCGGGTTCTCGTGTCCGACATTCGTGAGCTCCGATTTATCACTCGACGTCTATGTGAGCAACACGTGCGACTACCATACGGCGATCTATAAGATGGCGCCCGGATGTAACGACAAAAAATGTGCTTCAACCGTGCCGGGCGATTACCTCAATCCGTTCAGCACGGTCTCCGACAAGCACGGCAACCTCTACGTCCCCGACTATAGCCACGGGTACGTCAAAGAAGTCCCCGCCGGCTGTAAGCGCAATGCGTGCGTGGTGACATTGGGCGGTGACGCTTTCGTCGGTCCGGGATACGTTCCGTGGGATTATGGACCGAGCGACGTTGCGCTCGACAAGGACGGCAACGTGTACGTTGCTTCCGACTATTACGTTTCAGAGATGTCGCGACATTGCAAGTCGGCGTCATGCGTGACCCGCCTAGGCGGCGGATGGAGCACCCCATGGAGCGTTTCACTGGACCGTCACGGTAATATCTACGTTGACGATCGCGGAAATAAGGAAGTCAAGAAAATGCCGCCGAATTGCAAATCGGCGTCGTGCGTAAGTGTAGTAATGGATGGATTTACCGACCCGGTCGCAGCGAAAGTCGATGCTCGAGATAATGTTTATGTTTCGGATACCGGCAATGGCTCGGTCAGAGAGATTCCAAAGGGCTGCCGGTCGTCGTCGTGCATGGTACCGATCGGTGGAGGATTCTCGCAACCAATTGGTCTCGCCGTGGGGCCCTAGCACTGAAAAATGCAAAGACCACCCCTTTGTTGGGGTGGTCTTGCGCTCCGCGTGGCGGACTCAGACCATTTTTATTGGGTTTGGACGACGACCATCGACCAGGGCGGTAGGCTGACGTCAACGTAGCCGTTCCAGGCCCCTAACGGCGCGACGCTGGGCGGATTCCAGACGTTGTTTTGGCTTTGGTCGTAGATTGCTTTATCGTACGTCACGACGGTGCCGCCGCTTCCCGAGGTCTTTCCGGTGATGTTGACCGCTACGTCTTGCGTGTCGGTTTGACTGAGATTGAAGAGCATGAAGGCGTAGCCCCCCTTGTACGTTCCGGCGTAGGCACGAACGTCGCCCGATCCCGTGACCAATGCCCCGAGCATGTTCTCCCCGGCGTGAACGAAGTACGAGCCCGCTAAGAAGGCACTGCCGGTCGCGAGCATCGTGTTAGCTGCCGATTGAGCGGGGCAACTGCTGCTATGACCATCGGAAAAAATCATCGCGCCGCCGTAGTCTTGCCATCCGTATACGTCCTGGCCAAAGTCGCCGCCGCGGTTCGGCCCGTTACACGACCCCAATCCGATATGCCAGGTCATCGCTGCAAGGCCGTCTTGCTCGACTTCGCCGATAGCCATCCCGGTGAACAACGCGCCCACGATTGACTGCGACTGCTTGCCGTACGGACCCAGTTGCGACGCGATCTCTCCGAGATAGATGGGCGTGTTGGGATGGCCGGCCGTTGCGAGTCCGGTTTTAATGGCATTGAGGTCGGTCGTGAACTGCGGAATGGCGTCGTAGAGCAGAAACGAATCGCTCGTCGTGAGCCGTTGCGGATAGTAATGAACTTCGATGCAATCATATTTTGCATTTGGAAATACCGTCAGGTTCCACTTGCTCTTACTGTTCTGTAGATTCGCATCGACACAAACGTTGACGTTGGGATTCGCCTGCTTAACGGCATCGTAGAAAGCCGGCTCGTTGGCCGAGTACTGGTAGGGGTCGCGCGAGGAGACACAACCGGGCTGGCGGCAGTCGATCGCGCCGGGTACGTATTGTTCGTTGCCGATCGTCGCATAGACGACGTTGTAGCCCTTTTGTTGTGCCTCCGCGATCAACGCAGCGCCTTCGCTGGGATCGGCGCCCGCGGTGCAATCGGCGTTACTGCCGTAGTTAACCGTAACGTTGACGCGCAAATTCGCAGGGATCGCGATATCTTGCATGAGCGCGTCGAACGTCGAAGCCCGTTTGGCGCTGCCGGCGCAGGGCGTACCGGAGGGGCCGTCGGTGTCGGTTTGCCAGTGGTAGATGTCCGCTTGAGCGCCGCCGGGGAATCGCGTGGTGGTTAAGTTCGCATTTTGAAATGCTTGCGCGATGCCTGGTAGCGTGAAATTGTACCATACGCCCATGCCGACGCCAAGATCGGAAACGTTCATCGCCGGTCCGACTTGCGACGGATTAATCGTAACCGTTACGTTGGGCGCCGAGCGGTGGCGGCGACGCTTGCGGTGCGACGAGGACGGATCGGTTGAGGGTGAACCACCGGCACCTGCCGAGTTCGAGCTGGTCGAGCCGGGAAGTGATGCGCCGCCATTACACCCGCCCAGGAGAGCGGCCGCCGCGAACGCAGCGCAACTGAGAAGGACGGCACGGTGGGTGGAGGGGGAGAAATTCATAGGAGCCTCGCGTGCTTGATGTTGTGAGAGTGTTGTAAGGAGTGGTTGGCTTGCGAGGCCGCTGTCGCGGGTGTTGGAGAAGCCGCGCCAGAGGTCTGAGGTTCCTTAGAACGTCGCCTGCGTCGCTTCCTGGTGACTCTCATCAAGTGTCGGCAACTCTAACGGCGCGTTGCAACGCGTTAACGGATTAACGCCCTAGCGCGGCGAAACTCCACCGGCCTACATGAACCTCGAACAAGCTCGTAGCGCGCTAACGGTTGTTACCTCGGAGCCGTTCAATGCGGAGGCGCCGCCCGAGGCGTTCGAGACGCCCCTTACGCCGACGCATCTCCATTTCGTGCGGAGCAACTTTGCGCTTCCCGTGCACGATGGACGGCTGACCGTCGGCGGCGAGGTGGAGAATCCGTTTACGCTAACGCTCGACGACTTACGCGCAATGCCCCGCGAAGAGCTCGCCGTTACGCTGGAGTGCGCCGGCAACGCGCGCCTCGGACAGACGCCGCTGCCCGCCGGGGAACCTTGGCACGGCAACGCCGCTTCCGCGGCGCGTTGGGCGGGTGTTTTCCTGCACAGAGTGCTGGAAGAGGCGCGGCCGTCGGCTAACGCCGTCGCGGTCAGTTTCGAGGGCGCCGATCATGGCCCATACCACCAGCATCGGGACATTCGCTTTACGCGTTCGTTGCCGCTCGAGCTTACAACCGATCCCAATGCGCAGATTCTGATCGCGTACGAGATGAACGGCGAACCGCTCAACGCCGACCACGGCGCGCCGTTCCGGTTGGTCGTGCCACGTTGGTACGCCGTGGCATCGGTGAAGTGGCTTGCGCGGATCGATGTTTTGACGAAGCCGTTCGAAGGCACGTTCCAAACGGAGCGCTATGTCTATCATTGGAACGATCGCCAAGCCGAGCCCGTAACGTTGATGCTTCCCCGGGCCAAAACTTTTACGCCGAGCAATGGCGCCACGCTATCGCCCGGCTCCTATACGGTTCGCGGAAAGGCTTGGTCCGGTAGCGGTCCAATTACAAAGGTAGACGTTAGCCTCAACGGCAAGGGCGAATGGTACGCAGCGAAGTTGGAGCCGGCCCACGGAGCGTATCAGTGGCAGGATTGGTCGTTCGACTGGCACCTGCGCGACGCCGGCCGGCACACGTTACGTGTCCGTGCGACGGACGCGGCCGGCAACGTGCAACCCGAATCCCCTCGGTGGAACCGCTTGGGATATGGCAACAATGCCGTTGAGCTAATCTACGTCCACGTCCGATGAGCACCCGATACGCACGCCGATCGTGACGACCGCCAGCCCCTGCCGTTGGAGGAGCTCGTGCCTTTCTCGGGCGAAGCTGGCAGCCGCAATGAGATTGTCAAAGGCCGTACAGGTCATCCCGAGTTTTGCTTGCCTTCTCTTTGGCGTGGCCGTTGCTGCGTGCTCGAACGATCCTGCGATCGTGACGGTCAACGGTCAACCGATCACAAAATCGCAGTTCGACGCACGGCTCGAGGACCAGCAGAAGTCGCACCCCGTGCTGCTCTGGCTCGTCTCGCAGGCCGTTGTCGAGCAGTACGCCCGGAAAAACAACATTGTCGTCACCGATGCCGAGGCCGACGAGCAAGCACGGCTGGTCAAGGTGAACTTTCCCGGCAAGGCCTGGGATCAAATGCTAGCGATCCGCAACCTATCCGAGTCGGACGTACGTCCGTTCTTCCGCGACCAGCTAATCCTCAACAAAGCGGTAGCCCAAGACATCAACGTGACCCCCGCGCAAGTCAAGGAGTACTTCGACGCCCATCGCGCGTCGTTTGGGAAAAACGCGACGCTTGCGAGCGCGGGGCCCGCGGTTACGGAGCTACTGCAGGAGCAGCAAATCGGCCCTGAAGCGACGGCGCTTGCGGATAAGCTCATCAGCATTGCCGACGTCAAGATCTACGATCCGCGCTTCGTTAAACTCCTTGATGTGCCGAAGGTGCCCCGACCACCGTCGCGGGAGCCGAAGATATAGGCTCGCTGCGTGCGGCAGCACAATCCTATTCATAATCCGGCGCAAAGTAGTCGCTGTCGAAATGGTGCATGAAGAAGCCGGGGCCGTGCGGCGCGGCGATCTTCACGAACGGACGCGGTTTTTGCGTGAAGTCGAAACAATCGCCGGCCGGAGAGTTGGCGCGCGCGTCGGCCGCTGCCAGGCGTCCTAAGCCCCAGAGGTCCTCGGCAAAGCGCAGCACGCTTGCCGTTTCGTACTGCACGTGCGAAACGCGGCCGTGACGCGCATACGGCGAAATCACGAGCAGCGGAACGCGGAAACCCAAGCCGTCATAGTCCTCGTACGGCGGCGGCACGTGATCGTAGAGGCCGCCCCAATCGTCCCAAATCACAAAGATCGCGGTCGAGTTCCAAAACTTGCTCTCGCCGACGGTGTTGACGAGCGCCGCGACCCATGAGGGACCGTAGCCGCCGCCGCAGTTGACGTGATCGGAATCGCTGCAAACCGGCGTGATCCAGGTAAAGTTGGCGAGCTTGCCCGCGCGAACGTCGGTGATGAACTTCCAGTTCGGCGAGGCGACCTTTTTCCAGTCCGGCCCGTAGCGAATGTGACGCACGGCTTGATAGCTCGACCACAAGGCGCCGGTGCCGCTCGAAGCGCTTCCGTACTCGCTGGCATAGAAGCGCCACGAGAGCTTCGCGCCGTCGAGCTCGTCGCCGAGCGTTTGATAGT
>Ga0070766_10000037_pt1 | contig 51997 bp, 46 predicted proteins | sample HubBroMetageWFT6_FD_69782 | JGI IMG/M metagenome (GOLD analysis project Ga0070766, IMG submission 69782) | Warmed and freeze-thawed soil microbial communities from the Hubbard Brook experimental Forest, New Hampshire - Hubbard Brook CCASE Soil... | ecosystem: Environmental > Terrestrial > Soil...
GAAAGCGAATTGTTCGGCCATTACAAAGGATCGTTTCCGGGAGCGGCCACCGACAAGGAAGGCAAGTTTCAAAAGGCCAACGGAGGCACGCTGTTTCTTGACGAAGTGGGCGACATGAGCCTGAAAACGCAGTCGAAAGTACTGCGCACGCTCGATGAGCAACGCGTCGCCCCGCTCGGTGGAAATGAGAGCATCATTGTCGATGCGCGCATCATCGCTTCCACTAATAAGGATCTGGAAGAGGAAATCTCCCGGGGGAACTTTCGCGAAGATCTGTTTTACCGGCTGAATGTGATCCCTTTTTTCGTGCCTCCGCTGCGCGACCGGAAGGAAGATATTCCGCTGTTTGCGCGGCACTTTCTTAAAGAGCTGGCCGCGACCTACGGGCGGCGCCCGCGCGAAATTACGGATGACGCCGTCGAGGCCCTGATGCGCTATTCGTGGCCTGGCAACGTGCGCGAATTGCGCAACGTGATCGAGCGGATTGTGATCATGAATCCCATGATCACGCGATTCGACCGCAAGCATCTGCCTACGCTGGTCTACCGGGACGGCCATCGGCGCGCGGCGCGCAGTGAGTTCTCTACATTGCACCAGGCGCGTGACGCTTACGAACGCGATTTCATTCTCAAGAAGCTCGACGAGAACCACGGCAACGTCACCCGTGCCGCCGAGGTGCTGGGCCTGGAGCGCAGCCATCTCTACCGCAAGATGAAAACGTTAGGCATTACGGTGAAGGAGTAGGACTGGCTCAAACCAGACTTGTCTTCCCGATCATTACTAGTCGTCCCGACCATTACTTGTCATCCCGAGCGAAGCGAGGGATCTTGGTGTTTGCCGGGGCCACGCGTGTCGCCGCTGCAGGCAAGAACCAGGATCCCTCGCTTCGCTCGGGATGACACTGCAATGGGTGGGATGACGAGGCAATCAGGATGACTACGCAATGGGTAGGGCGAGGAGTGGGTAGCCTGAGGAGAGGTTAGGGCAGGCGTAGAACTGGTCTAGTGTTTAACCATGTGGATTTCGGTGCCGTTCTTTCTGAACTCCACCTTGTCCATGAGCTGGTTGATGAGAAAAATCCCGCGGCCGTGATTGGAAAAAACGTTTTCCCCGACCGTGCAAACAGGAATCGCTTCCGGCGCAAAACCGGGGCCTGGATCCCGTACCACGATCAACACGCCACGCTCGTCGTCGCTGCTCACCAGGCACTCGACCGTCTTGGTGGGATCTTCTTTGGCGCCGTGAATCACGGCGTTGGCAAGCGCTTCCTGCAGAGCTAACTCGATCGCGTCTTCCTTGCCGCTCAAGCCCTTCATCTGGCGGACCACGGCCATTACTTCCTGCAGGACCGGATCCACGGCCTTGCGGTCGGCGGCCAGCGTCACCCGCAAAATCAAATGCAATTTATCCGGATCGAAGTCTTTCTCGGGAAGAGGTTGTTCGGGAGAATCCGCCTGTGGCATGTATGATCTCGTTCGCGATTTAAGGCTAAGCGCCAAGTGATTCTAACTGCCAAGGCCTCGGTAGGGCAAACTCTAAAACGATAACCGGGATGACTGCAAGTAAGCGGCGAAACAGGCGCAGGCAAGGCTAAGGCAGCATTTTCGGCGGTTCAACGCGGCCGTCTGTCAAATGCTCTAACTGCCTTCTCCAATCGAGTTCTTCCACAAAGCCGCGCGATTCGCGCCAGTTGGGCTGTACTTTGACGTAGAGTTCGAGGAAGACTTTTGTCCCAAGCATGCGCTCCAGCTGCAAACGCGCCGAGGTACCAATCCGTTTCAGCATTTGTCCTTTTTTGCCGATGAGGATGCCCTTTTGCCCTTCGCGCTCGCAATAGATTGTGGCGGCGATGCGCGTCAGCCTTGTGCCCTCCTCAAAGTTATCGACGATGACAGTAGTTGCATAGGGCAGCTCTTCCTCGGTCTCCACGAGCACACGCTCGCGAATGATTTCCGCGGCCATGAAGCGCGCCGGCTGGTCGGTGACATGATCGGGTGGAAAATAAGGTGGGCCCGCGGGTAGCGCGGCCGTCACCTGCTTCAGCAGAATGTCGAGCCCATCCCGCTTGAGCGCGGAAATCGGGATGATCGCCTGGAATTCATGCAGCTTCTTGTACTCTTCGATCAAGGGCAGCAGCTTCTCCTTGCCACCACGCAGCAGGTCCACTTTATTAAGTACGAGGCACACTTTCGTGGAGGAGTGCTTCAACATCTGTATCGCGAACTCATCGCGCCGATCGAGCTTGCGGGTTGCGTCCATGATCAGGAGGACGAGGTCGCAGCCCTCCAGAGCCTCGCGGACTTCGACCATCATTTTGCGGCCGAGCGAGCTATCCGGCTTGTGCACGCCCGGAGTGTCGATCAAGACGATCTGCGCAGCGTCCCGACCTTTGGCCTTGGGCAGGTTGACGATGCCCTGGATGCGATTGCGTGTGGTTTGCGGCTTGGGGGAAATAATGGCGAGCTTTTCGCCGACGAGCGCATTGAGCAACGTGGACTTGCCGGCGTTAGGACGGCCGAGAATGCAGACGAAACCGGAGCGGAAGGGCATAGGGGCGGGCTTCGGGCTTCGGCTTTCGGGCTTCGGCAAACCTTAAGACCCACACCTCGAAGGTCTCGATGCCCGAAAGCAGAAGATCAGTCCCTGGTCCGACTATATCAGGGTGTGGGCTTCACCGAAGCCCGATAGCCGAAGCCCGAAGCCCGACTTATATCAGCTTAAGCTGGCGCGGTTGCATTGCGGTGATTCGCACGCGCTCTACCTTGCGGTCGGTCGATTCCAGAACTTCGAAGCGCAGGCCGTCGTCGTCCACGGTTTCGCCGCGCTGGGGGATGTGTCCTGCCAGCTCGCTGACCAAGCCCGCCACGGTGGCTGATTCCCTGCCCTCGGGTTTCGACCCGAACAGTTCGGCGAGACGGTCGACATCCATTCCTCCGGGAACGATGAACGACTGATCGTTCTCTCTAACGATTTCCGGCTTCTCGTGCTCGTCGCGAATCTCTCCAACAATCTCTTCCACCAGATCTTCGATCGTCACCAATCCGGCCACGCCGCCGTATTCGTCGACCACGATCGCCATGCGGATGTTGTTTTTCTGCATCTCCCGCAGAAGGTCGCTGCCGAGCTTGCTCTCGGGCACGAAATAAACGTCGCGCCGCATCAGCGTTTCGAGAGTTCGCTTGGAGGCTTCGGTGTCCGGCACCTGCAACACGTCCTGAGCGTAGACGATGCCTCGGATGTTATGAACGCTTTCCGCGTACACGGGAACCCTGGAGTAGTGCTTGGTGCGAAGCATCTCGATGAAGCGCTCGACCGTGGTTTCTACCGGCACGGCGAACATCTCCGGACGCGGCTTCATGGCTTCGCGCACCGTCTTGCCGCTGAATTCCACCACGGACTGAATCAGGTCGCGATCGCCCTCCTGAATGATGCCTTCTTCCTGGCCCGCTTCGATCAGCGCATCCACGGCTTCAGCGGCGCTTTCCGGCTGCTCGCGCGTATTCTGGCGGGTGAGCGATGCCACCGACTGCAGGAAACCGAGAACGATAGTGACCGGCAGCACCAGGTAAATCAGCAAGGTCAGGAGCCATGTCCAGCGGAGAAGCCAGGCGCCGTTGGTGCGCGAGAAGAAAACAAACGGCAGAAATTGGTTGAAGACAATGACGATCAGGATCAGGCTGATGGCGGCTTGCAAGATTTCATAAATGCTCCAGCGCTGGTCCCCGAAGACGGCGAAGCCTACGAGCAAGGCAATGGTCGCCGTGGTCAACTGCTTGAGCACTGACATGGAAAGCGACGCTCGAGCGCGGCTCACGTGCAGGATGGGCTCAACCTTCTGCTCGAAGACGTCGATGTTGTCCTGAAATTCGCGCGAGAGAAATTTGCCGATCTCCTGGTAGACGCGATCGACGTAGGAAGCTAACGCCAGCAGGCCCAGCAGCGGGAGCAATGCTAGCGCTACGGCCCAATTCATGCGGTTCTCCGCTTTGCAGCGCGCCGAGGATAAAGCGGTTGCGTCCTCTCGATGAGGCCGCCCTCCAGCTTCAGGCGCAGCCGCAGTTGATTCTCTTTGCGGGCCATCCTGCCATTATCGCGCTCGTGATCAAAGCCTGCCAGATGCAGGATGCCGTGCAGCACAAGAATCTTGACCTCATCCGCCACAGAGTGGCCGAAGCGGCTGGCGTTCTCCCGGGCAATGTCTGCGGAAACCGCCACCTCCCCGGCTACGCGTTTGGCCTGACGGCTCACCTCCGGCGAAACGGGAAATGACAGTACGTCGGTGGCCTTGTCCGCTCCCCGGAATCGCTGGTTGAGAGACCGCAGCTCAGCACTGTTGGTCACCAACACGATCACCGGATCACGCAGATGGACCATGCGCCGCGCCCGCAAAACGAAACGCTCGAGTGTTGACGAACTCAACCCCGCGATTTTCTTTCGGATGATAACCACCTTACTCCCAGTGCGTTCTCTGATACGGCTCGCAAAATAAACAGGAGGGCCCGGTTTCAGCCCTCCCTTCCGTTCACTAAATTATTCCGCCGAGACTTCTCTGGAGCGGTCGTCCGGATTCGACGCCTTATGGTGCTTCATGTCAACGCCTTTCATGTCAGCACCCTTGACCTCGCCGTTTTTTCCGCCTGCCGGCAGCAGCATCTGCTGTTCAGCGACATGCGTCCTGTGCTCGTCGTAGGCCCGGATGATGCGCTGTACCAGGTGATGCCGCACCACGTCCGATTCATCAAAGTCAACGAACGTCAAACCTTCGACCCGCTTCAGGATGTCAATCGCTTCCAGCAGGCCGCTGCGGCGGGCGTTCGGCAAATCGATCTGCGTGATGTCCCCGGTGATGACCGCCTTCGAATTGAATCCGAGACGGGTGACAAACATTTTCATCTGTTCTGAAGTCGTGTTCTGCGCTTCATCGAGAATCACGAACGAATCGTTTAACGTGCGTCCACGCATGAATGCGATGGGAGCAATCTCAATCACGTTCTTCTCCAGATAGCGGTCCACTTTCTCCGGATCGAGCATGTCATACAGCGCGTCGTAGAGCGGACGCAAGTAAGGATCGATCTTGTCCTGCAACGTGCCCGGCAAGAAACCCAGACGCTCGCCGGCTTCCACTGCCGGACGCGCCAGGATGATGCGATTCACGCGCTTGGCGAGCAGAGCGGAAATTGCCATGGCCACGGCGAGATAGGTCTTGCCGGTACCAGCCGGGCCAATGCCAAAAACCATGTCGTGCTTCTCGATTGCCTCAACGTAACGCCGCTGGTTGACGCTCTTTGGCTGCACCATGCGCCGACCGAGCGAGCGCTGGCGGCCGGCGTCGGCCAATCCGCGAAGGGTTGCGCTGGAATCCGCGGTCAGCACGCGCAGCATGCTGTTGAGATCCCCGTTGTTGAAGGTGTAGCCGGAGCGCTGCAGGCTTTCGTAGTCGGCAAACACCTGCTCGGCGCGGGCTACGTCGCGGGCCGCACCTTCCAGTTCAATCGCGTTTGATCGCAGGTCGATGGTGACGTTCAGGCCATCTTCGAGCACGCGCACGTTCTCGTCGCGGGTGCCGAACAAAGTCTCGATATTGGGACTAATCCCGATGCTTTTCTTCATTCAGTCTCTTTGACGACAGGATAATGACGAACAGGATTATGCTTCGAGACGGGACCAACCGAAATGCTCATGCCCAGGAGGCAAGTCACTACCATTGAGTAAAGCGTACCCCGCGCCGGGGTGGGAGTCAATGGCGACGCAATCGGTTGACCACCCGAGACTTAGTCCCGTAGAATAACCTATTCGGTACTCACCGGAATATCTCGCTATACACACAAAGGGTTCGAAGCAATATGGCAAATCATTTTTCGGCGCTTAAGCGCGCCCGTCAGACTACGAAGCGCACGGCCACGAATCGCGCCAACACCTCCCGTCTGCGCACCGCGCTGCGCACTCTGCGCGAGACAATTGAGAAGGGCGACAAGCAAGCCGCCGAGAAGACTTATCGCGAGACCGTATCCGCGCTCGATAAGGCGATTCAGAAGGGCACGCTGCACGGGAATACTGCCGCACGCTACAAGTCCCGCCTCGGCAAGCGCGTTACGGCGATGAAGTAGGTGTTGCCCTTGGACTTTGGCCGCCTGTTGGGGAGTAAAAAGCGCCATGACTCAGGAAGTTTCTGAACTGCTGAAAAAGGCCCTAGCCCTTCCACCCGAAGCGCGCGCTGCTCTCGCAGGGTCCCTTCTCGAAAGCCTCGACGACACCGTCGATGCTTCCGCCGAGGAGGAATGGAACCAAGAGATCGCACGCCGAATCCAGGAACTCGATTCCGCCAAAGTAAAGCCTATCCCTTGGGCGGAAGCTCGCCGTCAGATCTCAGCTATTCTCAATGGCCGCTAAGCCGTTCGATCTGCACCCGGCAGCACTCGAAGAATGGAAATCCGCGGTTGCTTAGTACTCGGAGCGAAACGAGAGCGCGGCGGTCAACTTTGTTTCTGAAGTAGATCAAGCTGTAGACTTAATAGCGGAGTCTCCTCACCGTTGGCCTAAGGGTCTGCAGGGAACCCGCAAGTTCGTTCTGCAGCGCTTCCCGTTCGCGATCGTCGACCGTGAGAGAGAAACTGACATTCAAGTCCTGGCCATCGCACATGAGCATAGGCGCCCGGGATATTGGAAGAGCCGGATCTGAATCCATCCAGAACCACACGATGCCCACGAACACTGCCGCACGCGCTATAAGTCGCGTTTAGGCGCTCGCTCCAATGCTATCGAGTAGGCAGTTGAACGGAAGGCTGATCCGGATTTAAGAGAGCCAAATCTCCTTCAGCACTCTCGCCCAGTTTCCACCGAGCACCAGGCGCACCTGCTCATCAGTGTAACCACGCCTTACCAGGGCTGCCGTCAATTCATACATCCGCGTCGTTCCGCCGAGCCCCGCAACCACCTCGTGATCACCGTGCACGTGATAGCGAGGATCAGCTTTGGCGAGCATATCCCTCAGGGCTTCCGGAGACCCAAGGTCATTGCTCTCGATCCCGGCATCGGAGCCGACGCCGACATGCTCGATACCCACAAGATCGCGCACATGGTCATAGTGATCGACCACGTCCTCGACCGTGACCGGCTCGCTCCCTTTCACCATGAATGCGATGTCCGTAATACCCATGACGCCGCCCTTGCTGGCCAGCTTGCGAATGGCGTCGTCAGTGCTGGTACGGGGTGCGTTTGGATTCAGGGCGCGGCAGTTGCCGTGTGACAGAATGACCGGGGTTTTGGATCGTGCGATGGCATCGAGCTTCGTCTTGTCGCTGGCGTGACCGAGGTCGACGGCCATGCCGATGCTATTCATCCGGTCGATAATTTTTCCGCCGTACTCGCTGACTCCGCCGTCGTAGGGCTCGAAGGCGCCGTCCGCGATGCGGCTTCTAAAGTTGTAGCTGAGCTGAGAGACGCGCAGCCCATACCCGAAACAGCGGTTCACGTCGTCGACGCTCTGGAACTGATCACTGGTCTGCAGTCCGAAGAGAATGCCGAGCTTGCCTTGCTCCTTGGCTTTCGCCAGATCAGTAGCGTGGTTGATGCGCATCAACCACTGGGGATATTCAGCAATAAAACTGTTCCACTTGGCGAAGAGTTGCTGGGCATCGGCAAAGTCTTCCGCGCCGTCCCCGAAGTTGATGACAGAAACGCCGGTGCTCTGAAATCGCCGAAAGTCCGCCTCCGTGAAAGCGCCGGGCTCGGTCAGCCACTTGTCTAGCAGTTCCTTCTGGTCCTTGCGATACAAGAACTGGTTCAGCATGTCGATCACAAGAGACTCGCGTATCAGGCGTACGACCCGTTCCGGGTATTGTTGCGTTGATTGCGCAAATACCCGGTAGCTCTTGCGAAGGACAAAGGGCGCAACCGCCAAAGCGCTCAGCGCACCCTTCAGGAATGTTCGTCGCGGAAGTGTTCGTCGCGGAAGAGGTCTCAAGGTTAGCCCCCAACTACTCTTATCTGAAGCGATCAGTATTAACGAAAGCAGAGCTTCAGGTAAAGCAGCGCCCCGAGGAGTTCGGGAGGGACGAGAGTTCGGGAAGGGCACGAGTTCCACTCGTGCCGACCAAGTCCGTGCAACGGAATCGCGGCTTCAGCCGCTGAGGTTGACGCACCCCCACATTCCATGTCATTCCGGACCGGAGCCGGAACGAACGAGACGGCGCAGTGGAGGAATCTGCTTTCCCCAGACACAGGCACGCCGCCACCAGATTTCCACAGGTGCTAGATGTTTACCAGCTCTCGGGCACCCGCACAGGCTAACTTGTTCGGAGCTACCTTCTTCGAGCCCAGTGCTCTACAGAGTTCTTTATTCCTTGAAAACCTAGTTGGCTCGGCATGACGACTTCTAGGACTTCCCAGCCGAACTCCTTGCCGCTCAATATTTTAGCGGCAACCAGCCAGATCCCACGCTGATTCGAAAGGACTTACGGCTCCAAATCGCATTTTCCACCCAGCTAAAGCCTTTAGACCCAATATTTTACTGGTAAGTCATTTGAATGCAATACTTTAGCAGGAATCAGATCATCGCCAAACGAACAACTCCTTAACCTACTCCAATTTAGCAGGATCGATCTTGAAAAAATTTGCTCTGGATATCTGGCTTCTACACCGGCAACTGTTCTTGCATCCATCCCGGAGCTTCGAGCTTAGCTTCCGTGGTCAAATCCATTACCAGCCGCTCCAGCACCATGCGCTTGCTGACGGGATTGGAACGCAGGGCCAGATCAGCCTTGGCCACGAGGCGGATCGCGCGCGTCAGGTCGCGGCGGGATTTGTAGCGGCGGGCCTGCTTGATGATGTCCTCGGCAGCGAATGGAGGCACGCGGAAGCCCTGCCAGAGCGCGGCCCAGAGCATGCGCTGGTCGCGCACGTTGCGTTCGAGAATCACCAGCATTTGGCGGAATGTCTTGGCCAGCATGTAGATGTGTCCAATGGCGGCTTCTTCGCCGTCGCCCGAAGAAAGGATCGCATCCAGCACTTCCAGCGCGCGCACGCGGTCTTTGGAAGAAATAGCGTCGGTCAACTCATACAAAGAGCGCTGCTTGGCGGCGAGGACCATGGTTTCCACGTCGCCCAGCGTGATGTGGTTCTTCGCGCCGACGTAGAGCATCAGCTTTTCCAGTTCGTTCGAGATCATCATCATGTCGCCGCCCAGGGCATCGACCAGCTCGCGGGCGCCGTCCGGATCGATCTTTACTGGTACATCGCGACTGGTGCAATAGTCGGAAATCCAGCGCACTGCTTCGCCTTCCTCCACACGCGCCAGCTCGACGACGCCGCAGTATTGGCCCATGGTCTCGCGGATGCGCTGGTAACGCTCCTTGTCCTGCATTTCCATGCGGCGGACGTCGGCGGGAATGCTGATGTGGTCGGCGACGAAAACCACCATCGCGTCGGGATTCGGATTCTTGCAATACTCTTCGATAGCCGCGAGTTTCTCTTCGTTCGAACCCCGGCCAAAAAGAGTCTTCACGCCGCGCACGAAAAACACCTGGAATGGAGCCATCAGGGAAGGTGTCCGGGCGCGATCGAGAACTTCCGCCAAGTCGTTTTCGGCCAGATCGAATTCGAAGACGCTGAAATCGCGCAGGTCTATGGGAACCAGGTGTTCGAGAATGGCGTCCCGAAAGCGTTTGCGGAAGAACGCCTCATCGCCCACGAACACATAGGCGGGACGCAGCTTTCGCGACTCCAGTTCGCCGACAAACCGATCCGCCTGGGCGAAAGCCCGCATCAGAAATTCTCCGTGCTTGAAACCATCGTCGCGACATCAAACTCTAGCATCTAGAAGCCCTCCAGGATGTTAGAGACCAGGGTACGGGCAAAATCCTGCGAGAGCCGCCGGAAGGCGGGCGAGTCTTCCTCAAAAAAGCTGGCCAGGTCCTGGGAAACTTCGTACTGCTCGCGAAACAGATACGCAGGATTCTGATAGAGCACTTTGCCCTGGCGATCGGTAAGAGACACCTTCATGCTAACCACGACCAGAACGCTGGCGGCTTGTCCGGTCGCGGAGTTGTAGGTGAGCGGGGACGAAGTAGCCGACATCACGGTGCCCCGCAAGGTTGCATCGGCAGCCTCCCCGGGATCGTTGAGGATGTGATAGTGCGTGCGCGTCGTGAACTCGTGCACCACCGACGAAGTAAGCAGCTGTTCGATGCGGTAAGTTGTAGTCTCGTTCACGAAAGCCGGAACGGCAATGGTCTTGACGTTTTCCGGAAGCTGCGCGGCGTGGCCAGCTGTGTGATATCCGCAACTGGCGGTCGCCAAGAGCAATGCAAGACAGGTAGCCCGCCGAACGTTCATCTGCCGAACGTCCGTCCGCGGAACTCTCATTGGATTTTTCCCAGCGGGCGGGTTGGGATCATGCTCTCGGCACACTCCACGGCGGTCATGGCCGCGATGCGCAAGTTGTCGGCGGCAGCCCACAGCCAGATCCCATTGGGCCGCGCCGCATCGGTCTTCAGCGAAACCAGAATGTTGGCCTGACCAGCCGTGTTCACATTGCTCGGCTGCGAATCATCTTCCGCTCCTGCCAGAACCACATGATCTCCAGCCAGGGCCTGCGACAATCGTTCCTGATCAACAGCCTGCTCCATCTCCAAAAAGATGGCCAGCGCGATGCCATGAAACACGGGAGGCTGCAGCAGCATCAGCGCGGGCTGCAGCGCATCGGCTCCGGCAATCCCCTTATAATGCCGCCGGACCCGCTCTTCCAGCGACTCCAGAGACAGGCGCGATTTCTGACCGTAGCGCGCGACCATGTTAAAGGCCACCTGGACGTCGAAAATATCTTTCGGCAGCGACTGAAACGACAACAGATTGACAGTCTGCTGGTGCAGCTCGTCCATGCCCTTCTGTCCCTGCTCGGAGGCTGGCTCGAAAACCGTCGCCGCCGCGCTGCGAACAGCTCCAGCCTTGCGCGCCCGCAGCAGCAGCAATGCCAGAGTCACGGCGGCAGGATGAGCCACGATGCACGGAGCCGGCTGCAGTTCCGGCTGCCACATTTGTCCCCGCTCGCGTTCCAGCCAGAGAGAGCGGACGGTAGCGCCGGCTTCCTCTTCGAGCGCGCCGGAAAGGTCGATGATCGCGCTGCCGGCGTCGCGGGCGCGTTTCCAGTTCTGGCGCGTGCACTCCGCGTCTGCGGCAAAGAAAGTGAAGTCCACATGCGTAAACTGCTCCGAACGCACACTCTGGATGAAGTTGATTTCGTCGCCCGTCGCTTCCAGCTGGCCGATCGACTCGTCGTCGTCGAGCAGGCGCACATCCGCCGCAGGGAAGTTCCGCTCGTTAAGCATTTCGACAACTTCCTTGCCTTTCAGCGTACCCGCGCCCACGACGGCCGCGCGGAACAGCTGTCCACGGGCAGAGGCAGCAGGGGACAGTGCAGCGATTTTGGACGGCGTACTCATGAAGTCTGTGAAGCCTCCTTGTAGGTAGGTGGTGGTGGCTGGCTCCGGCGGCGGAAGATCCACTGCAATCGCCAGAACACTCCGGAGAACGTATAGAGCAAGGCCACGCCGAACAGCGCGGGCTTGGAGAAAAACCAGATGCCCGCAAACAGTGCGCCCAAGAGAATGACCAGACGGAAGGGATGGCGCGAGCGGAAATCAATGTCCTTAAAGCTGTAGAAGCGCCATGTGCTGACCATCAGGTAGCCCACTGCGGCCACCATCGCCAGCCAGGTGATCGCCGTATACCAGGATTCGAGGGGAACTCCTGACTGAAAGTGCACCACAGCCGCAATCACCCCTGCCCCGGCGGGAATCGGCATGCCGACGAAATACTTTTTTCCCGGACGGCCGGGATTCGAAGGCTGCGGGTTGGTCGTAATGTTGAAGCGCGCCAGCCGGCTGGCGCCAGCCATCAGAAAAAGGAATGCGGCAATCGCCCCCAACTGGGTAAGCTTGATGTTCCACTCGGTGAGCGCGACCGGCGGCATCAGGTGAAATCCCCAGGTCCAGGCCAGCATGGCCGGAGCCACGCCAAAAGTGACGACGTCTGCCAGTGAATCAAACTCCTTGCCGAAATCGCTGCTGGTGCCAGTCATGCGCGCGACGCGCCCATCGAGGCCGTCGAACAAAACAGCAAACCCAATGGCCTTGGCGGCGTTATCGAGGTGCGTGAAATTCGCAGCGCTCGCGTGAACCACCTCGAGGATGGCATAGAACCCCGCCGCCATATTCCCGGTGGTAAACAGCGAAGGGAGGATGTACATTCCCTTGCGCATGCGGCGTGGGCCGCGCTCATCCAACCTGCGTCTTGGAACCGGAAGATCCATCAGCGCGCCCTTTCAGCGGCGGAAGAACGCCCCGCGCTTGCCAATTCGCTTTTCGGTTGCAGGTAAGCCAGCACGCTCGCCCCGCCGCGAACCCGATCGCCGACTTTCACCTGCAGCGCAGCGGCAGCATCGCACAGCACGTCCACACGCGAGCCGAACTTGATCAGACCCACCCGCTGCCCGCGCTCCAGCAGGTCGCCCACCTTGGGATGGAAAACAATTCTCCGCGCCAGCAATCCGGCAATCTGCTTGAAGATCACTACCTGGCCATCGCCTTCCACGCGGACGATGTTCTGCTCGTTTTGCTCCGCGGAAGCTTGATTCATCGCATTCAGGAACTTCCCGCGCTGATAGCGGACTTCGCTCACGACTCCTGCAATCGGCGATCGGTTCACGTGCACATCGAAAACGCTCAGAAAGATGCTGATGCGAATCTGTCTTTCGCCGCCTACCGTGACGATGGCGGCTTCGGTAACCTTTCCGTCTCCTGGCGAGACCACGGCGCCTGCGGCGTCTGGGATGGCTCGCTCCGGATCGCGAAAGAACCAGAGGAAGAACCCGGCCAGAAATAGGGGCACGAGGGCCCAGGCCGGTTGTGCGAACCAGCCCACAAGCACTGCAGCTGCAATTAAAGCCAGCGCGTAAAAGTAGCCGTCACGAACCATGGGAGCAGTGCCCCATTATAGAGCACACGCCTGCGGCAGCGAATCAGTTCAATTTAGAATCGGCATTTTAGAATCAGCAAATCAGGAAGGGTCTAAGTCCAAATAAAGAAAGGCGCCGATGAGCGCCTGCGTGTAGATACAAAATGCCTGTAGCGGCGACGGCCGCAGTCCACTGGCCGAAAAGATTAGGCGACGTGAGTTCCGAACTGCTGCCGATACTCCCGCTCAATCGATTGCATTTGATCTTTCAGCCGCAGCTTCAGCTTCTTGAGCCGAACTTCCTCAAGCTTTTCGTCTTCGCTGAGATAGCGTTTTTGGGTGAGTGAATCGAGTCGAGTGGAATACTGCATATGCTCCTGAGCCAGCTTGCGGAATTCATCATGGCTGGTCAGGAGAGTGTCTTTCGGAGTCAGCATCCAGCAGACCTCCAACCGGGATTTATGGCTAGAAGCTACCACAGCACCAAAATCGGTTCAATGCCGAATTCTGGTGCAGTCTCGTTATGAGAAATCAGGGTGGCGTGACTAGCCCAGTACCAAAACCTTAATAAAGGCTTAGCTGACAGCAGATTGCATCCTCCAAAGTATCGGCGTAGTAACCCTTCCGGCGGCCGATTTCCGCGAAGCCCATCTTCCGATACAGGGCACGGGCGTTATGATTCGACTCGCGGACTTCCAGAAATATGGATTTAGCATTCCTGGATCGCGCGTGCTCGACCAGTTCGTTGAGCAGGCGCTCACCGATGCCGCGGCGGCGGGATTCTTTCGTGACAACAATATATTGCAACTCCCAATCGCTATCGACGCAGTGCGCGGCCACATAGGCTACGATCGCGGGAGTTGACACAGATACAGCCGCGCTCGCTGACTCGGACGAATTCTCGGCCACGAGGACGAAATACCTGGACAACTCGGGAGCGGTAGTTCTGAAAAGACTCTCGTAGTGTTCGTGCGACCAATTCGGAGGCTCGAGCTCCACCATAGCCTGGATATCGTTACGAGTTGCCGGCCGGACGCGCAAGCTAGGATCCGCTTTTCTCGAGAAGCTCCGCGTCGGTGCGGCGGATATAGTTCGCCTCTAACTGCTCGGAGCTGACCGTGTCGCTGGACTGAATCTTGCGCCAGCCGAGACGAGCGACGTCAGCAGCGGAGATCGCCGCAAGAGCTGAGACCTTCAACCCCGCCGCGCCAGCCACCTCGGCAAGACCGGAATCGGGAGTTACCACGGTCCATCCTTTCGCTTGCGCAAGAAAGTCAGCTCTGGTCAGGATGTGCTCTCGTGAAGTCTGCCCAGCGGGCGCCGGGATTTCGTACTCCCCCACGTAGACCTCACTTCGGCCGGCATCCAGCGCAGCCATGATTTTGCCTTGGGCACCGCTGGTGAAGACACACACTTCCAGCAAAGACACTGCCGCGATCGGCTTGCCCAACACCTCTGCCAGAGCTTTAACCGCGGCGAGCCCGATTCGAAGACCGGTAAACGATCCAGGCCCGGATACAACGGCGAACGCGCCAATGGCGGTCTTCATGAACCCGTTGCTGGAGAGTAACTCAGAAATCTGAGGAATAAGTTGCGCGGAGAAAGTGCCGCCCACCAACGGAGCCAGCTCGATCACTTCGAAGTCGCCGGCCTCGGCAGTGGGCTCTCCGGCTCGCACCAGCGCAATGCTGCCCTGCCTGCCGGAAGTATCGATTGCGAGAATGAGCATGAGAAGTTTGTTGTCCTATCCGTGAAGATCCGCGAAAATCCGCAGCCGGCTTACGCTTGACTTATTCCTGAACCAGTTCCAACAGCACGCCGCCGGCACTCGATGGATGTACAAAGACGTATCGGTGGCCGCCGGCGCCGGTCTTGATTTCCTCAGAGACCAGGCGCACGCCGTCTTTCTTCAGCCGCGAGACCGCGGCCGGCAAATCCGGAACCCGCAGGCACACGTGGTGCAACCCTTCGCCGCGCTTGGCGATGAACTTCGCGATCGCCGAATCCGCCGACGTCGCCTCCAGCAGCTCTAATCGGCTCTCGCCCACCGGAACCATCACCAGCCGCACCTGCTCCTGCTCCACCGTCTCTTCTGGAGAAACTCTCAAACCCAGCTTTTCGTAGATGGCCTTCGCAGCCGCCAGCGACTTCACCGCAATGCCGAGATGATCGATTTGCGCCATGTTCGAATTACCCATTCAGTGTTTCCCCGCGTTGGCGGCGATCTCCTCCACCAGCGTGTAGGGGTCGCGTTTGTGTTCGGCCACTTCGGCCGCGAGCCGCGCCAGATTGCCATCGCCAAGCTGCCTCCGCGCCTTCTCGAGCATGAAGTCGCGCAACATCTCGACCAGGCGCTCCTGCCAGTTCTCGACGCTCCTGTTCAGCGCCAGATTTCCTTTCTTCAAATAAGCTTCGTAGTCCGCAATCACACCTGCCAGTTCTTCGATTCCGACACCCTGGCTGGCGACGGTCTTCACGATCGGCGGCGTCCAGCCGTCGTGGCGCATCGCCAGCGACTGCAGCGTGCGAATTTCCCGCTCCACGTTTTCAGCCCCGTCGCGATCGCTCTTGTTGATCACGAATATGTCGGCGATCTCCATGATGCCAGCCTTGATCGTCTGCACATCATCGCCCATGCCCGGAACCAGAATCAAAATTGTGACGTCGGCCAGCCGAACGATATCGACTTCGTCTTGGCCGACGCCCACAGTTTCGATCATGATCAGGTCGCGACCGGAAGCGTCGAGCACGGTTGTCACATCGGCCGTGGTGCGGGCGAGGCCGCCCAGCGAGCCACGCGTCGCCATGCTGCGAATATAAATTCCGGGATCGGCGAAATGTTCCTGCATGCGAATGCGGTCACCCAGAATCGCTCCGCCAGTGTAGGGACTGGTCGGGTCCACCGCGATTATGCCCACGCTGCGGTCGTGTTTGCGATAGAAGCGGGCAAGCTGATCAACCAGCGTGCTCTTCCCCGCCCCCGGCGGCCCAGTCAAGCCGAGCACGCGCGCCTTCCCGCTATGTGGAAACAAAGCCTTCAGCAGTTCAGACCACCCCGGGGCTCGATTCTCCACAATGGAGATGGCGCGAGCTAGCGCGCGCACGTCGCCGGAGCGAAGTTGCTCAATCCATGCCTGGATGGGTTGGTTCAAGCGACTAGTGTAAAGCAGAGGTCGAGGAAGACGAAATCCATGCAGAGTTTTACTCTTTCAGCAACTGCCGCGCGATCACCAGCCGCTGAATCTCGCTGGTACCCTCGCCGATCGTGCACAGCTTCACATCGCGATAATACTTCTCAGCCGGATAATCTTTGATGAACCCATAGCCCCCGTGAATCTGCACGCCCTCATTGGCGCACCTCACCGCAACTTCGCTGGCATAGAGCTTCGCCATCGACGACTCCATCGTAGTCTTCATGCCAGCATCTTTCATGGACGCTGCCCGCATGGTGAGCAACCGCGCCGCATCAATCTCCGTAGCCATGTCGGCCAGCTTCCACTGGATCGCCTGAAACTCTCCAATCGCCTTACCGAATTGTTTTCGCTCTTTGGAATAGTTCAGCGCGGCCTCGTATGCACCCTGCGCCATCCCCAGCGATAGAGCTGCAATCGAGATGCGGCCGCCATCGAGCACGCGCATCGCGTCGATGAAGCCGTCGCCTTCCTTGCCCAGCAGGTTCTCCGCCGGAATCACGCAGTCTTCAAAGATCATCTCCGCCGTATCACTGGCCCGCAAACCCAGCTTGTTCTCTTTCTTGCCGGGACGAAATCCCTTCGTATCCTTCTCCACAACGAACGCGGAAAGCCCGTGCGTCTTGGCAGCACGGTCGGTCACCGCAATTACCACCATCACGTCCGCATAGTGGCCGTTGGTGCAGAAAGTTTTCGTGCCATTGAGCACCCAGCTGTTTCCCTTGCGCCGCGCGGTCATGCGGGCGCTGCCTGCGTCGGATCCCGAGGATGGCTCGGTCAATCCCCAGGCGCCGATGAACTCTCCTGTCGCAAGCTTGCTGAGGTATTTTTTGCTTTGCGCCTCGCTGCCGGCGAGGAAGATGTGATTGGAACAGAGCGACGTGTGCGCCGCGACAATGATGCCCACTGAGCCATCCACGCGCGACAACTCTTCGACGGCGATCACGTACTCGACGTAGCCCATGCCCGCACCGGCGTACTCGGTGGGGAAAACGGTGCCCAATAATCCGAGCTTGCCCAGTTCCTTGACCGTAGCCAGCGGAAACTCGCAGGCCTCGTCCCACTTCATCACGTTGGGCAAGATCTCGCGCTCGGCGAACTCGCGAACGCTTTTCTTCAGCTGTTGCTGCTCTTCGTTCAGTTGAAAATCCAAGACTCCTCCACCGCTGCCGGTTTTTTGATTAGAACATAGCTGTGGAGGAGGGAAAAGTTACCTCGGGCAGAAGACAGAGAAACTGCGGCAAGCCGCGTCATCACTGGGGATTGTGAGCATGAGGACCTGGAACCCAACCGACCGGATGGTTTGCTCAAACCCTGGTTCCAACGCATCCCGGCTTGCGAGTCAGGGTGCGACACTGTCTACCAAGATGAACCGCTCAAACACTTCGTTCGACAGCAATCGTCCGCGCGAGGTCAGGCAGACGTAGTCACCCCGCTGCTGCATCAGGCCGCCTTCGACAAATTCCGACACCGCGGCCCGGGCATTCTCAAGCGCATCCTCCCCGAAGTTCGCAGCAAGCTCTCGCAGGTTGATACCCCGCGAAAGCCTCAGCCCAAGGAAAAAACTCTCTTCCACTGCCGCCCGGGGCGAAACTGCAGTCCGCTGCAAGGCTGCCGCGATCATGTACTGTTCCAGGGAATCCGCCGGCGCGAACCGCACTGCGTCGAGGTCTGGAGTTGCAGAAGCCAGCATCGAATGCGCGTCCACGCCAAAGCCGAAGTAAGGCTGCCGCGTCCAATACTTCAAGTTGTGCCGCGACTCAGAACTCTCGCCGGAGAAGTTGGAAATCTCATACTGCACAATCCCGGCCGATGAGAGCCGCTCGCAAGCCGCGAGATAAAAATCCGCGACGGCTTCTTCATCCGGAACAAAGTGCGCGTGATAGCGCGTGCCTCCTGCCAGAAGCTCGCGTCCGAGACGCGAATCCTCATCTACTTCGAGCATGTAGACGCTCACGTGCGGAACGCCGGATGCGATGGTTTCCGCCAGAGAAAATTCCCAGCTCTCGGAGGTCTGGTGCGGCAACCCGGCAATCAGATCGATGTTGATGTTCGCAATTCCTGCAGCCCGCAGGCGGGCAATATCTTCCAGCACGGTCGCGCGCTTATGCAGTCGACCAACTGACGCCGCTTCCTCATCCACAAATGACTGCACGCCGAGGCTCACACGGTTCACCCCGCAGCGTAGCAAACTCCCGAGCATAGCCGGCGTCAACGTGCCGGGAGCACACTCAACAGTGATCTCGGCATCAGGCTGCACGTCGAACCGGGCGCGGACTGCGCTGAAGATTCGCTGCAGATGCGCGGCCTCGAGCACCGTCGGCGTCCCCCCGCCCAGGTAGATGGAATCTACCGCGCGTTCCATCTCCCCGCCCATCTCCGCGGCGACCTGCAGCGCGTTCTCAATGTCGGCACAGACTCGATCCACATAGCGCTCGAAGACCGTCCGGGAAAACACGTCGGAGGCAAAGTTGCAGTAACTGCACTTGGTGCGGCAAAAGGGCACCGAAATATAGACGCCGAGGGACATGCCTTATCATTATCCCATCTGCGATCCGGATACCGTTTGCGATCGTCGGCCAAACCTTTTCCATCCTCCAGACTGCCTCGGCCATCCATATCTGGGGTACCCTGTTAGGTGCGCTCCGGCGCCGCTTTACCAACCGTTCGCCAGCAAACCGATGTCTCAGGAAGAAGAAATATTAGGTAAAGCCTACGACAGCCGCCTAATGGCGCGGCTGCTCAAGTATCTGCGCCCTTACCGCTGGCAAGTGGCGATCGCACTGGTTTCGATTCTCCTGAAGTCTTTCGCCGACGTGCTCGGTCCGTATCTCACCAAGGTGGCGATTGATCGCTACCTTGCGCCCAAAGGCGCAGCTACCGGCACATCTTCAGGCATCTGGAGCTGGCTCAGCCCGAACGCGATCACCGGCATCGCACAGATCGCGGCCATCTATGTTGGACTGCTAGTCTTCAGCTTTCTGCTCGAGTTCCTGCAAACCTACTTCATGCAGTGGACCGGCCAGAAGGTGATGTTCGATCTTCGCCGCCAGATCTTCCGCCATCTGCAGCGCCTGCACGTCGCGTTCTTTGACAAGAACCCGGTCGGCCGCCTGGTAACCCGCGTCACTACTGATGTCGACGCCTTGAATGAAATGTTCACGTCCGGCGTGGTCTCCATCTTCGAGGATATCTTCGTGCTCGTCGGAATCCTCGGAGTGATGCTGTGCATGAACTGGAAGCTGGCGCTGATTACCTTTGCCGTGCTCCCGTTCATCGTCGTGGCCACAAAGATTTTCCGCGACCGGGTGCGCGATTCTTACCGCCGCATCCGGGTCGCCATCGCCCGCATCAACTCCTACCTGCAGGAGCACGTCAGCGGAATGGTCGTGCTGCAACTCTTCAATCGCGAACGCAGGGCCTACCAGCAGTTCTCAGAGATTAACCGCGTCCACATGGACGCGTACAAAGACGCGATCCTGGCTTACTCGCTTTACTACCCCGCGATCGACATTCTCTCGTCGATCGCGATCGCGTGCGTAATCTGGTTCGGCGGCGGCGGCGTGATGCAGAAGATCTCCGTGACTAGTGTCGCAGTAAGTTTTAACTGGAAGACGCTGCTTACGCTGCGCCTGGTGCGCGGAGCAGCAGAACTGGGCGTGCTGGTCGCCTTCATCCAATATGCTCTGCGCTTCTTCCGCCCCATCATGGATTTCAGCGAGAAATACAACATCCTGCAATCCGCCATGGCCGCCAGCGAGCGCATCTTCAAGCTGCTGGATACGCCGGTTCAGATAGTTTCGCCCGCAGTCACAAAGCGCCCCGAAGGCCCGGGGCGCATCGAGTTCGATCACGTGTGGTTCGCCTACCGCGACCCGGAAGAAGGCAATGGCGTCGAATCCGGCAAGGACCGTGTGGAGGCAACAGCCCGTGTGGGGACGGGCACTCCTGCCCGTCCCCGACCCGAAGGGTCGGCAGCCCCGTCCCCAGACTGGGTCCTCCGCGACGTAACCTTCGCCATCGATCCCGGCGAGACCGTCGCGATAGTCGGCCACACCGGAGCTGGCAAGACCACGCTAATCTCGCTCCTGCTGCGCTTTTACGACGTCCAGAAAGGCGCAGTCAGAATCGACGGCGTAGACGTCAAAGAGATGGACCTGGCCGATCTGCGCAGCCGCTTCGGCGTAGTCCTGCAGGATCCATTTTTGTTCAGCGGCACCATCGGCGGAAATATCCGTCTAGGCACCAAGCGCATCCAGGACGCCGACATCGAACAGGCCGCCGAGGACGTGAATCTTGCCGACTTCGTCCGCGCCCTGCCCAAGGGATTCGACGAAGAAGTCCGCGAGCGCGGTTCTACTCTTTCGACCGGCCAGAAGCAGCTGATCTCGTTCGCCCGCGCACTGGCCCACGAACCGAAGATCCTGATTCTCGACGAAGCCACTTCCAGCGTCGATACCGAAACCGAATTCCGCGTCCGCGACGCCCTCAATCGCATGGTCGAGGGACGCACATCCCTCATCATCGCTCACCGGCTTTCCACCGTGCAGCGCGCCGACAAGATCGTCGTCATGCACAAAAGCCAGGTCCGTGAAATGGGCACCCACCAGCAACTCCTGGCCCAACGCGGAATCTACTTCAAGCTTTACCAACTCCAATACAAAGACCAGGAACTAAGTGTGGGTCATGTGGAGCGGGCGCCCTCGCCCGCGAACGCCGAAGGCTTGACGGAACCGGAAGTTACCGCTAGCGCGGATGATTAAGTCACCAGACTCTCAGTCCGGCCCAAGGTACTTACTCCGCAAGCTCGCCGCCGCGAGGCAGAGGTCTGAAAACACTCTTGCCGTGAACATTGACTGCGCCCCCGCATTCGTCAAAATTCGCGGGCAGTCCCGGCGCAGCTCGCGATACATCTTCATGATCCGCGGCACCGTGGGCTGCTTCACGGGACTCACAAATGCATTGCAGACTTCGCGCATTACGCCGCGCACCTTTCCGCCGTGAATGTAGGGATCGGTCCCATCGAGGTCGCTCAGCGACTTATTCAGCCGACGCTTGACGGACTCGAAAACGAACCATTTGTGCTGCGGATGGGCCTTGCTCCAGGCAACTACCAGGCCAAGCTCAAACGGCATGTTGAAGCGGGGTGTGCGCGGCGCGTTGCGATCCAGCTGGACTCGAGAAAGATCGTGAATCGAATAAGCGCAGCTCTCAATGAGGCTGGCGATCCGATCCAGCCGTCGATTGCCCGTGATCCCGAGCGTGGCTCGGGGCAGGAAGCTCATGGCGCTCAAGGCCGTGATGTAGGCGAGGTATAGCCGAGTAAACTGTGGGTCGTACGGGATGTTGAGAAAAACGGCTTCTTTGGTCTTTGGCATGGCGCCAGAATGGTCACCAGGGCCCTGAATCGTGAGAACCTGCTACCTCGTCGACGTCTTCGCTCTGCGGGATGATGTCTTTCTCGTCCGGGCCCGCCTCTTGGGGGAAGCCGTGCCGACAATCCGTCCGTCAAAATCAACACCGACCAGCGCAAGGATCTTCCGCGCTCTCGCTGGCGGAACTCCGAGGCGCCGGGCGGTTTCTCGGAGAGAGAGCGGCTTGAAATCGAGCTTTACGGGGCGTCGCATCGAATTTCCTTTTCTACTGTCGCTTTAATTTTATCACGCTCATTCGGATCGCTTTCACGGGGGATGATTTTCCATCAAACTATTCGCGACGTGTTCTAGCCTTACAATACCCTCTTGCGAATCCTGATCTCAGCCGGCGAAGCATCCGGAGAAATGTATGGCGCGCAGCTCATCGAAGCCTTGCGCCGCGCTGCCGATCGAAAGAAGGCAGAGCTTCGCCCCGCCGGACAGCCGGAGGCGGCTGTCCCCACCCAAGCCTCGCTCGAATTCTTCGGCGTCGGCGGAGAGCGCATGCGCGCCGCCGGCTGCGACACGGTCGTCGACGCAAAAGATCTCTCCGTGGTCGGCATCACCGAAATCCTCAGCCATCTGCCCAAGATCTACGGCCTCTACCAGCACCTGATCAAAGAGGCCGACCGGCGCAAGCCTGATCTCGCCATCGTCATCGACTCACCTGCCTTCAACTGGCGCGTGGCGCGACAGATGAAGAAGCGCGGCGTTCCCGTGGTCTATTACGTCGCGCCGCAATTCTGGGCGTGGCGCCAGGGACGCGTGCGCCTCATCCGCAACTACATCGATAAAGCGCTGGTAATCTTTCCGTTCGAAGAAAAGTTCTACCGTGACCGTGGAGTCGATGCGACCTTCGTCGGCCATCCCCTGGCCGACCTGCCCGAACCAGCAGTCGAGCGCAGGGACTACGCCGCGCAATTTCATCTCGACGCGACAAAATATTGGATCACCCTCATGCCCGGCAGCCGTGTCAAAGAAGTCCGCATGAACCTGCCCACCATCCTGGAGGCAGCCGACGACCTCGGCTCCGCCTACGAATTCCTGCTGCCGGTAGCACCCACGCTCGACCGCGCATTCCTGCAATGTCTGATAAGCAGCCGACGTATCACGCTGGTGCCCGAATCCCTGCCCGCACTCTGGCACTCCCGCGCCGGCATCATCGCCAGCGGCACCGCCACCGTAGAAGCCGCCATGATGCAGACTCCGTTCGTCATGGTCTACCGAGTCTCGCCGCTTACTTATCTTCTGGGGAAGCCGCGAGTCAAGGTTCCACGATTCGCCATGGTCAACCTGATCGCGGGCGATGAAGTCGTCCCCGAGCTGGTCCAAAATGACTTCACCGTCGAGAACGTTGTCGCACAGATCAACCGAATCCTTCCCGATGGTCCGGCGCGCGACCGCATGCTGGAAGGCCTAATCAGGGTGAAAGCCTTGCTGCGACCACCACAAGGCGTCTGCCCGGTGCAGCACCCGGCAGACCAGGCCGCCGAGATAATCCTCCATCTGCCGTCCCGGGCGCGAAAAGCCAACAGCTCATAAAGCCCTCCCGAATTGTTGTCCCGACGAAGTCCTCCCGAATTGTCATTCCGAGGAGCGAATGCGACGAGGAACCCGCTGTTTGCCTGCGATCGGCAGACAGCGGGTTTCTCGCTTCGCTCGAAATGACAAAGTGGGGTAGATGAAATGACAAAGTGGGGTAAACGAAATGACAAAGTGGGGGAGACGGAACGACAAAGTGGGGGAGACGAAATGATGAAGCCGGGATAAACCAATGACAAAGTGGGGGTAAACCTTGTGCTCCCAGCATCTTTTGGGGGAGAATCTTCATCATAGGGAAGTGGTAGGCCCTTTTCCGGGAGACTCTCCGTAATGCAGATTTGCCTTCGGCGCGCCCAGAGCGTCCTGTCGAGTACCCTCGCCCTGCTGCTATTGGTGTTCGGCGCGCTCCCGTCGCGGGCCGCCGAAAAGATCCACCTGCGCGTCGACGATTACAAGATCGAGGCTGAACTTACGCCTCATCTCCATCAGATTTCGGCCCGGGCCAAGGTTAAATTCACAGCGCTTCAGGATCTGACCGTTGCCGTCTTTGAACTGCATAACGACCTGCGCGTCACCCGGGTACTCGACGACAACAACCAACCGCTATCAGCCGAGCGTGTCACCCAGGATTCCACCATCCGCGTCCCCCTGCCCGCCGGCCTCGCCAAGGATGCCTCCACCACACTCACCTTCGAATACGAAGGCAATCTCGAAACCGCCGACGACAGCCCGGTTCCGGGACTAAAGCTGGCCTACATCGGCGACGATACCAGCTATCTGCTCTACTCCGGACGCTGGTTTCCGGTGAGCGGCTATGGGCTCAACCGCTTCACCTCAACGATCAGCATCACGGTGCCGGCCCACATGCTGGCAATCGGGAGCGGAAAGGCCACAGTCACTGAAAATCCGCCATCAAAGAAGCCTAATACGAACGGCCTTCCTACCAAGACATTCACGTTCGTCGATACCAAGCCCAGCTTCCCCGGCACCGTCATCGCCGGCATCTTCCAGGAATATAAAAGCGATGAAGCCGGCATGGACTTGCACGTTTTCTTCAAGCCCACCCACGAAAAGTTGGCTCCCGAATACACCACTACAGCGGTCCAGGAGTTCACCTACTTCATCACTCTTTACGGCACACCCCTATCGCAAAGGCTCAGCGTAGTAGAGCTTCCGGCCGACACGGTTCCCTACGCCTGGGCTCCGGAAATTGCCGGTCTCGCCGGACCCTCCATTACCGAGAAGACCAACTACCGCCTGCTCGCCAACGCCATCGCCCATCAATGGTGGGGAGTTTCAGTAAGTCCCGCTACGAAGGATGATTGGTGGCTGGTCGACGGATTCTCCCGCTATTCCGAAGCCATGTACGTGGAGAATGCCGCCGGCGGGGCAGGCCTGGAGGAGGCGGTGAAGGATATGTCGGTGGGCGCTTTGGCCTACGACACTGTCCCGCTCTCGAGCGCCAGCAAACTCGATCCATTCTCCACCGAGTTTCAGTCGTTGGTGACCGACAAAGGCGCGATGATTCTGCACATGCTGCGCTGGGTGCTGGGCGAAGACAAATACAACAAAACCATGCGCGAGTTCGCCGAGAAATATGCCGCGAAGTCCGCCACCATGGACGAATTCCGCGCCATCGCCGAAAAATACTACGGCGACCAGCTCACCTGGTTCTTCTCCCAGTGGCTCGATTCCACCGGCGCCCCCGAATTCAAGGTGAAGTACACCACCTACCGCCTGGGAGGAAGCGCCAAGGAGCAATCGCCCAAGGAAGACAAAGCTCCGGGCTTTCGCGTGGTAGGGGAGATTTCCCAGGATCTCGACCTGTTCCGTATGCCCGTCGAGTTACGCATCGACACGGACGGAAAGACAGAAGAAAAGAAGCTCGAAGTCGTAGGAACGAACTCAGCTTTTAGCGTTGAAACCTTTGGACGCCCGCGGCGAATCTCAGTCGATCCCGACCACCACGTGCTCACCAATTCTTCGGATGTAAAGCTCCGTTCTTCCATCCTGCGGGGCATGGCCATGCAGCAGCAAGGCGACCTCTCCGGTGCGCTCGCCGAGTTCAACAAGGCCCTCGATATCAACAAGAACAGTTCCTTTGCCCATTACCGCATCGCGGAAGTCTTCTTCCAGCAGAGAAACTACCAGTCGTCGGCCAACTCCTATCGCGCCTCCATCAACGGCGACGGAGAGCCCCGCTGGACCGAAGTCTGGAGCCATCTGCAACTGGGCAAGATCTTTGACATTACCGGCCAGCGCGAGCGCGCCATCAACGAATACCGCCAGGCCATCCAGACCAATGACGATACCTTCGCCGCCCTCGAAGAGGCGCGAAAGTATCTGGCCAAGGCCTATGAGCGCCCCAAGAGCTAGAGAGAATAGAAAGCTGAAAATTTGAGAGACGGCTTCAGCCGATCTTCGAGCCGGGTCCCAAAGCCTTGGCCTTTTTTTCCTGGGCTCCGCCGAATTGCAGGATCTTGCCTCGTAAGACCTCGCGAGATTGAGCGTCAACAATTGGTACGGCGAATTGCCGCATCCCGCTAAGCTGCAAGCGAATGTGCTGCATGAACGAAGCTTCTCGACCGCGGGCTTCCACGAACGCCTCGAACTGCACCTTCTGCAACCCGTCGTTTTGCAAAGCATTCGCAGGCAGACGATATTGTTGCGTTCGACCTTCCGGAACTCGATCTTCCAGAACCCGATCGACGATGCCATCTCCGCGCAGTTGCTGGATGCGCGCTACAGCCCGGTCAACTACGCGTGCGAACTCGGCCCCGTCATCGCTCTTGCGCCCTTCTCGTAAATGCAACTTTGCGTCCTCGACAGAAAACCAGGTGCGGTCTCGCTTGGACTCCTTGGGAGGACTGAGCCGAAACACCTCGCAGAGATGGGCGTAGACAGCAATTTCTTTCTTGCCGGATGCCGCGGCAGATTTCCGGGCGCCACTCCGCTCGCGACGGACATATCTGTCGAATGGGGCTTCCTCGATCCGTCCATGAACTCCCGCCTCCTCGAAGGCTTCCAGCGCCGCTGCCTGGGCATGCGTTAGTCCCGGTTCCGCGCTGCCCTTGGGAAACGTCCAGCGCCCGCCGCCGCGGGTTCGAACCAGCAGAAACTCAATGCCATGGCCGCGCACCCGGTAGCAAACCGCGGCGGCCTGTTCGCATTCGGACAATTTGCGAAGGTGCGCCAGGCTTACAAACTCCGCGGATCTGGGAGGTGTCCTATCCGATGAACGGACAGCAGTCAGACGCGAATCTCGCGTATATCTCGTCATCGCATCAGAGTGCATGAGGCCATGCACGTCTGCCTAGAGCACAACTTGGTTCTCTCCACGCGTAGAAAGGCTGCCGGAATCCTTCTACATACTTGCGCCTCGTGACTCCGCAAAGACAGTATTCATATTCTAGGGCCGCAACCGGCACCGGGAGAGACTCTTGGAGAACATGCGTTGTCTTCGCTGTAACCGCGAACTCGAAACCGGACAAAAATCCGTTGCCCTGTATATGTTCGCCCAGACCGTGGGGATCAAACCGCGCCAGAAGTCGACCGCCCACCGCATCTCTTTCTGCCCCCAGTGCGCGGTCTCCCTCGCCATGGGACCTCCGCCCGAAGGCGCACTCAACATGGCTGCATGGGATATGATCCGCGACCTGGTTGGTTCCGACCCTGCCTTGAACCAGGCAGCCTGGGAGAACCTAAGCGGAATCCTGGGCTTACTCCCCGCAACCGGCACCGACGGTCCCCCGCGTCCAGCGCCAGCCGGTGGGTACTTCGAGTTCTGAACGAGTTCTGAGAAAGACAATAAAGATGTTCAAAGCGCTCTTTCACTAGCCGAGCCGTCCCCCTCCTTATTCCCTGCTAACCTTTCTCGCCTTCCAGCTGTCTAAAGAGCAAACCAGCAGGGAACTTCGCATGGCCCGGCTGCGTATCTCTGATTAGTTGCTTGAAGAACCGTTTGGGCGGGACATGAGACCCCTCGCCTGAGCGTGCCCGGGACCCCCACGCACCTCCCCGGAGGCGTGGGGGTGTATCTCATGCGAATACTTCTCGATATCGTCCGGCAATCGCTCTCCACCCTATGGGCGCACAAGCTGCGCTCGTTCCTGACAATGTTCGGAATTGCCTGGGGCGTCGGCTCTCTGCTGCTACTGGTAGGTCTGGGAGAAGGCTTCCGCAGCGGTCAAAATAAGAACCTGGCTGAATTGGGTCAGGACATAATGTTCGCTTTCCCGGGCCGCATCCCCGCCGTGTCCGGCAACTACCAGTCAGGGCAGCCTTACTACTTTACTTACGCCGATTATTTCGCCATTCGCGACCAGGCCAGATTTCTGCGCGCTGTCTCCCCGGTGCTGGAGCGCGATGACATCCGCGCCGTCAGCGATTACGGTTCCACCAACGGCCAGGTCTTCGGAGTAGCTCCCGTGTACAACCAGATTCGCAACATCCCTACCGACCCCGGACGCTGGTTCAACGAGGAGGACAGCACCCAGCATCGCCGGGTAGCCGTCGTGGGATGGGAGCTGCTCAAGAATATGTTCCCCGGGGAGCCGGCCGTGGGCAGCACGATCTTGCTCAACGACATGGATTTCAAAGTGATCGGCGTTATCCCAAAGATCGGCAAAGAGGGCAATAACGGCACCAACCACCGCATCTTTGTGCCCTTTGAGACCATGCGCATGCTTTTTCCGCTCACGGCTCAAAACACTGAGAATGCCATCTCCTTCATCAACTACCGGCCCATAAAGAAAGAGTTGCACATCGAAGCCAAGAATGAAGTCCACGCCATCATTGCCCGGCGCCATGGTTTCGATCCCAGCCTTGACGACGCCTTTCAGGACTGGGACACGATCGACGGCGCCATTCGCGTGGCCAAGATTTTCGATGCGATGGATTATTTCCTCGGTGTGGTGGGAGTGGTTACGCTCGGCCTGGGCGCCATCGGCATCATCAACATCATGCTGGTTTCGGTTACCGAGCGGACGCGCGAGATCGGCCTGCGCAAGGCCCTGGGCGCCACCCACCGCAATATCATGACTCAGTTTTTTGTCGAAGGAGCGTTTCTTACCGCATTCAGCGGCGGCATCGGCCTGGCCATCACCACCGCCTTCGTAGCTCTGCTCGCGCAGCTGCCTTCACCGGAGGGATTCGACACGCCGCGCATCGTGCCCGCGTCCGCCGTCATTGCCATTCTTTCTCTATCTCTGGCCGGCATCGTCGCCGGTCTTTATCCCGCGCGGAAAGCCGCATTGCTTCCTCCGGTGGAAGCGCTGCGGCAGGAGTAACGGATTTGCAGAAGCGATTTCACGATTGTTCGGAAACGCCGGTCCGGGAAGGGCACGGCTTCCAGCCGTGCCGTCCAGAGCCAACAAAGACAAGGGCTTTAGCCCCTGAGGGAATGGAGTAACTATGCTGGGCGACCTGGGCACACAAGCTTTCAACGCGCTGCAACACAATCGCCGACGCTCCCTGCTCACCATGCTGGGCATGGCCTGGGGCATTGCCACCGTGGTCTTGCTGCTGGCCTACGGCTCCGGCTTTCAAAGCGCTTTGATGATCGCCTTCCGCACTTTCGGGGGCAACCTGGTCGGCATCTTTCCGGGACGCACTTCGCTGCAGGCGGGCGGTACCAAAGCCGGCGTGCAGGTACGCCTGACCCGCGATGACCTCGAGTTCCTGCACGCCGAGTGCCCCATGATCACCCGCATGTCCCCGGAGGTGGATAAACAAAGCCTGGTGGCTATGGGCACGCGCAGCGGAAGCTACAACGTTCACGGTATCTATTCCAGCTATGAGAAAATTCGCGCCCTGGAAGTAGGCGAAGGCACATTCTTCGGCGAGCAGGACGATTTCACTCATTCTCGTGTGGCCGTGATCGGCTCCACGGTGAAGAAGAAACTTTTCTCCGGCCAGAATGCGCTCGGAGAAAGTGTCCGGATCGACGGCATCTCTTACAAAGTGGTCGGCGTGCTCCAGCACACAATCTCCAATGGCGATGAAGACATGAACTCCACGGTTTATGTCCCCTATAGCGCCATGAGCGATCTAAAGAATACTTACTATCTTGACGGCATCATGATGGATTACGAGGGAGACCATGACAAAGTGGTCGATGCTGTGCGCGGTTCCATGGCCTTCCATCACGGCTTCGATCCCAAGGACGACCGCGCCATCTTCGTATTCGACGCGGTGAAAGATCTAGCCGACCTCAACGTGATCACGGTCGGCATCAAGGTTCTGCTGGGCTTTATCGGCTTGCTGACGCTCGGCATCGGCGGCGTAGGCTTGATGAACATCATGCTGGTCTCCGTGACCCAGCGCACCCGCGAAATCGGCGTCGAGAAGGCCCTGGGAGCCCGTCGGTGGCACATCCTTTTTCAGTTCCTGGCCGAAGCTCTGGTAATTACCGCGATTGGCGGCCTGCTCGGCGTGGTTCTCGCTTATCTCGTTTCCTGGAGTGTAGGCTCGCTCACGCTATGGAGCGCGTTCATCGAGGATGCCAGCGAAGGCGACATCCACCTCTACATCGACTCCGCAACCCTGATCTGGTCGACAGTGATTCTCAGCTTTGTAGGAATAGTCAGCGGCATGCTGCCGGCAATCAAGGCCGCCAGGTTGAATCCAATCGAGGCCCTGCGCTATGAGTAGCAATTGCTTCGGTCAGTAGTGATAACGCGCCTGCAGAAAATCAATTCGCCCCCGGCTCACGCGATACACCAAGCGGTGTTCCTGGGTAATTCGTCGTGACCAGCAACCAGCCAGCACGTACTTCAAGGGTTCGGGCTTTCCAATGCCCACAAAGGGATCGCGCAGAGTGGCCTCAATGAGTTCGAAGGCCCGAACAGCAACCCTTCTGTCGGTCTCGATCCAATGGCGCCGATCCTGCCGAAACTCCGGATGAAATATTGCTTCTCGCTCAGCGCTCCCCGGCAAGTCCCATCTCCCGGCGAAGTTTCTCCAGCGATTCCGGCCTGCCTTTCCGGCCTACCGCCCGGCGCAACGCGCTGAGCAACCGCTGCGTATTTTTAGGTGAGCGCAACAAGTGCGCCGTCTCCATCAGCCCAGCCAATTCGTCAGCCGGAACCATCGCGACCTTCTTTTCTCCCTTGCGGACGACGATCACGACTTCGCGATCATTCGCCACACGGTCAAGCACGGAAGCCAGGCCCTGACGCAAGTTGGTATAGGTAGTTTCTGTCACGCAAAGACCTCAAGTTCCAATTGTACAGGATCCCTGTACGTCGATCAATTTTGTTTCAAGGTAGCGCAGCGGTCCCGCCAACTGCTGCGGGGACAGTCCCGTGCCACTCGCTAGATCCCAGCCTCCTTTACAATTCCCCTGTGTCCGAAACCACTGCCACGCGCCTCGACCGAGTCCTCGCCCAACTCCGTCTCTACGAACACCCGCTGCTGAATTTCTCCGCTCGCTCAAAAGGCGAGGGAGTGGAACTCATCATCCGATTCAAAGACGCGTCCATCCCCGTGCATACCTATTACCTCGATCTCCATCCCCGCGACCTCGACCATCCCCAGTTCGAATGGGGCTTCCAGCGCCAACTCTACGATGCGCTGCACGACTACTTCGTCGAAATGTTCATCCGCACCCCGCAGGATCGCGCCGAGCGCCGCCGGAATGAATTGTGAGTGCTCTCCGTCGAAAGATCGCACAGGAAATTCGCGACCGTGGTCCTATTCCCTTTTCGCGCTACATGGAACTCTGCCTCTACGATCCCGAGCACGGCTACTACTGTCGAAACGCACAACAGTTCGGCAAGGCTGGCGATTTCTATACGTCAAGCGACGTGCACGCCGTTTTCGGCCGACTCCTGGCCCGCCAGTTTGACGAAATGTGGCGTGCACTCGGTTCGCCCGAACAAATCGAACTGATCGAACTCGGTCCCGGCCGCGGCCTGTTCGCACAAGATGTTCTCGGCTGGTCGCAAAAGAAATTCCCGGATTTCTACCGCGCTCTGCGTTACGTTTTGATCGAAACCTCGCCCGCCTTGCGTGAGCGAATCAAAGAAACGCTGAGGCACCACATCGAATCCGGAAAGGCCTCGTGCAAGTCCGAACTCGCCGATGGAAAGATCGGGAAGGGCACGACTTCAGTCGTGCCGAACCAAGCCCCAACGGACGGGGCTTTAGCCCCTGAAATCCCTACCATCGTCTTCGCGAACGAATTCTTCGACGCCCTCCCGGTCGAAACCCTCAGTTCGAGGGGTTCCCTTCGCATCGGCACGCGGGACGACCGATTCAATGAAACCTGGGCGCAGCCTTCTCCCGAGGAAATAGAGTTCCTCGACCGCTATTCGATCCATCCTGAGCTGGGAGAACGCATCGAAGCACCTCTGGCTGCGCAACACTCCATGGAACAGATCGCAGCCGGCATCCAGTGTGGCTTCATCCTCGCCATCGACTACGGCTACACCCGCGAAGAGCAGCTCGCGGGCCGCCATCATGGAACTTTGAAGGCCCTCCGCCAGCACTCAGTTAGCGCCAACCCCTACGAAGCGCCCGGCGAACAGGACATCACTGCCGATGTAAACTTCACGGCACTCGCCGCTTCCGCGGAAAAGCACGGCATGCAGACGCAAAAGCTGATCACGCAATCCCAATTCTTGCTGGGCATCGGCGAGGCCAACCAATTTGCCGACGCCTTCGAAGAATGCCGCCTGCCGCAAGAACGCGCGAAAGTCGCCCTGCAACTCAAACATCTGGTCACGCCCGCAGGCATGGGCGAAAGTTTTCACGTGCTGATTGCAAGTAAGGGAGTCGCGCAGGAGAGAATCGAATCTTTATCCGGTTTGAATTTTGGCCGCAGGACAAACCTAACCTGAGACGGGAAGGCGACGCTCTTCTAGAGTCTTTGTCATTCCGAACCGGGCGCCGAGCCCGGTGACGAACCTGCTTTCCTCGACGCAACCGCTGCTTCCGGATATTCATACACCCCGCGCCCCGACTTTCGTCCCAAACGCCCAGCCTTCACATACTCCACCAACAACGGCGCGGGACGATATTTCTCACCCAGCGATTTATGCAGATACTCAAGAATGCTCAGCCGAGTATCCAGCCCCACTAGATCGACCAGTTCAAACGGCCCCATGGGATGATTCAACCCAAGCTTCAGCGCCTTATCAATGTCCCCCGCCGAAGCAATTCCCTCCTCCAGCATATAAAACGCTTCATTGCCGATCATCGCATTGATGCGGCTGGTAATAAATCCCGGGGATTCTTTGATCACCACAACTTCTTTCCCCATCCGCTTCCCCACTTCCACAGCGGCGGCGAGCGTCTCGTCGTCGGTCTCCAGAGCCCGCACGACCTCGATCAGCTTCATTTTGTGAACGGGATTAAAGAAGTGCATGCCCACGCATTTCTTCGCGCGGTAGGTCACGCTGGCAATTTCTGTAACGCTCAGAGAAGACGTATTCGAGGCCAGAATCGTAGTGGGACGGCAGATCTTGTCGAGCAGAGTGAAAATCTCAATCTTCGACTCCATCTCCTCGGGAACCGCTTCAATCACTAAATCGGCCTCGCGCGCGGCTTCTTCTACCGAGTCGGCATACTCTACTCGGTGGAAGGCGGCATCGGCGTCCGGTGCCAGGACCTTCCCTAGCTCAACTGCTTTATCGAGATTCGCCCGGATCTCGCTCTCGGCTCGGCGGAGAGCAGCGGGCAGCAGGTCTTCCAGAATGGTGCGGTATCCGCCAATCGCCGCGGCATGCGCAATGCCCCGGCCCATGATGCCGGCGCCGATCACCGCGACGGTTTTAACCTCGGCCACTACGAGCCCGCCTTCTCCAGATCCGCAATGGCGGCATTGATGGCGCCGCCGGTGGCACGCAAACTCTCAGCCAGGCGCTTGCGCTCTTCGGTATTCATGTTGGGAATGTAAAGGCAGAGGCGGCGCAGCGTGTTCGTGATGTCCTCCACATAATTCATTGCACGGATCAGTTCACCTGTTACTGGCATGAGGGCTCCTGTATATTTTGTGAGCTTTTTCGGCCGACTCTAACGGATGCTCGCCTGTTCCACTGTCAACCAGGATGGCGCCAGCCGACCTTCTATTCTGGACGTCTCGGCGGATTTAGTAAAGGCAGACAGCGGACCATTGCCGCGCGCGGAATTCCTTACCCGAATTACAGATGCGTCCATATTGTTAACAGCGAGTTAAACGAAACCGCCTATAATCACAATTGATTCTTTTAATGGGCCGTCCGGCCTCGCCCCGAATCTAAGCTATATGGCAGATAAGCCCTTAAAACGATATATATTCGCCAGCGATTTCGATCAGACGCTTACCTTCAATGATTCTGGCTATGTGCTCGCTGAATTAGTCGGCATCCCCACGGCGGAGTTCGAGCGCAAAGCCAAAGGCATGGCCAAGATCAACCTGGTGCAGCAGGGAGCCGAACTGGCTTACCTTCTGCTCCACGATCCCGAATTCAAAGCCAAGGTACGAAAAGAACATCTCCACGAAGTAGGCAAACGCATTCGCCTCAAAGGCGACATCAAACTGCTTTACCAGATCCTCGAAACCGGCGTGGATGGACACTTCTTCGACTTCTACGTTCTATCCGCCGCCCCGGTCGAGGTAATCCATTCTGCCCTCGAAGGCATCGTTCCGCAGGATCACATTTTCGGTACTGAGTTCCGTTACAAGCCTTCGGGCGAGATCGACACCATCGTTCGCGCCACCGCTGGCTACGGTAAGGTCGCGGTACTCGACCAGTTATTGACCGAGCACGTCACCGGACCCGATCACGTCATCTATACCGGGGATGGCAGCTCGGACATCAACGTCATGCTGCACGTCAACGCGCGAGACGGCCTTACCATCGCAGTCTCGGAGTCACCCGACATTTCGCAGATCGCAAAGCGCACCGTGCTGAGCACCAGCGCCGTCGCGGTCTTGGCGCCTATTCTCGAAGAAGTTGCCGGATGGGAACGCGCCCGCATTCGCAGCTTCTTCGAAGCCAATGGCATGCTGATCCAGGAGTGGGAGCGCGTTCGTACCGACTGGCTGACCGTGCGTCCTGCCGTCACTGAGACGGCAGAACCGGTAAGCGTCGCGTGATTTCTTCGGGAACCTTGCAGACCAATTTCAGGCGCGAGATTCGTATCAGGGTACGCCTTCAGGCGTGCAAGTGCAGAGACGAGTCACGCCTTCAGGCGCTGCATGCTGCGCGATAAAAGCCTGATTCCGCTCTCGCATCAACATCAGCGGGCCCTGGCTCTCTGCGTGCGCATTGATCGCGCCCGGCCCATCCCCGCCGCCGACCTGCAGGCCTGGCAGGCGGAAATCGAGCAACACTTCGAGCAGGAAATGAAAATCCATTTCTCTGTCGAGGAACAAGTGCTATTCCCGGCAGCTCGCAAGCTCCCCGAATTAATCCCGCTGGTGGAAGAACTGATCACCGATCACGCCGCACTACGCGAATCCTTTTCACGGGCAAAGACCCGCGGCATGTCCACTGAAAACCTGCCCGCATTCGCCCGCGAGCTTTCTGCCCACATTCGCAAAGAAGAACGCCAGCTCTTCGAGCGCATGCAGCAGTCGATGACTCCGCAAGACCTGGCCGCGCTTGGGATTCAGGTGGAAGCTGCACTCAAAGACGCTGCACAATCCTGCATCTTACCGAACCAGGCAACCAGACTGAGGCCGAAAAAGTAACTCGCACGGAAGCCTTTCCTATGCATCGAGTCGGTAGCGCGTTTCCGCCAGCCCATAGAGCTTGCGCCACACCAACCGATTAACTGTCACCACGGTCGCAGCCATCATGATGGTCGCGGCCAGCAGCAGGTGGAAATCGCCGCTGTCAGTAGCTTGCTGGATGGTCGCACCCAGTCCGGTTGTGGTGTAGATCTGTCCTTTGAAATGAAAATATTCTGCCACTATGCTGGCGTTCCATGCCCCACCGGAAGCCGTAACCATCCCCGTTATGAGATAGGGAAAAATTCCCGGCAGGATCAGCTTTTTCCAGCGCTCGAGACCCCGTATCCGGAATACGGAGCAGCATTCCTTCAAATCGGTCGGGATTGCCATGGCACCTGCAATCACGTTGAACAGCACATACCACTGCGTGCCCAGCAGCAGCACAAACATGGAAGCCAGCCCAAGTCCGCCTCCCAAGTGAATCAGCACCAGCAGGATTACGGGCAGCAACGCTGTCGCCGGGACCGACGCCGCAATCTGCGCCAGAGGTTGCGCAATGCGCGACAGTCGAGGATTGAATCCGATCGCTACGCCGGCCGGAACCGTCCACAGCGCGCCCAGCAGCAATGCTAGATTCACTCGCAAGAACGTTGCACCCAGCCCCAGCGCGGTCTCGTGCAACTCGGCCTTCTGCAGACCGCTGAGAATGATGACGACACGAACTACGCCGTAGCCGATGCCAACCAGCGCCAGCACAGCCAGCAAACGCAGCAGCCAATCCCGCCATGGACCCGCGACTTCCTCGGGAATTTCCTCCGAATGCTTCCGCGCAAAATACAAAAGCAGACGCTCACCTAGCTGCTTCAGAGTCTTCTCTCGAATCCTGGCCAACCCATTGGAATGCCGCACGAAGTTGAGCACCCACGATTGTGGAACGACCGTGCTTTCCACCTGCTCGACCTTAAATTTCTCCGCCCATGCAATAACCGGCCGCCACACGATTTGATCCAGAAGCACGATCACCGCAACCATGGTGACCACGCCCCACAACATTGAGGTCGTATCGCCCGCGCTGGCTGCGGTTTGCAGATACGACCCCAGCCCGGGCAGCCGAAAATCACGCGGTCCCAGCACGAACATTTCGCACACCATCAGCGCGAACCATCCCCCGGCCACCGACATCATCGAGTTCCACACCAGTCCGATCGCCGAAAATGGCAACTCCATCTGCGTGAATCGCTGCCATCCGCTGAACCGGTAGATCTTCGCTGCCTCCCGCATCTCGGTCGGAATGCTCTTCAACGAGGAGTAGAAACTGAAAGCCATGTTCCAAACCTGGCCGGTGAAAATCAGAAGGATTGCTCCCATTTCCACACCGATTTGCCGACCTGGAAACAGCGCCACCATGGCCAGCATCACAGGAGGAAGAAAGCTCAACACGGGGATCGACTGCAGCACATCCAGCAGCGGGATCATGAAGCGCTCGGCGCGCACGTTGTACGCAGCTACATACCCGTAAGCGAGCGCGAACACCAGGCTCAGTACGTAGGCAGTGACAATGCGCAAAAGAGAATACCCCGCGTAGCCCGGAAGCGCACGCAGGCTGCGCGAAATCTCCACCGATGGTGTGAATGGTCCCAACCACGAACGGCCCACCGACGCGACCCCGTAAAACACCGCAATTGCCGCGGCGAACATGATCACATCGGGCAAGCGCGAACTCTCGATGCTCGGCAGTTGCCTCCACAAACGATAGGCCGAGAATCCCTGCAGGCCGATGCTCTTCTTCATGAGATGGCTCTTCCCTCAACTGAAACGCTCGATCAGGCTTTCGGCGTAGGAGACGAATCGTGACTCTCGACGGCCTGAGTCGCTGAGGTTGCCTCAGTCTGTGGCGCTTCGGTTTGCCGTACTTCTGTTTGTACCAGCCGTCCACTCTCACGGTCGTAGTCAAAGATCTCGGCGTAGCGACCCCAATTCGTGGCCGTATCAAACTGACGCTGCACTTCCTCTTCGGAAAAGTGTTCGTCGAGAATGTCATGAAAGAATTCGTCGTTGATCGAGTGGTCGGACTTCCGCTTCAAAATGCTGTCAATCTGCTTCAGAATGGTGACGTGTTCCAGCGCCGCCTCACGAAATAAAACTTTGCGCCTTTGAATATCAGCATCGGCGAATCTCACTCCCTCCCCGGAGAGTTGCACATCGCCCTCCTTCAACCAGGCGAAACCCAGCAACTGGCAGGCTTCCAGGATGGGCAACAGATCCTCCACGTCCATCACCAGTTCTTCGCTCAGGCGAAAAAGATCTTCGCGGCCACCGCGATCGTGCAGCAGTTCGACCAGCCCCGCGATACCGCCCACGCGGGCATGCGGCAGAATCTGGTATTTGGCTGCCTTCACCGGCGGTTGTCCTCGCTTCAACCCTCCCGGCGGTACCACGATTTCTCCCGTGCTCTCCGGATCGGGCAAAGCATGTTCGACGTCCGGCTCAGTCATGATTTTGTAGATGTAGTCCACCAGTTCCACGAAACGCCCTGACTTACGGTCCCGGGGATGCGCCAGACGCACATTAAAGTCCGACCGGATGCGCGCCGGATTTCGGCCCAGCACCACGATGCGGTCCGCCAGCATCACGGCCTCCTCAATGTTGTGCGTCACGATGAAAATCGCGCTGGTGGGCATCTTTTTACTGAGCCAAAGCTCCATCAGTTCGCCGCGCAGGTTTTCCGCCGTGAGTACGTCGAGCGCAGAAAAAGGCTCGTCCATGAACAACACTTCCGGTTCCACCACCAGCGCACGCGCGAAACCCACGCGCTGCTTCATCCCTCCGGAAAGCTCCTTCGGATAAGCCGTCTCGAACCCGTCGAGGCCCACCGTATCCAGCATGCGCAATGCCCGCTTGCGGCGTTCGACCGCAGCCACGCCCCGCGCTTCCAGCGGCGCTTCTACGTTCTCCAGCACCGTAAGCCACGGAAACAGAGCGAAGCTCTGGAACACGATCGCAACATTCGGCGATTCACCGCCCAGCGGCTTGCCATGCCAGAACAGCGCTCCCGACGAAGGTTGCGAGAGCCCGCTCAGAATGCGCAGCAGAGTGGACTTGCCGCATCCTGAGGCTCCGAGCAGCGCAATGATCTTCCCCGGCTCGATGGTGAAGTCCGTGAGCCCCACCACTTGAATGCGCGTCCCGTCCGGTTGGGGATACGACTTTTCAATCGCTCGCGCTTCGATAATCGGTTCCGTCGCCAGAAAATATTCTCCGTAACCTCTATACACGATCCCAAGCGAGGCGCAAAGCCTTTCGGCAGGATTGCAGTTTGCAAGGATGCTTGCGTGGGGACAGCCGCCCTCGGCTGTCCAGTCGAGCGCAGCTCGACTTCTTCGCGCACACCGCATCACTGCCAGCCGGCGTTTCTCAAGCCGCGAAGTCTTGATCCGCCAGCACGGGCAACGCCCCAGGCAGTCGATCGGTCGCTTGGGCGAGGTCGGCAAGTTTGGCGGTCAGTTCCGCCGTAAACTGCCCCGGATCAAAACGCCACTTCCAGTTCCCGCCATGCAGGCTGGGCGTGTTCATGCGAGCCTCACTTCCCAGGCCCAGCACGTCCTGTAGCGGGATCAGGGCAAGCTCCGCCGGCGAGGTCTGGGCCGCGCGAATAAATCCCCAGTGAATCCCGTCGTCGCTACGTCCGAGATAGGCCTCCGCGTTGCGCCGTTCGTGATCGGCGGCGCCCGCCCGGAACCAGCCCGCTGTCGTGTCGTTATCGTGCGTCCCGGTATAAATGACCTTGTCTGCCGCGCGATGCGGCAAGTACATGTGCGCTCCTTCGTCTCCGAAGGCAAACTGCAGCACCGCGATTCCCGGAATCTGCAGCCGGTTCCGCAAAGCATGAACCTCCGGCGTGATGTAGCCCAGATCCTCGGCAAAGAACGGCAAGCCTCCAAGCGCCTCGCGCAGTTTAAGAAACAAGTCGTCTCGCGGACCATCCACCCAGCGCCCGTTAATCGCAGTCGGATCGGCCGCAGGAATCTCCCAGAACTGATCGAACCCACGGAAGTGATCCAACCGCACGTAATCGAAGTGCTGCGTCGCCCAGCGCATCCGCTCAATCCACCACTGGTATCCCTTCGCCTTCATCACATCCCAGCGGTAGAGCGGATTTCCCCAGCGCTGCCCGGTCTTGCTGAAGAAATCTGGCGGCACGCCGGAAACCACTTCGGGCTCCAGATCCTCCCTCAGCCGGAAAAGTTCGCGGTGCATCCAGACGTCGGCGCTGTCGTAATTCACAAAAATGGCAACGTCACCCACGATGCGAATCGAGCGCTCTGAGCAATACCGCCGCAGCGCCTGCCACTGCTCATAGAAGGCAAACTGCAAAGCGCAGCGGATCTTCAGATTGTCCGCCAGTTCCTTCCTCGCCTGCTCCAGCGCGTTCGCCTCACGCTCCGCCAATCCGGCCGGCCATTCATTCCAGCTCGCTAATTTCCGCTGGGCGCGCAACGCATCAAAGAGGACAAAATCGTCCAGCCACCATGCATTCTCCGAGCAGAACCGTTCAAAGCGTTCGCGCGCGCTCTCCGAAGCCGAAGCAACAAAATTGCGTCCAGCCTCAAACAGCAGCGGCATTTTGGCGGCAAAGACGCGATCGTACTCGACTACTCCCGAGTCAGAGCCAAGCGAGGAAATTTTTGCGTGATCGATCCAGCCATGGCTGGCCAGTCGTTCCAGGCTGATCAGCAGCGGATTCCCGGCAAAGGCCGAGATGGATGAATAAGGTGAATTGCCGTAACCCAGCGGACCGAGCGGAAGAACCTGCCACAGCGCCTGTCGGGCGGATGCTAGAGAGTCGACGAAGGAATAAGCTGCCGGCCCCAAATCACCGATGCCGCCGCGCGAGGGCAACGACGTGGGATGTAACAAAATGCCTGCGGCGCGAGGAAACGGCATGCAACTCGATCACTAACTTTAATTCCTGGTTTCTCCAACACATTTGTCATCCCGAGCGAATTGTCATCCCGAGCGAAGCGAGGGATCTTGGTCGTCTCCGCGGGGATAACTGTTCATAAGGGATAAATAAACTGCAAGACCAGTCTGCTACGCCCCAGGCTCGCTTCCCGCACGGGTCAGCGCCTTCATCTCTTCCTGGTTGATCTTGATCTCGCCCGACTTCTCCATCTGAGCGCGCAGGTTCGTCACAAACAACCCGAAGATCTCCTGTTGCTTTGTCTGCAGCAGCATCTCCCGAATCTGGTCGCGCTTGGCGGCAAAGTCCGCATCCGCGGGAGCCTGCACCTCCACCAGCGAAATCACCACGCCGTTGGCTCCGCTGTTGATCGGTCCACTGATGTCCCCCGGCTTCATGCTGAATGCCACTGACGCTCCCTCGGTCATCGAACCGATATCCGGAACCTGGCCATCGGGCAACACAAAGTCACTCGTCTTCACCATGGCGCCCAACTCCTTAGCCGCCTTCTTCAGATCATGCTCGGACTTTGCTCGATCGGAAAGCTCCTGCGTCTTCTGCGCGAGCAGAGTACTCGCACGTTCATTCCTGAACTGCTCTTCCACCCGCGTGCGAATCTCCTCGAACGTGGGAGTCGACGGCGGCTTCACCGCCAGCAACTGGAATACAGCGAACCCCTGCGACGTCGGAGCCATTTCCGGCGGCGACTTTTCCGCCGCGCCGAACACCGCCTCCGTGAATTGCGGCGCCGGCCCCAATCCCGGCAGCGCATCGGTCCGGCTGAAAAAATCTGAATTCACTACTGGCACGCCCTTCGCCGCCGCCGCCGCATCCAGCCCTTGAGTCTTCGCCTGTTGCAGCAGATCTTCCGCTTGCTTCTGCGCCAACTGCTGCGTCTCCTGCTGCTTCAAAATGGGCTCGATCTCGCTTTTCACCTCATCGAGCGTCTTCATGTGCGCATCCTGCTTATCGTCCACGCGAATGATGTGGAAACCATCGAGAGTCTTCACCACCCCGCTGATCTTGCCCTTTGGAAGGGACAACGCTGCCTTTTCAAAATCCCCGCCCATCTGGCCCTTGCCGATCCAGCCCAGGGATCCGCCGACGTTAGCGCTTCCCGTATCTTCCGAATATTTCTTGGCCACGTCCTCGAACTTGGCTCCGCTCTGCAACTGTTTCAGCAGATCATCCGCCCGGCGTTGCGCATCCGCAACACCCTTATCGTCGATCTTGCCATCCGGTCCCGGCAGCGGCATCTTGATCCAGATGTGGCTGACCTTAATTTGCTCCGGCGCGCGATACTGGTCGCGGTGCTGATTGTAATAAGCCTGCAGCTCGTCGCGCGTGACCTGCACCCCGGCCTGAACCTTCGCCGTGTCGAGCACCACATACTTGATCTTGCGCTTTTGGGGAATCGAGTTTACGTAGCTTTTCTGGTGGCTGTCATAGAAGGCCTTGAGTTCTTCGACCGTGGGATGAAGGCCCTTCTTGATGTCGTCTTCCTTCACCACCGCATAGTCAAACTTCACCTTCGTATTCTGCTTGAGAAATTCCTGACGGACGGCTGCATCGCTCACCGACGCGCTGTCACTGATCAACGCCTGCAGTTTAGCGATCAGAAGTTCCTTGCGCACATTCTCTTCGAACATCGAAGGAGTCAGATTCGCGCGCTGCAGCATATTCTGGTATTCAGCTTCGCCGACGAAGTTCCCCCCCGGAAAAAAGTACGCTGCGTAACGCCCGTGCTGCAGGTCGTCCTTCACTTCCTGGAGCGAAGCCTTCATCCCCATGCGCTGCGCTTCGGTCAGCAACGCCTGTCTGTCGATCAATTGGTCGGCGGCTCGCGGGGTGTCCTGCTGGATCAAAAAAGACATGATCATCGAGGCTTGCGCACCGTATTGCTGCGCCTGCTGCTGCGCCATCTGGCGAGCCGTCTCTCGCACTTCCTCGGCCGTAACATCCTCGCCGTTCACTTTGGCAACAACACCCGGCTTGCTGAGGGCGTCGTTACTACCGATGGGGGTCAGCGTGATCGCCATGGCCCCGCAAATCAGCAAAAGCAGCCCGCTCAGTACGATCTTCTTGACCGGCCCTTCAGTTTGCAGAAATCGAATCATCTTCTTATCACTCCAGAATTGTGCGTAGAACCCACAATTATAAACCACGAGACCCTGTCATCCTGAGCGAAGGTTGTGCTTCGCGAACGCGAAGCACAACCGCAGTCGAACGACCCCTTACCTGCAACCACCACAGCGAGCCCAGCAAGGCGTTTCTACCGCGCTTCCAGGTTTCCGCCTCCCCGTTCGCCGAACTCTCCCCCGCGCGCCACCACCAAAAATCACCCATTGAAACGTATCAATAGACGTGTTATCCATCTTATTCCCGGACCAAGGTCCACGGAAACGATCTGCACGCGTGCGCCAGCAATGGCCCGCAAGGGGACAACATGACTTCCGAAACAGAAAGACGCCAAGCCTTCCCCGCTCGACTCGCGGCGCAATTGTTAATGGTGTTATTTCTTGGTGCGCACTTTCTCCTGGCCGCAGACGCCCCCAAACCCGGCACCCAGCCAGCCTCCGACAAACTGGTCCTTCAAGAACATTGGACGCTGCAATCCTCCGCCAAAGTCGAAGCCAAAGGCGAGATCATTTCCACGGCCGCATTCGTTCCCAAGGGATGGCACGACGCCACCGTGCCCACCACGGTAGTCGCGGCCCTGGTAAAGGACAAAACCCTCCCCGACCCGTTCTTCGCTATGAACCTCCGCCAGTTCGCCGGAGTCACTTACCCGATCGGCGGAAATTTTTCCAACATCCCCATGCAGACGGATAGTCCCTACGCCGTCTCGTGGTGGTATCGCAAACAGTTCTCCGCGCCAGCCGCCTACGCGGGAAAAACCGTCTGGCTGAATTTTCGGGGGATCAACTATCGCGCCAACGTCTGGCTCAACGGAAAACAGATCGCCAACTCCGATAACATCGTAGGCGCCTGGCGCACCTACGAACTCAACGTCACCGAAGCCCTGAAACCCGGCGGCGAAAACGTTCTTGCAGTGCAGGTCTTCGCCCCCACTGAGAACGACCTGGCCATCACCTTCGTCGATTGGAATCCCGCGCCTCCCGATAAAAACATGGGCCTGTGGCGCGAAGTCTACCTCACCACCAGCGGCCCGGTCGCGCTCCGCTATCCCACAGTCGTCTCCAAGCTGAACCTGCCCGCCAATGATTCCGCGCAACTCTCCGTAACCGCTCAACTCAAGAACGGCACCAGCGAACCGGTGAAAGGCAAACTTGTAGGCGAGATAGGAAATGTACACATCGAGCAGGATTTCGAACTCGCAGCCAATGAGAGCAAAGACGTCACCTTCACTCCCGACCAGTTTCCTCAACTAGTCTTCTCGAATCCCCGTCTGTGGTGGCCGTCACAGATGGGCAAGCCGAATCTTTACGCGTTGAGCATGCACCTCGACATCGATGGCAAGTCCAGCGAGCGTTCAATAACCCAGTTCGGTATTCGTCAGGTCACTTCCGAAGTCAACGCCACCGGCGGCCGCGCCTTCCACATCAACGGCAAGAACATCCTCATCCGCGGCGGCGGCTGGACCCCGGACATGATGCTTCGCGAAAACAGGCGGCGCCTGTGGGACGAATTCCGCTACGTCCGCGATATGGGATTGAACACCGTCCGTCTCGAAGGCAAACTTGAAACTGAATATTTCTTCGACGTCGCGGATCATGAGGGAATCCTAGTGATGGCGGGCTGGTGCTGTTGCGATTTCTGGGAGCGCTGGCCGCGCTGGAAGCCGCAGGATTTTGAAATCGCCCAGCAATCCCTGCGCGATCAGATTTACCGTCTGCGCAGCCATCCCAGCCTGGTGATGTGGTTGAACGGCAGCGACAACCCGCCTCCGCCAGATGTCGAACAGATGTATCTCGACATCGAAAAGCAGCTGCTATGGCCGAACCCCGTAGTTTCCTCCGCCACCGGCAAGCCCACCACGGTCACCGGAGACAGCGGCGTCAAGATGTCGGGGCCTTATGAGTACGTAGCTCCAGGCTATTGGGAGCAGGACATTCCCGCCGGTCAGCCCAACCGAAAACTCTGCAACCCCGGCGGCTGTGGTGGCGCCTACGGCTTCAACTCCGAAACCAGCATGGGACCGGCCGTCCCGCCCATCGAAAGCATTCGCGCCATGGTCGGCAAAGATCACGTATGGCCGGTCGACGACGTCTGGAACTATCACGCGGGCGGAGGAGAATTTAAAACCATCAAAGTATTCAGCGACGCCCTCGCCCATCGCTACGGCAAGTCAGACAGCGCGGAAGACTTCGCCAGCAAGTCGCAACTCCAGACTTACGAAGGTGTGCGCGCCATGTACGAGGCCTACAGCCGCAACAAGTATCAAGCCACCGGCGTGATTCAGTGGATGCTCAACAACGCCTGGCCTTCCATGATCTGGCATCTCTACGACTACTACCTGCGCCCCGCCGGCGGCTACTTCGGCGCCAAGCGCGCCATGGAAGCGCTGCATCCCGTCTACGGCTACGACGATCATTCCATCTGGGTCGTCAGCAGCCAATATGAAGATACCAAAGGTCTGAAGCTAACCACGAAAATTTATAACCTGGACATGACCGAGAAGTTCTCCCACGAGGATTCCCTCGACGCTCCCGCCGACAGCACCGCCAAAGTGTTCGCGCTCCCCGAAGTCGATGGCCTGAGCCCCGTTTACTTCGTTGCCTTGCGCTTAACCGACTCGACCGGCAAACTCGTAGGCTCCAATTTCTACTGGCTCTCCACCAAACCCGAAACCATCGACTGGGCAAAGAGCACCTGGTACATGACCCCAACCGATTCCTTCGCCGACTACACCGCCCTCACACAGCTTCCCAAGGTAAAGCTTAAAGTTACTGACCGTACCGAACGCAAAGGCGAAGATTCCGTAACCCACGTGACCCTCGAAAATCCCAGCAAGAGTCTGGCATTCTTCGTCCGCCTCAAAGTAGACAGAGGTATCAAGGGCGAAGAGGTTCTACCGGTAGTCTGGGAAGACAACTACATCTCTCTGTTGCCTGGGGAAACGCGCGTAGTAAACGCCACCTACCGCGCCAGTGACCTGGGCACAGCCAAACCAACCGTAGAAGTAAGTGGCTGGAACGTGGAATAAAAATGTGGCGCGGGCGCCCCCGCCCGCGATGCCGGCAGTATAGATGCTCATATGGAGACAGCCGCCTCGGCTGTCCCGCCGAGCAAAGCGAGGCGGGCCGTCCCAGCTATCTCTGTAGCATCACCCGTGCTGCGACACCGATAAAACATTCCCGTCAGGATCCTTGAACCAAGCCACCTTGTCCCCACCCGGTGTAGTCCAGATTCCAAGCGCATCCTGCTCGAAGAAACCAAACCTCTCAAACTGCACGCCCTTTGCCTGCAGTCCCGCTACTATCTTCTCGATACCACTGACCTGCCACCCCAGAATAGTGAACGGGGCGGGCGCGAATTGCGCCTTCGCCACCCGCACCATGATTCCATTCGCATCCAGCACCAGAGCAAATCCGTCGTCCTTCACAAAGCGCAGTCCCAACACGCCCACGTAAAAAGCCCTCGCCTTCTCCGGATCTTTTGTGGGAACAAAAGCGACGATGTCGATCGAACCAAGCATCAGCCCTCACGGAATTGCCGCAGCGAATCAGGATTTCAAATTGCCAAATTACCCGATTGCCCAATTACCCAATGCTCCCCTATTCTTCCGGCGGCAATTCGAAGTCAACCAGGTTGCCTCGAAATCCCTTTGTCTTCCACGCGCCGATCGCGATTCCCACCGCCATCCAGATCGCCCCAAATACCAGCGCTTTCGGGCTCAAACTAATCCAGAGAAAAAAACAAATCACAAAACCCAGAACCGGCGGAGCCAGATTGCCAAACTTCTTCTCCGGTTCATGCAAATAATAGCGGACGAACGCCGCCGCATTAACCCCCATAAAGGCAATCAGCGCGCCAAAATTGAGCAGGTTCGCGCCCAGATCATAGCCGGTCGTAGCTCCCGCCAGCGCCGGAAGCAGAAACGCTCCAGCCAACGCGAGCACGCCCACAAACAGGACGTTGTTGCGCGGAACGTGTCGCTTGGGGTCGACCGCGCCAAAGAAAGACTTAGGCAAAGCATTACTGCGTCCCATGCCATAAAGCAGCCGCGCTGCGCCAAGCTGTGCGCCCATCCCCGAGCCAAAGTTCGCCACCACCAAAGTGAATCCTACAATCGCGAACAGCGGCGCCCATGCGCGTCCGGCCACAAAAGTAAAAGCCGTGTCCATGTTCGGATACGGTTCAGAGGCCGGCCAGATGAGTTGAGCAGCATACACCTGGAAGGCCGAGAGAATCCCGATCACCACACAAACCAGCACCGTCGCCAGCAAAATGTTTCGTCGCGGATTCTCAGCTTCTTCCGACAGCGTGGAGATGCCGTCAAAACCAATGTAGGTCAGCACGGCAACTGAGGTGCCACCCAGCACTGCTTTCGTATTCCAACTTGCAGGATCGTAAAACGGCCGCGTAAAGAACGCCCCACCATCGTGCGGATGGCCAAAAATATAGCGCGCCGCCGCCACAAAAAAGATCGCAATCACCACTCCCATTCCGACGGCCAGCGCTGTATTCACTCGAGCTGAAGTTTTCACGCCCTGCACATTCAACGCCGTAAACATCAACGCGAAAATAACCGCCCAAACGGCATATGAAACACCGGGTGCAAACACATGCGCCTGCTGGCTGATCCAAATAATGCAGATCATCGGATTGAGCAGGTAATCCATGACCATGCTCCATCCCGTTACATAGCCCAGCGCCGGGTTGATCTCCTGCCCGACATAAGTAAACGCGGAACCTGCGCTGGGGTAGGCCCGCGCCATCCGCCCATAGCTGATCGCCGTGAACAGCATCGCAACCATCGCGATCAGAATCGTCGTGACCACGTGCCCGTGGCCGCGATTACTGAGCACGCCGAACACTGACATCGGCGCAACCGGCTGAATCACGATCACGCCATAAAGGATCAGATCCCAAAGAGTGAGCGTGCGACGCAGGCGTGGGGCGGAAGCAGCAACAACCGGGGTAGTTTCCATGGGTCCGCCTATTGAATTATGGAGGGGTTAAATTGTCAATATTAAAACGATTCCATAAGAGATGCGACTCTCGACGCCTCATCCCGAATCTTCGAAATACGTTGTCTTACAACATAAGATAGAGTATTATGCCGTGATATGGAAAAACAAACCGTCAGTTTCCGGCTCGAATCCGACAAAGTATCTGCTCTGGATGCGTTGGCTGACTCCCTCGACCGTGACCGCACCTACATTCTCTCCGAAGCCGTGCAAGCGTACCTGGACACGCAGCAGTGGCAGCTCGAACAGATCCATGCCGGCATCGCAGAGGCCGATGCTGGCCGGGTGATCGACCATCGCAAAGTGAAGGGAATGGCGTCCCGGTGGCGCCGCAAGTGAAAATCGTTTGGACTCGTAAGGCTTCGCGGCACCTGCATGCCGCGTACGATTTCTGGGCCCACGAAAGCTCTGCCACCGCGGCCGATACCATGCTTGATCGCATCTTCTCCGCAGTCGAACTGTTGGAACGCTACCCTGCAGCGGGACGGCGCGGCCGTGTTCCGGGAACTCGGGAACTCGTAATGGCCCCCACTCCCTTCCTCATCTCCTACCGCGTCAGCCGCGGCAGAATCGAAATCCTCGCCCTGCTGCACGGCGCTAGAGAATGGCCAGACGCACTCTAGCAGTTCGCTCAGTCTGGTAAGCACAGCTACTTTGAAGGCCCGTAGTCGAACCAATACCCACGCTGCTCATTCCCTGACATATACCGCGTGTTGTATTCGAGAAGATAGTTCACGTGCGCATCGTCAAGCGGAAACGACTTGCCCGGCGCATAAGGATAGTCACCCATCCTGAGGAACGGCAGTGGCGCCACGAAGTTGCCTTCGGCGGCGTAAAAGTCCATGTCCTTCTCATACCCAAATGCCGCGAAGAAGTAGTCGCGCACCCAACCATGGGGCAGCGCAGGCAACTTCGACGGATCAAAATCGAGCCGAACTTCATCACCCGAACCGAACACGACCAACTGATCGTCGAGCGCCGTCAGCAGCGGCAACACATCGCCATACCGCGTATAGGTTCCAATGGGACGCGTATACGGCCCGGTCGCGCTCGTCTTCTCATAGACGTACTGCACGTTTCCCGGCGGCGAGCCTTCGATCTTCAACGGAAATCCGTGAAAGCCGAGATCCGCGCGAACCAGCGGAACCGGCGTAAGACACACATAGCGCCGGCATCCTCCCGGCTGTCCCGAGAGCGTCTCGCTCTCGGTGCCAGACAACCGCCGGGACAGCGGCCCTCCGTCTTGCGCAGTCCGGCTAACCAGAATGCTGTCCCAATAAATCTGCAGGTTAGTAGTAACGCGAATCTTCTGCGTGCCAGGCGGCAACTTGCCCGTAAGATCGGCCGTCATCGTACGCGAACCCCCGGCAGGGAATCCCATGTCGTCAACGACGCGCCCCCACTTCCCATCCGCTCCGAGCGCCTCCACATAAGGAGGAATCGCCTGCACTCCGGCTTGCGACGCCGCATACATACTATTTGCGGAAAAATATTCAACTTCACCATGCAGCAGCAACCACAACGGGCCGCCACGGTAAGCCTCTCCCAGATCGAGCACCAGACTGTGCGGCTGGGCAAAGCCCTGGAATTGCGTCAACGCAAAATCTCCGAAGTAGCGATGCGCCAGCAGATCGGGCAACACCGTGTGGCCGTGCTCATCCCACGCCCCCGCGGGCGGGCGCGAGTCTTCGCTCTTGCTCACCACCACCTTGAATTCCGGATACGGCGGCCTCGACGCGAAATATTCGTTGGGATACACATCAAGATCGGCGGGATGATCAACCGCCAGCACCCGCACCTGATCGAGATAAACGGCTTCCTCCAGCGGTTCCATGAAACGGAAGCTGAGCTTTCCGTCTTTCTCTCGAACGGCGTTGCGATCAATCTTGATGTACTCGACTGGCCGCGGAACATCACGCTGTCCAGGCCCAATCCAGTGCCCGACCACGCCCGCGCCCAGCATGTCGGCAACAAGCTCGTAGCGTTCGCCATTCCATACAAACAGCGTAGGACATGAACTGCCGCGGCGGTCGATCTCAGTGATGTTCTGCTGCCGGTCGCCTGCGACATTGATTTCATCCTGCAACACGCCAGTCGGCCAAAGCATGCGAACAATGTCAGCCTCTTTTGAATCGCCCAGCCCGACCACGATGTCAGTAGAATTTTGCCCCAAATATCCGTTCGATCCGGCGATCTCAAACTTCTGCCGGTTTCCGCCGGCAAACACCTCCACCTTGGTGCCAATTGCGCTCTTGTTGTCGGCCAGCCCCTTGAGCGAAAGCCGCACCCAGTGATTCTGATTGCCTCCCTCATTGCGCAGCAGCACGGCGGGACCATGATTCTGCGTGATCAGCAAATCAGTCGCGCCATCACCATCGAAGTCGCCGGTAATGATGGCACGCGGCTCTTTGAGCTGAATCTTGTCGAGCCCCACATCGGCAGTGACGTCCTTGAAACCATCCGCCCCAAGATTGCGAAACAGGCGGATTTCGCCCGTACCTTCCTTTATCTCTCGCCGTGTTTGGCCGACAACGGCGATATCAACCCAGCCATCGTTATCGTAGTCGAAGGCAGCGACACCAAATGCCACTTCAAGGTCGGTCTTCGGGAGCGGTATTGCACGAAAACCCTTTCCGTGATCGTTATGCCAAAGCGATAGGGCAGCCACGCCCTGACCAAAATGCGTGGTCACTAAATCCATCCATCCGTCATGTTCGAAGTCGGCGACAGCGACACCGGTGTTGTCTTGGATCGAATTCTTGTCCCAGGGTTGGCGGGCAATGAATTTTCCTTCGCGCCGGTTTTCAAAGATAACCGGGTCCAGCCCGGGTACGACAATATCCACCGCACGGTCATTGTTATAATCGGTTCCCAAAGCAGTCCAGTGATTGCCGTACCCAGCGATCCCCTTTTCCTCGGTCACGTCTGAGAACGTGCCATCTCCGTTGTTGCGCCACAGCTCATCACTCACAGGAGAACCCTTATAGTTCCCTTTCGCGGAGCTTCCAAGGAACAGATCAATATCTCCGTCGTGGTCATAATCAATCCATGTCCCGATGCGTACCGATCCGTTCGGCTTCACCGGCAAATGATCACTTGCATCTCTGAACGTCCCGTTCTTTTCATTGTGTAGCAGGGCGACTCGCCCCATAAAACTCAGAGCCAAGTCCGCGTACTCGTCATTGTCGTAATCGCCTGCAGTGCATGCAATCGCGTGCGATTTTGGATCCAATCCAGCCTTTGCAGTTACGTCCTCGAATTTGCCATGACCGAGGTTGTGGTACAGCGACATGCCACCTTGAGCGCCGTAGTCAGTAACGAGAAGATCGACTAGCCCATCGTTGTCATAATCCAGGAAACACGCGCCGGGCCCGTGAAACAATTGCGCGTCGCCGATGGCCGCGGTCGTTGCCAGCCCCGCCTCTATCGTCACATCCACGAACCGCACCTTAATCTGCGCAGGCGCCTTCAACACCGCCGAGGGCGCCTCGACTGCGCGCGAGTACTGCCCCTGCTCACCGTAGGCCAGACTGACGGGCGCGCCAAGTTTATTTTGCGTGATGTACAAGAACTTCTTCAGGTGTTCGCGGGCATCATCAATGTCAGTCGATTGCTGATAAGCGCGCGACAGTCCAAACTCGGCCGAGGCGTGCAGCGGGTTCAACCGCAGAGCGTGCTGGAAGGCATCAATCGCCTGCGGAAACAGTTTGGCCTGCGCATAGGACGACCCCAGGAAATACCAGGTGTCAGCGTCGCTGGCATCGAGTTCGACTACGTGCTTGAAAGCATCAATCGCAGCCTGAGCATCGCCCGTATTTTTCGCCAGCAGGCCCAGGTTGTACCACGCGTACGGATTTTTCGGATCCTGCTTGCGCGCATCCTCCAACACAACTTTGGCTTCGTCGATCCTTTGCAGATTCAAAAGGGCGATGCCTTCATTCAGCCGCGCGCCGCTCAGTTTGGGATCGAGTTCGGCCGCTTGCTCGAAGCACTTGAGTCCTTTCTCGAAAAGCTGCTGGTTCATGTAAGCCGCGCCCAGATTGTTCAGGCGCGCCGCCTCCGCAGGATTTGCTCTCGGCTGAGTTTGCGGAGCAGTGGCGAACAAGCCAAACGCTGCCAGCAGTATGCCGGCCAGTGCCACTGAAATTCGGGGAGTCATCTTGTGAAGGATTTAAACACAGACAGCCCGGAGCAAACCGGAAATCTGCTCACTGGCAATGACGAGGACAAGGACAGCAGATTCCCTTCGGCTTCCCCAAGGGCAGGTTCTCGTCGCATCCACTGCTCCGAATGACCAAGCTATTTACCAACAGGAGCAGCGGCCTTCCCGTAGAGCCGGTTCGTCGTCACGCCCTTGCCTTCCTCAACAGTCACGGTCTGTCCGGCATTGACGTTCGAGAGCTTATCAACCTGACCACTGGGCCACTGAATCTCGACGCTATCAGCCTTAGTCTGCGCGCCCAGGCCGAACGTGAGCACCAGTTCACTCTGCGAAAGATAACTCGATCCCGACCTCATCATCTTGGTCTGTTTGTCACTTCCCGAGGTCACGTAGGCCACCGCGCCGATGCCATCGCGGTTCGACTTCGTCCCCACCAGTTTCAAGCGCAGGCTGTGATTCGTCCCCCCCTCGTTGTGAAACAAAACAGCCGGCCCAGAGTTGGTCGTGACCAGAACATCCAGGAAGCCATCATTGTCGATATCGGCATAAGCCGCGCCCCGCGCCACTCTAGGCGCAGCGAACGCCGGCCCCATCTGCGCCGTCACCTCCTGGAACTTGCCTCCGCCCAGGTTGCGAAAAAGATGCGCCGGCTCTGCATAGCTGACCCGCTTCTGCACACGCTCAATGGCGTCTTCGATGTGCCCGTCGGCCACGAAAATGTCAGGCCAGCCGTCGTTGTCGTAATCAAAAAAGAAACATCCAAAGCCGAGCGTGACCAGCGTGGCGCGTCCCACTTCAGATTGCGGAGCCTCATCCACGAACAAGCCGTTGCCCTCGTTGTGATAGAGCGAGACCATCTGATTGGCGAAATTGCTGATGATGACGCTCGCGTGGCCGCTGCGGTCGTAGTCTGCGGCGTCAACGCCCATGCCCGCGCGCGCCACTCCATCTTCGCTGAACCCTA
>Ga0070766_10000040_pt1 | contig 50209 bp, 50 predicted proteins | sample HubBroMetageWFT6_FD_69782 | JGI IMG/M metagenome (GOLD analysis project Ga0070766, IMG submission 69782) | Warmed and freeze-thawed soil microbial communities from the Hubbard Brook experimental Forest, New Hampshire - Hubbard Brook CCASE Soil... | ecosystem: Environmental > Terrestrial > Soil...
AATGAGAACAATCATAACGTTCTGCATTACCAAATCGAAGGTTATAGCTCCCGTGGGCTCAGTCCGAATGGCTCCAGCGACAACTGGCGGTGTCACCCGCTGGAAAGCTTCACGGCAGCAGCAATTATTGAAGGTGATTTTGTTGGCCCAACCGTGAAACCAAAGAATCGCGGACAATGTATCGTGAGGCTCCAAGAAGAAGTTGCAAATTATTATTAGGCCGCTTTAGAGCTAGAATCCCGTTTGCCCTTCCACGTCGCGTACTCTTCGGCGCGCTCTTTAACATCAGGCCCAGAAAACGTTACCGTGAAGATCTCACCCTCTCCTGGCAGATTGATGGCTTCCGCGATGCAATCGCCAGAACCATCTTCGGCTGGAAACACTTTATATTTCACTCAGCGCCCCACTTTCGGGGCGCAAGCTGATTCTGGTGGCATCTCGCCGTCTCCGAGTTACAATGGATTCGGCAGAAATGCCCACCAAAAAGTCCATCTTCAGGCCCAACTGACATTGGGCCTTTTTTCATGCCCCAGACGCGGCATTCATTTCGATCGGTGGAGGCAATTTTGGCTTCCAGGCCGGCGCTCAATCGGTCGACCTCGTCATGCTGTTCATGAATGACAAGGGTGTGCAAGGGCTGCTATCGAGCAAGTTTGAACTCACTGGTGAGGCATCAGCCACAGCCGGTCCGGTTGGAAGGCATGCCTCGGCAGGTACCGACTGGAAGATGAACACCGAGGCTTTGAGCTACTCGCGTACCAAAGGCCTATTTGTCGGAGTCGCCGTCGATGGCGCCAAGATCCAGCAGGACAATGACTCAACGGTTGCACTCTACGGCAAGAACGTTTCCTTCCGCGAGACGCTGTCAGGCGACGTGCACGCACCAGCGAGTGCTGACTCATTTCTCGCGGCGGTAAATGCAGCCGTCGGAAAGGCGAACGTGCACGAAAACGCCGAAGCCAAGTAAGTTGATGTCTGGCCGGTGTACCCGCCGAATGGCAGCACGCCGGCAATCGAAAGTCGCGGTGTCGCTCAGGATGGCTTCGATCAGTTGTGGATGGGGATGCGGCATCCCAGTGCAGCTTCCCTGTTTGGGCCGCTGCGTCGGTCAAATGAACGGCGGAGGCAACGCATAGGAACATGGCCATATGCCACGCTGCGCCGATGCGATCTTGGATTTTTTTCCAATCGCATCCGAAGTTGAGAACATGGAACGGTTATCCGATTTCGGTAGTGGGACAAACCCGTGTTGCTCGCGCACTCCAACCATGGGAAGTGCGGCAAGTAACCACGCCGCGTCCATGCTCGCCACCCACAACAAATCCGCCCTTTGCCATGTCGGGTACCACGGCGATACACTTGGCGCCATTCAGCACCTCTTCCGGGATGCCTTTATCGGGCGCAGCCATGATCTCGTTCATAACCTGGCCGGCCGCTTGTAAGCGCAGTCGTGTCCTGCTGCCCAGGACCAGCGAACGTGAAGGTGGACAACGACATCGTTAACAACGCAATCGCATATTTCTTCATAAAACACTCCCTTTTATTTCACGGTATTTCGTTGACAAAGTTGTGAAGGCGAGACCCGCCGAAATATCAGACTGCTCGACGGCCAAATCTCTTCGACGTTTATCAGGGCGGTACCACGTAAATTGAGCCGCCGCTGTTCCTTCCGTTTCACGGACCTAAATCCGTCGCAACCTAAGCTGGCTTTTTCTTCTCCTGATCATGTTTCTCTTGCGCCGGCTGCGGAGTTTTGGGCTGTCCGGTCGGGACCTCCTGTTTCGGCGGCACATTCGGCTGGGTTACAGGTTTCTGCTCCGCCGGCTTCTGCGGATCGGGGTCCTGTACTTTGCGATACTCTTGATCCGACATTGTGCTTCTCCTTATATGGACTCTTGCCGCTGCTGGTAGTTGTTGGGATCGTGTTAACTGTGATCTACCCATTTAACGGGAACATCAGGGCGGGTTCGTGCTCCGAAGTGCTTGGTTCGTGGGGGCTGATCCATGTGCCCGCTTTAATACAGAACTCCGAGCGCGAGGCTGACATACTGCCGCTTCTCTAGCGCTGAGCTCGGAGCGGCCTGCGTCAACTGATCCGAACGCAGGATCACACTCCTGGCAGAACCCGCCCTCATTTACTTCTCGAACACTTTCTTGATCTGACCGACCTTTTTCTCGACCTTGCCGGCCTGGTACTCGGCCTTGCCTTCAGCCTCTAAGTCGGCGCTGTTCGTGACCTGGCCTACTTTCTTTTTGATTTCGCCTTTCACTTCATGAAAGGTGCCTTTGATCTCATCTTTCGTACTTGTGCTCATCGGTTTTCTCCTTATCGTTGAGAATTGCCCAATTAAGGAGCGGGACTTCCGCCGCTCGCTCAGGAAACAGCAGACTTTTCGCCGGCCTCAAGCCAACTTGAGACCGGAAACGACGCTGGCGGGCTTTGGCGCCAACCAGTGCGGGGCTTGGACGCGAGCGTCCTCATCTGCGACCAGTCGTACGGGAACTCGCGACCGCAATCGAGGCAGACAACGTAAGTTCCAGTTACGCAGGCTGCTGGAGTAGTACGACGCAGCTTGCCGTGCACAGTGATGGGGAAGGTACACCGCTTGTGCCAACAACCGAAGACCAAATCGAATAGACTCATAAGGCCTCCTCGATTGAAGCTACGATCCTTGCCGCTGGCCGAGGACTTCGCACGTTCCCAACAGCGAGAACCCGGTTTCGGCTACTTAGCGGCCTTCTGGGGCCCGCACCGGTCGCGAGTTAAGCGCGGCCGCGACCCCAGTACCAACCACCTCCGCCAAGTAGGAACACAATCAGGACGATGACCAAAATCGTTTCGATACTCATCGAAATTCTCCTTGAAGTTCTTCGTGCGCTGAACACCAGATCTGCGAAGAGTCTGACAGGCCGAGGCTTGAGCAGTCTGTTCAAAAAAGAACACCCTTAAGCTTACCGGTTGCGTAGATTAGTGCCTCAGGATAAAAGCGCCTGCGTCGCGGGATGCGCCTTCGATCGCAGACTGAAGAGAGGTTTGATGAGCGAAAACTCGACGCATACACAATCGCATATTGATTCCATTGCGAGACAAGAGCATGAGTTTTTGGAGCAGAGAAACTTATCGGAACGCGTGAGCGATCGCATAGCGGGCTTTGCCGGCAGCATGCTGTTTGTTCTGATCCACGTCTTGCTGGTGGGTATCTGGGTTCTGATAAACACCAGCCGAGCATCCGGGACTCCCCGGTTTGATCCTTATCCGTTCTCGCTACTCGGAATGATTGTGGCTGTTGAGGCGGTGGTTCTTTCAAGCTTCATACTCATGCGCCAGAACCGAATGGCAAAACGCGGAGAGCGGCGCGACCACCTGAATTTACAAGTCGACTTGATAGCCGAAAAAGAGGTCACCAAACTCCTGCAGATGGTACAGGCGATTTGTGAGCACATGGGACTTACCCATATCGCGGAAGACAAAGAGGTCGAAGAGTTTAGCCAGGCAACCTCAGTGGACACTCTCGCGCAGCGACTTGAAGACACACTTCCGGACGCATAGCGAACAGGCAATCCCACAGCGATAACGATATCTCCGATGGTGAAGCAAGTTACCGCTGAAGTGTGGCGCCAAGGCTACCGGACTATTTCGATGCCTGCAGGTGAGTTCGTCTCTGTCCAGCCTTCTTAGTGGCGAACCTTGAATTGTCGCCGATTGGCCAAAATTGGACAGCTCGAACGGGATACTTCTGCCAGGATACGGCCATGACAACTAAAACGATTCCGGAATACCTCGAGGACGAGCGCCGAAAAGATATAGACACTCAGCTGCGGGCGGAAGAAGAAGCTGCGCGCATCCAGGCGCTGCGCCAGGGCCACCATCGCACTCCGAAACCGCCCAAGCCGGAATTGCCCGCTCCGGTTGAGGCCGTGGCCAAAGCGAGACATGCAACCGTAGCCAAAGCGAGAAAGACGGTCGCGGCTAAAAAGAGAAAACCTGCCGCAGCAGCTGGGAAAAAGCCAGCCGTGAAGCGAAAAACGGGAACAAAAGCCCGCAAGAGGACGTGACGACCTGACTATACTGACTGCGTGATGAACGTTTGCTCAAGGACGCTCCGCTTCGTGTTGGCGTGCAGCGTATTCCTCTTTCCCTGCCAGCCGGCCGACGGGCAGGTCCCGGTGCACCACATCGAGGGATTGGTTCATGGCTTTCTTGTGCTGCGGACGCTGGAGGGCGAAACTCTGGCCCACGGCGACCTCATCCAGGTGGCGCATCCTGATCGCGTCACGGCACACCTTATATTCCACTTCAAAGACGGTTCCCTGCACGACGAAACTGCGGTCTATTCTCAACTCCGAAGTTTCCGACTCTTGCGGTACCACTTGGTGCAGAAGGGCCCCTCATTCTCAAGTCCGAAGGACGTCTCAATCGATGTGCTCTCAGGCCAAGTCACGGTCCGATACACCGGGGACGATGGCAAGGAGCAAGTCAAGACCGTGCACATGAAATTACCCCCGGACCTCGCCAATGGCATGATTTTCACGCTGTTGAAGAACATGCCGTCCGGAGACGGAGAGATGACAGCGTCAATGGTCGTAACCACGCCCAAGCCGCGGGTTGTGACGCTGGCAATTTCCGCCCAAGGCGAAGATACGTTTATGCTCGGCGGCGATAAGCACAAAGCTACACATTACATCGTGAAAATAGAGATCGGGGGCGTCACCGGAGTAGTGGCGCCCTTGCTGGGAAAGCAGCCTCCGGACATCCACGTTTGGATTCTGCGCAGCGAGGCTCCAGCGTTCGTCAGGTCAAGAGGCCCTCTTTATTCTGGAGGCCCGACTTGGCAGATTGAGCTGGAGAGCCCCGTCTGGCCAGATCGAGCTGATGGACATTAAGACTATCTAACAGGGTGATGCAGGCATTACGGATTTGGGGTCCGTCCTGGAGCGACCATCCTTTAGGAGAGAGTTTGGGGTTTGAGCAGCAGGCAAATCCATTGGAGCAGGAACACTGATCATGATTATTCTAATCTTGCATCGCTGAGGCAACTACGGCGTTAGTATCTTCCGTGTCTGGATAACCTCCGACTTTCGCGAGGGCTGCTCGTAGAGTCGTAACACACTTCCCGTGCTTATCGAGGGCGAGGCGGGTCGACAGTTTGTCTGTTTCACTGAAGTTCCATACTCCGACGACAATTGACACACCCGGGAGACGAGCCCCACGTTCTGGTAGAGCTTTCGGGCATGTGCTACAGCAAATGGGGGTAATGCTGACAGGAAGACGACATCAGGATTCTCGCCCACTATCTGCTCTAACATATCCCCAGTTGTTCCAAGGGCGATACACTGTGCCTCGTGTCCGTCGCGTTCGAGTAGTTGCGCTAACATAGTGCCGACAATTTCATCTGCCTCATCGCGCACCGGAACACAAACCACATTCGAACGAAGCGCAGTCAATCTCTGACTGGCAGCATTTCCCGAGTCGCGGCCTTCTGTTCCCACTCCCGGAATCTCTTCCACCTCAGCGCACTTTTCATGCAGCTCTTCGATTAACTCTCTTGTGCTCTGGCAGATGAATCGTTCGACGGCTTCGTCCAGATCGTTCTGGTGCCGATCCCGCTCGGCCAGACCTAGTGCCGGAATCACAACCGAGTCGTACAACTCTAACAGAGACGACCCGTGGAGATGCTGCTCCAAAACCTGGCGCGCCTCCCGATGATCGGCGGCAAGCAGCCGTTGATAGAACTGGGCTTCCGGAGTCAGCACAGGCTCGTCGCCAAGCAAAATATGCAGGAACTCCAGTTGTGGAACATATCGGCCTAACACCACCAGACAAACCGTGAGTGGGGTCGAGAGTACCAGTCCGACCGGGCCCCAAAGAAGTGTCCAAAACACAGCCGCAACCAGGATAGCCAATGAAGAGATTCCGGTGTGAGCGCCATAAAGCGTCGGCTCCAAAAAGTTCGCAACTATGATCTCGATGACGAGGAACAGGCCGATGATCATCAAGGAGCGTGCCCATCCATCGAAAACAGCCAGAGAGAGGACCGTTGGCAAGAGAGCGCCAATGGGAGGACCCACATAAGGCAAGAAACGCAAAACCGCAGCAATGACTCCCCATAACAACGCGTTGGGTAAGCCAATAAAGTGAAGCCCTAGTCCCACAACCAATCCATAGGCCGCATTCACGAGGAACTGCAAGAGAAGGTATTTGCTGATTCGATGGCTCGCGTCATCCAGAGCCTGAGTCATCACGTTCAGGTGGCCATGCCCAACCAAACGAATGAACCGGTTTCTCAGATCCTCTCTTCGCAGAAGCATGAAAACTGTGAAGACCAACACAATTCCTGCGACACCGACAGTGCCCAGCCAACCATGCAGAAATTCCCACGGACCGTTGGGGGCCTGCACCACTTGCACTTCCACGGGTTTATTGTTTGACGGTTCGGAGGCCTCAAGCGGCTTGTGTCGACGGGCTGTCGACACTGTGGCCGATGGTGTTTCGACCACTTCCTTACTCAGTTCGTTGACTGCTTCCGTCGCTCTCACGAGCGCAGCGCGGTTACTCCCACGGACCGATTCGACTTTCTTCTTGATGTTCGCTTTGTAGTTCGGAAGTTGGTTGGTTACGTCTACCAACTGATTGGTGACCGCTACTCCGATCGAGCCCACGACTGCCATGGAGACAACAACGACCAACAACACGGAGATTGGGCGGGGCAATCGAGCCTTTTCCAGCCCCCTAACGAGCGGAGACAGGAGAAAACTGAAAAGTATGGCCAACGCGAACGGAACCAAAACGACCCTGGCAAAATAGAGCGTCGCGATTACTACGACTCCGGCCGTCAGGGCAACAAGCTGTGTGATCTCGGAGTTGGAACGACGATAAGCCAATTGGAACCCTCCGCTAATAAAGACGCATTGCCGGAAAAGAGGGCCGGACTATTCACGAGCTGGTGGTTAGGCCTCTACATCATGGCGGTTGCCGCCGACATGCGCACTAACGGACCAGCAAGACCACCTTCTCCAAAGAAACTCGACTTCACCTACGTAACCAGGAGATCCGCCGCCCCTGGAGCAGACAACACTCCTCCACGATGGCTCTAGGCAATCGACTGCGGCTAAATCGTTTTCAGTGCGACCTGCGGTCCTTACAGTTTCAGCAACCTGCCAAAAAAGGAACGATAGCGCTGCAGGGCAATCCGCAGATGTTTGGTGGACACGTTGTCACCGCTGTCCCACTGCTTTTCCAATCCTGATCGCTCGTCGGCAAAACCTTCCGCGAGTCACTGCATCATCGCGGCTACCAGTTTGTCTTCATTTTCGACCGTGCGACGCGGCTCGTCCACGAAGCCAGTCTGCAGGTTGCTCCATTGCGAGACTGCAAACGGGTTAACGCCCACAGTTTTTCCTCACGTGATTGGAAAGAAGGGCGGGCGTACCCGTTCAGGAACATTAAGACCGCGCACCCTCAACTATCGCTGGGGAGGCGTGACTGTGGTCGTCGATGTGGTGTCCTTCTTCACCTCGGGCGGCGGCGCGGTTGTGGTGGTTGTGGTGTCGGTCTGCTTCACCTGCGGCTGGGGCGTGGTTGTGGTGGTCGTCGTATCGGTCTGCTTCACCTGCGGAGCAGCCGGCGTAACCGTCATATCCGTGGTCTGAGTGGTCTCGGCCTGCGTCGGAGCCGTCGGATCCTGTGAAGTCGTGGTGGTTGTGCTCTGCGTCTGAGCGGCCGGCGGATTCTGGGTCGTCGTGGTGCTGGATTGTGTGGTGCTCTGGGCCATTACAGACAGCGACAGGGCAAGCACGATGGCCGAATTCCGGACAACAGCAAATAGCTTTTTGGATTTCATTCAAATCTCCTTTGTCACGCTGGACAGACACCATCGTATGATTTCCCTTATCACTAATCTGCTCACAATTGCTCGCTGCCCTGCGGAGATCAAAGTGAATGCGGCAGGCAGACGGCATCCGTTTCCTAATCGTGAAGTGGCGCGGCGGTGACTCCAGATCGGAGTAGGTGTGCCGCAGAAGCTCCAGGCTGCGCCGGGTGGGAGGGCCGGTTCTGGTCGCCGGTTAAGGATGAGGGCGCTGGGAATGGCGGATAACGGTCAGCGAAGTTTCTCTTCCCCTCCCTCCGTCAAACGACTCAGGAGCGGTGCATTCGGGCAAGGAATCGCGGTGGCAAGTGAAGTTGCAAGTATCACTCTCCCATTGGACAATTCATTGCCACAGTGGCACACGAACTCGATGAATACCCTTGACGCGGAGCGTTGCTTCGAGCAGATATGACTGTGAGGAAAGATCTGGCTACGCAGAATGTCGAAAAGGGCAACGGATCCGGGTATCTGAAGAGATCCTTCGCGATCCTGGGCCCCGGGTTGATCACCGGTGCCGCCGACGATGATCCGTCGGGCATCTCCACTTACTCCGTTGCTGGCGCGGCCTACGGATATGCGACGCTGTGGATTGCGCTGCTCACGTTTCCACTGATGGTTGCGATCCAACTCATGTGCGCACGGCTGGGCATGGTTACCGGGCGCGGGCTGGCAGCAGCGGTGCGGATGCACTATCCACGCTGGGTGCTATGGGGATCCTGTTCGATTCTCGTCGTCGCAAACGTCATCAATATCGGTGCTGATCTCGGCGGTATGGCGGAGGCGACGCAGCTCATCACCGGGATTCGAGCACTCATCTCGATTCCAGTCTATGCCTGCGTCATCATCGGTCTGTTGGTCTGGATTTCTTACAAAACTGATGGCGCAGATTTTCAAGTGGATGACGCTCGTCTTGTTCGCCTATGTGTTCGCATCGTTCTACGCTCACGTCGCTTGGAGGCACGCGCTGGCGGTGACGTTCGTGCCCCATTTGGAGTGGTCACGCGGATTCCTGGCGGTGCTTGTGGCGATTCTTGGAACCACGATTTCTCCCTATCTTTTCTTTTGGCAGGCAGCCGAGGAGGTCGAAGAAGGGCGGACCAAGGGCCGAGGGCTCGCCGATCGCAAGAGTGCGACCGCAGCAGACATAAGAAGCGCGCGTGCCGACACGATGGCGGGGATGTTTTTCTCGAATTTCATCATGTATTTCATCATTCTGACTACGGCTGCCACGTTACATGCGCACGGTCAAACCGACATCACAACTGCCCGGCAGGCCGCCGAAGCGTTGCGTCCACTTGCCGGTAATGGGGCCTACCTGCTCTTCACCCTGGGCTTGATCGGTACTGGAATGTTGGGGGTGCCGGTCCTTGTGGGTTCATGCGCTTACGCGGTGGCGGAAGGAGCAGTGTGGCGTGGCTCAATGGCCGACAAGCCAAGAAGCGCGCGTAAGTTCTACGCAGTAATGGCCGTTGCGAGGCGCTGGGCCTCGTGCTGAATTACTTGGGTTTCAATGCGGTGAAAATGCTGTTCTGGTCGGCGGTAATCAATGGCCTTCTGGCACCGCCTCTAATCCTGCTTGTGATTCTCCTCACTAGTAGCCAAAAGGTAATGGGTAAGCTCGTCAACCCGCCGCTGCTCAGGTATTTAGGCTGGGCTACTTTCGGTGTCATGACCGCGGCAGCGGTGGGAATGATCATTACATCCTGAGATATTTGTGTAGCGGTGGCAACAGTTGGGCGGGCGCGAAGCGGGTTGCGTCCCGATGGTAGGCCCAGGTCAACGTCAACGACATCGAAGAGTTGGCGGTTATTCGTGGAGCAGGAAAGTGAGCAGCTCCCTGTGTACTTGCACGCTGCCGTTGTAATCGATGAGTCCCAGCTTGCGAAACCGGTTCATGAAGAAGCTCACTCGCGAGCGGGTGGTGCCAATCATTTCTGCCAGAGTTCCCTGGCTCACCTTCAGAACGGCGGAATGTGGCTTGGACTGCGTTCCAAATCTCGCCAGCAACAGCAGAGTTCTTGCCAGCCGCTTCTCGCTGGAATTGAAGAGTTGATCGACGAAGTCTTCCTCAATTCGTACCACGCGAGAAATCAGGTGCGCGATGAACAGCCTCGCGAACACAGGGTCGTCGTGGATGATGCTAACGACGGTAGCTTTTTCCACTCGCGTGATGATGGCCAGGTGTACCGCCATCGCGTTGGACATCCGCAATGACGGCGTTCCCAAACAGCCTTCCCCAAAAAAATCACCTTGCCGAAAAATCGCGATTACCGCCTTCTTGCCGCATTTGGATAGAACCGTCAGCTTCACATCGCCGGCCGCGACGTAAAACATGGCATCGGCAACATCGCCTTGGGCGAAAATGAGCTCCTTGTTCTTGTATTCCTGAACGGACTTCCGTTTTCCGATCTTCTTCAGAAACATTTCCGGATCAAAGGTGAGCAAGCGTCTACGTGGCACGGTTGACTCCCGAATCGCTGATCTCTCTGGGCGTGACGCGGATTATCGGGTTACGGCGGTTGTACATACAGCTGTCGATCGATGCGTCATGTCGACTTCTCCAGGTGAGCTTCGCGAGCGATTCTCCGCCTGAACGGGTTCCGAATAGACACACGTTGTCGGCTTCGAACTTCTTTCAGCTCAAGCATACCGATTAATACAGGAGGAGGACTGTGCAGAATTGACCAAGCGGCCACAACCCCAAGTGGCCGGTTTATGTTCCAGATCAGGTGCGATGGCATAGTTCGAGCGTTCGCTTAATCCAGGAGCGAGTCAAGGCGGGCCGCGAAACGCCCGCGCCAACGGAAAGAAATTCGAAAGGCCCCCGCGCACAGGTTCACGCTGCTCGGGTGGCTGAGCTACGCCGGGACGGGCTTTCGTGGTCTCAGGTATGCCGAACGCTCAATGTCACAAGGGAAGCGCGCCCCGCGATCGGTCGCAGGGCTGGCCCAAATGCAAGGCGAAACTTAAACGGATACGTGCAATAGTTGTCGACCAGCCGAGACGTTGCCACTTTCGGTAGTGGTGCAGTTTGAAAGGGAAACCGAGAAAAATAGGACCTCCAGTAATCCTGGCTTGACATCACTGGAGGCCCATGCGCCACTTCGTCTTTTCGGGAGTGTACGGCGGTCGCGGCGTCTTGGCACTTAAGAAGGGCCACTCTTCCCCAAAGCGGCCCCCACCAGAATCACACTCCCCGAAATAGCGCATGCGAAACAGGCGGGATAATTATCGCGCAGTTACCTGAAAAAGCAATGCGACTACGGGGCAGGTAGTGGGTTGTTCTTAGATTATCATCCTCGCGCGAAGTGAGCGATATTGCTCAGACACAGTTTTCCAACCTTGAGTAGAGTTGGGAATCCCGGTGGAGCGGATTCTCATGTTAGACCCGAATGGCAAGTGGCGAGGTATTGCTGAGCGAGTACGTACAGAGATGAACTCCGAAAAACTCACGGCGCTCGTCGAGGAGCTCTGTCGAGAGCTAGATCAGGAAAACCAAACTGCAATTGCCTTTTCTTCGCCCTGCATCAAATCTACAAGTTCTTCCAAACTCCAAACATGATCTGCGAGTCCCGCTTCCCTCGCGGGCGTAACCCGCAGCGTCTGGTGCACGCAGCAGAAGTTGTAATACGGAAGAGATTGCCCGCATGAATCCTGATGCTGGTGACGTTTGGCTGTGGGTCGCGGTGGATGCAGACAGCAAACTTGTACCTTCCTGGCGACTGGGACAACGTGATCTAGCGACAGCAACGGACTTCGTGAATGACCTAGCGAGTCGCGTCAAAGGGCGTGTGCAGATCACAACTGATGCACTCAGGACTTACGTAAACGTCATCGAGGATGCGTTCGGTTCGGAGATCGACTACGCACAACTGCACAAAGTCTATCGTGCTCCAGCCGAGAACGAGGTTCGCTATTCTCCGGCGCGCTGCATCGGTTGCGCAACGAAGGACGTCACGGGGAATCCAGACCCAAAGCACATCTCAACGTCGTCCGTGGAGCGCCAGAATTGGACGGTTCGCACGAACATGCGTCGTTACACGCGCCTGAGTAATGGATTCTCGCGCAAGCTGGAGAATCACGCCGCTACCGTTGCGCTCAATTATTTCGCACACAACTTCATCAAGATTCATCGTACACTTCGCATGACTCCAGCAATGGCCGCTGGCGTCACAGATCGGCTATGGGACGTGGCAGACCTCGTTGCTCTCTGGGAGTCTTACGAGCGGAGGGCGGAAAGAGCGGCATAAGTAGAAGGGAGGAACGCATGAAGCAATGGCAAAAGCTCATCAACTTTGTGGTGTTGATTGCCATCTGGGGAATGACGGTTGACACTGTTAAGGTCACTGCGGCGCTTTCCCCGGATGCGTACAGTTGGAGGTACGATTTAATACCGGTGGCTGGGGCAGTCTGGGTAACAGCTTGTTGTGTCTTCTGGCCGAGTCGCTGGATCCGTTATGCCACGATCATCGGCGTGTGGCTCATTGTCCTGTGCTCACCTTGGTTGTGGCCTCATCGGTCTTGGGAGAACCTGGTGGGTTTCGTAGTCGTAGCTTCAGTAGTGACCTACGGGCTTATGCGGGGTCTCCGAGATGAGCAGCAACACACGAATCTAAGTCAGGGCACCCTGAATTCAAAGTAGCCCACTTGTCCCTAGTGAAAAGTCCGTCGTACCCTGATGTCGCAGCTCACGCACCGTCCTAACGGTCTCTTACTCGGGTCATCGATTCGCGATTTGCTGACGATAAGCGGACGTTCGACGGGTTGGCGCGTGCGAGGACGGCGCCTAAACGCGGACCCCAATTCAAGCGTAGGTCGGTCAGGCCGCTCGCCGTTCGTATCTGTGGTGCAGCCCGCCGACCTCGCGCAACTCCACCACCTTTCCGAACTCAGGTGGCTGAACAGCGCGAGGAGTCGGTGCATCCTTTTCGAGTGATAGGTGAGTTCGCGAGTGAGTGTAATACCTAAAGTACGATCTCAGGACTCGCCTGAGACCTGGCTCGTGCAGGACAATCACGTGATCCAGACATTCCCGGCGTATCGACCCGATCAGCCGCTCCGCATAGGCATTCTGCCACGGTGAGCGCGGAGCACAAAGCACTTCCTTGATCCCAAGCCCAAAGGCCGTTTCACGGAATACCTCGCCGTAAATGCCGTCACGATCGCGCAACAAATAACGCGGAGCCGTGTCCCAGGGGAAGGCCTGCAAGATCTGGTGGGCTGTCCATTCCGCGGTCGGATGACTGGTCACCGCAAAGTGAACGGGGCGGCGACGGTCATGGGAAAGGATGACGAACACAAACAGCAAGCGAAACGTAGCGGTCGGAACCACGAAGAAATCGACTGAGACGAGTTCCTTAACGTGATTTGCCAAGAAGGTACGCCACGTCTGGGAAGGCGGATGCCGGTGGCGCACCATGTACTTAGCGACCGTTGTCTCCGAGACTCTGATGCCGAGTTTGCCCAACTCGCCGTGAATGCGTGGTGCACCCCAGCCTGGGTTGGCGGCGCTGATGTGTCGAATCAGATCCCTCACTTCGGTCGTTACCGGCGGGCGACCATGACGAGGACGACTTTTCCAACGCCAATACAGCCGAAAGCCTTTGCGGTGCCATGCGATCACGGTCTCTGGTTTCACGATGCGAAGCGCCGATTTCCAGTCCGCCCAAAAGCGCGCGAGCCAAACCCAGAGAAGACGATCAAAGACTGACAACTGGTATCGCCGCTTCTGGTTCCGGCGCTGGAGAACGAGAAGTTGATGGCGCAGGGCGAGGACTTCTGCCTGCAGTCCAACGCGCGAACGGAACGAATCACGAAAAATAGCCAGGAACAAAGCCAAGACCGGGAGCATCACCAGAGCCTATTGCCACATCGCGCTAAGTGCAACCAGGTCAAGGAGGACGACTTTTTGGTAGGCTAGGGGAAAGTTGGCGAGCCCAACAGCTCTCAGCTGGGGCAGCAATGCTAACGATCTACCGGGCGTTCATCGAAGGTGACTTGGACATCCCGAGACACCTGGCACTGAGGGTGCCCGACCTTTACGTCAATCCGCAACACGAGGAGTTCCAACCCCGGACCATGTAGAGCCTGTCGAACGCCTTCACCATCGCCGTCAAAGAGATGGACCCAATTCCTCAGTACAAGGCCACGGCAAAGTTGGCGGGCTTCCTGCAGATTCAGCTTCAGTAACACCTAGATAATGCTGGCCGCCACCGGTTTTTTGCGCCGTTTCTTTCCACAAAGGCCAGGGCGCGACAGAATTAACATCAACCGGCACAATAGGTGTGATCCGTTCCTTGATCAGGTCCTGAGTTGTTGCTTTTGTGATTCCGGTCCGCTGCGTTGCCCGCGGAGTTTCATAAGACGGATCGCGTGTTGCTCAAGTGCCCTGTCTTCCGGCGATGTCGGCTGCCAGCAACGAACCGGAGTGGGGCACCGACGTTCATCGAGAGCGACGAAAACCAGCAAGCATTCGGTAGTTAGAATGGACTGTGCAGTCTTGAGATCATCCGAGCGCACATGCACTGCGAGATGCATGCTCGTGCGCCCGGTGTATAGCAACCGGGCCTGCACCTCTACCAAGTTTCCAATCAGTATTGGCTGGTAGAACCGGACGCCACCGGCGTACACAGCAACACAGTATTGCCCGCTCCAACTGACGGCACAGACATACGCCGCCTCGTCGATCCACCGCATGACCGTGCCGCCATGAACCTTGCCTCCCCAGTTGACGTCTGTCGGGGCTGCGAGGAATCGGAGCGCGACTTCGCGCGCTTGCGTCGCCGAGCTAAAAGTCTGCGACGCCATTTCGTCCTGAATCTCCTGACGGAGGTAGATACGCCGAATCGCATCCTGCTCGAGCGAACGATCTTCGTCAGTCCGTGGCTCCCACCGATTAACCTCCGAGGGGCGGCCGTCGGCGCCGACAGCGACGAATACGCTCAAGCATTGTGTCGTCTCGACGAAGACGCCAGCCTTCGGATCGGCCGACTGGACAGTAAGCAGAATGTGCATGCTGCTGCGGCCGGTGTAGATCAGCCGGGCCTGCACTTCTACAAGCTGACCAATCTGAACCGGCCGGGTGAACCGAACGTTTCCGATATAGGCTGTCACGCAGTAACTTCCGCTCCAGCCCACCGCACAGGCGTAGCCTGCTTTGTCGATCCACTCCAGAATTTTGCCACCGTGAACAGTGCCGCCGAATGACACGTCAGTAGGCGCTGCGAGAAATCGCAAGGTGAGGTTCGCCGCTGAAGTTGCCATCGTCTTGCCTGTTCTAAGGATGAGGGACCAGAAGAAGCAGGGAGGCCCCGAATACGATGAGCGAAATGGTAAATGTTATGACCATGAAGCCCATCACACGACGCATGGGAATTCCGGCGATGGCCAGAATCGGCAAGGCCCAGAAGGGCTGCAGCATGTTAGCAACCGATTCGCCCATCGCAACCGCCATCGTGGTAGCAGCCAGCGACGCGTGCAGATCGCGAGCCGCAGGAATTGCGAATGGTCCTTGGACGGCCCAATGGCCTCCTCCACTGGGAACGAACAATGTGATGATGAGAGACGTCAGATAGGTGTAGAAGGGCAAAGTATGGGCAGTCGAGAAGCGGATGAAGGCCTTTGCCAACACACCAGCCAGGCCAGTTCCGGTCATGATGCCCATCAACCCGCCGTACAACGGATACTGTAGGATGAGCGACCCAGTAATGCGAGCGGCGCGCTGAACAGCTGCGACGTAGGCTGCGGGAGTCCAGTGCAGGAGCAGGCCGGCAAGGAACAGCACCATGATCACGGAATTCAGGTCCAGGGAAAAGCCGCTTCGCGCCCATTCTCCGACCAATGCCGCACTGCCAAACAGTACCAAGAGAACGTTCAGAATCCATGCATGATCGAGTCGTGAACCGATGCTGCCAGTCCTCTCCTTTCCCTGATGCAACTGGTCCTCGGCTCGCAAGAGCTCAGGATCGGCGAACTGCGCACTTGCAGCAGGGGGCCCCAAGTAGCGAAACACCAATGGGAGCAAAAGAAACAAAACCACGATTGGGATCAAGTTGAAGCGGGTAAAGACTGTCTGGGAGAGGGGCGTGATCTGACCGGTGACCTTTTCTACAATATTCAACGCCGATCCGTGGGTGGCTTGGGAGAGGGCGATGGAACCCGATAAGCCTTCCGTCGAGATTACGAAGCCTGTGTAAGCGGCGGCGACCAGCCAACCAAAGTCAATTCGAACCCGCTTCGCTATCTCGCGAGCCAGAAGAGCGGATACGACCAGGCCGAGTCCCCAATTCAGCCAAGATGCCGCCATTGCCACAAAGACGGTCAACGAGATCGCCGATTTCGCATTCTGGGGGATCGAGGCCACCTTGGCGAGGGCCGAAGCAACTAGGGGAGCGCTGGCCAGGGAGTATCCTGTGACCAACATCAGAACCATTTGAAAAGCGAACGTCAGGATTTGAAATACGCCCCCGTACCAGGCTGACAAGACGTTTTTGGGAGCCCCATTCGGTGCGAGAAAGTAAGCCAACAGTGCCGCTACGAAGGTGAGGATGACCGCAAAGACGTAGGGGTCTGGAATGAGCTGCTCAAACATGTACACAAAGAATGCGGTACAGCGGCTAAGCAAAGAGGGCTCGTCTTGTTTGGTTAATAACGAGGCGTCAGGCAAAGTCGAATCTCCCACAATTGGAGTTGTCGGCGGACCAAAGTAGCGAAGAAGGCGATGCCGAACTAGTCGCCCAGGCAGCTAAGCTCGCAAGTGAGTTCTCATCAATGGACTGCGAAAGTAAGTACTTTGGCCATCGTTTTGGTATCACCCGGCGATGCCGCAAGGATCAATTCTTTTAATTCAGGCACCAAGATCCCGGTCTTCGCTCCGGGCGCAGTGGGCACCTGTGCGATTGTCTTCAGATGATCGGGATCAGAAGTGTCATACAACGCTACATTGCCCTCTCCACCGGGAGAATACAAACGATTGGCGGTTTGGTCGAAAAGGATTTGATCCGAGCGCAATGGAGACGGCACGCTGTTTGTGACCGCGCCTGTGTCAGAGTTCATGACCACGACCATTCCAGGCTTGCGACAACCAACGAACAGGCGATGGTGGGGCTCGTCCATGGCCACCATGGCGTTTTGTTCGGCAGCGGGGACAGGCCAGAGGGCGATAACCTTCATGGTGCTGCGATCTATCACCGCAAGTTTGTTTGTCTGCGTGAGATTGATAAAGAGACGGTTGCCGTTTTGTTCCAGAGCCATGGCTTCAACGTGATTGTCCTGCAGGCTGACGGATCTTTTCTTTTTGCCAGTATCAGGATCAACGGCGGCGAGCTCCGATGTTGCCATGTCGACGTCCTTACCGCCTGTGACTATGTACACCACGTTTTCCTTCGGATCGTAGCCAATGGAATCCGCACCCGGCACGAGCGTCACGACGCCTTTGACTTCATAGGTCGATGCGTCCAAGAGCTTCGACATGCCCTTGCCGCTATCGGTAACGAGGATTGTGGCAGCCCCCGGGCGGATCAGAATGCTGTGCGGCGTTTCGAAACCCTTTATGGTTTGCAGGTGCTTACCGCTCTTGAGATCGAATACCTCGACTGTGCCGTGATCCTCAGCAGCGAGGAGCAGCCGGCCACGAGCCTGGTCTACCGCGAAGTGATCGAAATCGCCGCTGTAGCCAGGGAGATTCACGCTCCCTTTTAGCAACAGGGGCGCGCTGTTCTGCCCCTCAATGTATAAGGCCGTAATGTTGACGCCCATGAGGGCGATCAGTAGCAGCAGAAGTGCGGTCACTAACATCAGAGGTGCGTTCCTACGATTGAACATTGCGCGTTTCTCCCCAGTGGTAATTCCGCAGACGGCCCCTTGAAAGGCGTGGCCGGTGGGGGTGCCGTTGCTGCTTCAAGCCTGACTCCCACGCATTACAAAGCTCTGAATCGAGAATTAAATTGCATTCATTCGTCCGCGGTCGTATCCCGGCGAGTCTTCGGCCTCACGGAACTTGCCCTCTCGGACGGAATTTGAGATATCCTTTCCGCCGGCACGATTTTTCGGGGGTTGGGTATGCGCATTTTGCTGGTTGAAGATGAACCGAAAGTCGCCGGGTTTGTGGAACGTGGCCTGGTTGCAGAACGGTACGCAGTGGATGTATCGGGGGACGGCCGTGAAGCCTGGGAATTGGCTGAAGCGTATCCTTACGACCTGATTATCCTCGATTTAATGCTTCCCGGACTTGACGGAAGCGATATTCTGCAGCGAATTCGCAAGAAGAATACATGTGTGCCGGTGCTGGTTCTCACTGCCCGCGATGCGGTCGACGACAAAGTTCGGCTCTTCGAGATGGGTGCTGATGATTACCTGACCAAACCTTTCGCATTTGCCGAACTCCTGGTGCGAAGTAAGGCGCTCCTAAGGCGTGGCCCGGTGAACCGGTCCAGCACCCTGCGCGTTGGGGATCTGGAACTGGATCGCCTTACGCAACAGGTAAAGCGAAAGGGCCGCCGCATCGAACTCACTACCAAGGAGTATCAACTGCTTGAATACCTGATGCAGAATCCTGGGCGGGTACTGTCGCGTAACATGATCATCGAGCACGTGTGGGACCAAAGCTTTGACGGCTTTACCAACATCGTCGACGTCTACGTCAGGCATCTGCGCGGAAAAGTGGATGATGACCATGAGTTCAAGATGATACGTACAGTACGGGGGACGGGATACATGATCCGCAGCGAGAGTGAATCGTGATAGTTGCTTCTCTTAGGGCGCGCGTCACGTCGTGGTACGTCGGACTACTGACGATCTCACTGCTCGTGTTCGGGGCTTGTATATATTTCGGCGTACAGCGCTATTTGGAAGCGTCACTGCAACGTTCTCTCGCAACTGAGGCTAGGAGCATCGCGAACACGTTCGTAGATCAGTTCGAAACGAAAGGCAATACCTGGCTTGAGCAGGAGCTCTCTGAATCGTATCCGCAATCGGGGAACGCCCAAGTCGTCCGGGTGTCTCGCCTGGGGTTAGGAGACCAGTACCAAGTTTTGTACCCGTCGGCCGACGCGAACGACGGTATGTCGGAAAAACTTACTCTGCCCCCAGCAGTCGACCTGCAGGCTCCGGAGTTCCGACGCGAAAGCGGGAGTGATGCCGTTCCGCTTGTTGTATACGCCTTCCCTTATAAGTCGGTCTCAGGCGCACGATATCTTATCGAGGTTGCTGCCTCCCACGCTCCGATAGCTCAATTGTTGCGCAACCTGCTTCTGCTGCTCTTTATCTTGACGCCCCTCATAGTGTTCGCTGCCGGAATCGGTGGGTACGTAATGATGAATCAGCCGCTGAAGCCGGTGGTTTCTTTGACGCTGAAGGCAGAACGTATCGGCGTAGCGGAGCTCGGGGAGCGGCTCCCCGTAATTCCTACAGGCGATGAACTAGAGCGATTGTCTCATTCGTTGAATCGGATGATCACTCGTCTTGAAGACGCTCTCGATCACAACCGGCGGTTTTCTGCTGATGTTTCTCACGAACTTAGAACGCCCCTTACGATTCTTCGAGGCGAACTGGAGCACGTTATACAGCTACCCGACCTAAATGCCGAAGTTGTTGATTCGGTGGGTAGCGCTCTTGAGGAAATAGAGCGTCTGGCAAAAATCGTCGAAAGCCTGCTTGCCATTTCCCGACTAGATTCGGGCGGCGCCGGCATCGAGCATCATCCTTTTGATTTAGCTGCTCTTTCGAGGATGACAGCGGATCAAATGCAACTTCTCGCGAGCGAGAAGCAGGTTTCACTGACATGCAAGTCGATGGGCACCGTTCAGGCAATCGGCGACGAGACTCGGATCAAGCAGGTGTTGGTCAACTTGCTCGATAACGCAATCAAATATACGAGGACGAACGGTCACGTCATTGTGTCAGTCGAGGCCCAAGAGAACAATGCCTTGTTAACGGTAACCGATGACGGCGTGGGGATTCCCGCGGAGTCCTTGCCGCACGTGTTCGAGCGCTTCTACCGGGCGGAAAAGGCTCGGTCACGCTCAGAAGGTTTCGGCCTGGGTCTGTCGCTAGTAGAGGCGGTATGTCGCGCACATGGAGGCAAGGCTTCCATCGAAAGTACCGAAGGGCTGGGAACTAGCATCACCGTGAGGTTGCCCCGAGCGGATACGCCGTGGATGGCAGTAGGGGACGGGAGACCGAACCCTCCCAGTCCGGACTCCCTTTACATTCACCAGTAAGGCTATCTCGTGGCGACGGAGCTCCCGGACCTGTGTTCTGCGGTTCTCGGGATCGCCTACGCGAGGCTGTTCATTTCACCGGTGCGAAAAGGCTCTCTTTGGTAGGAGTTTGGGCCTTCCACTCGTCCCGAATTTGCTCCGCGGTTTTTTCCATTTGACCTTTGTCGTCGCCTGGCTTGTAGTTGAAGACAATTCCTGCAGCCCCGATTGTCTTCCCAGATTGATCCAGTAAAACAAGTTCCACCTCGAAGTGATTGCCGGCTTTATTGATCTCGAGGTTGCTCTTGCCAGTGTCGATTACACGCATGTCGTCCTCGTCAGCCTTCTTTCCGTATCGCCCGATGTTGGAGGCGATAATCACGTTGTCGGTTTTGCCCGGCGGCGTGACATGCATTGCAATGATGACCACTTCAGGGTGTTTTGCCAAAGCCTCGTCGACAAGCTTCTGTGCAAAGATTGCCGGTTTCGCTGCTGACGTTGACTGAGCGGCCGAGACTCCGACACCGACCGCAATTACCAGTATCAGGGTCGAGAACGCAATCGATCGTTTCATTGTGGTGACTCATCCTTCCTGGTGATGAATTTTCCGGCCTGGGCCGGCTCAGCAACCACTTGAAATCGGTCAGATGAAGCCAGCGTGAATCGAACATGAAGAAGCGTTCTTGGAGTGTAAACGGCCTCGTCTTTCGAGGCCTTAGCCAATGGTAGCCGACTTAGGAATGCCTGGCGCCTGCGTTTTCGTTACCTCCTGGCTGCTTCCTCGGTTTTCGTCCCCTAACGTCGCTTGCTCCAGACTCCGGGTGGGTAGTCCGGTTTTCCCATAGGTAGAGAACGTCATTTGCCACAAAGAGGGCCAGCCTTAAAATGAGGGGCTCCGCCGATCGCGACAAACAAGGGGACCCTAGAATTGAGAACGTTTTTTTATGTTCACTTCACAGTTGCTTCATTTCGGAGGCTCTAAATGCAGATAGCACGGGGTTAGTACTTCAACGTCCCATGAGTCGCAAGGACACACGGTCGCGAATATATGGAGGTTTCCAGCCTCTATTTTCGACCGTAGCCTTCTGGAACGGGAGCCCGAGAGGAGAATTGTCATGATCGCATCTCAATGCAACAGTGTAAGGGCCCTTATTGTTCTGATCGCGATGATCTGTTTGGGCAGCCTCGGAGCTCTCGGGCAGCTGGCGACGGGCTCCATCCAAGGTCTCGTTACAGACAAGACCGGCGCTATCGTTCCCGATGCAGAAGTGGCAGTTTCGAACCCAGCTACCGGCTTTTTGCGTAAAGGGGTTAGCAACAATGCTGGGCTGTATGACTTTCCTGATCTTCCTCCCGGAGACTACACAGTAACAGCCGAGGCCAAAGGGTTTTCGAAACAAGTGGCTGAGCATGTTGTGCTCGTAGTTAACGCCCAACAGGCCGTAAACTTCGAGCTGAGTCTAGGTTCGGCATCAGAAACTATTACTGTTTCCAGCGCCTCACCGGTGGTCGACACTGTTTCTTCGACGGTTGCACCAGTCGTGGGCGAAAAGACGATTGAGGAGCTGCCTCTCAATGGACGTGATTGGGGGCAACTGGCAGTCTTGCAACCGGGAGTAGCTCCGGCCCGAACCCAGCCAGCCGTGTCTGTCAGTAATCAGCGAGCAAATCGTGGAGTGGGCAACCAATTGGCGGTGGGAGGCGCCAGGCCCCAGAGCAATAACTACAGGGTTGACGGGATCAGCATCAACGACTACTCCAATGGAGGACCAGGCGGAGTCACCGGGACGAACCTGGGGGTGGATGCTATCCAAGAATTTTCGGTAATCACCAGCAACCCGGCAGCGGATACCGGCAAAACGTCAGGTGGTGTCATAAATGCCGTTACTCGGTCTGGGACGAACCAGATACATGGCAGCGCGTATGAGTTCCTGCGCAATAGTGCGTTTGATGCAAGGAATGAGTTTGACAAACCAGGACAGATTGCTGAGTTCCGAAGAAATCAGTTCGGCGGAGCCCTCGGAGGCCCAGTGGTCAAAGATCGGTTTTTCTTGTTTGGCAATTACGAGGGTCTTTATCAGTATCAGGGAGCCAACGTTAGCAGTGTCGTGCCGTCCGCGGCGGCGAGGCAGGGAAATCTCGTAGCAGGTCCTGTCACGGTCAGCCCAGCCGTCGTGCCCTACTTGCAGTTTTATCCCTTGCCGAACAGTACCGTGACTGGGGACACAGGCATCTTCCTGTTCAACGATCCCATTACCACCCATGAAAACTACTTCACTATTCGAGGAGATTACACGATCAGTGCCAAGGACCGTCTGAGTGGCACATATTTTTATGACAACGGGAGCCTGATCGCTCCAGACCCGCTCGATGTCAAGGTCACTGGCAACTATGACCGCCGACAGATGGTCGGATTAACCGAGACTCATGTGTTTAGTCCAACGCTGCTCGATACTGCCAGGTTTGGCTTCAGCCGCGTGGTCTCCATCGCTCCGACAACGATCAGCTTGATCAACCCACTTGCAGGAGATACTAGCCTCGGTTTCGTGCCTGGCCTGCCCGTCGGTCTGATCAATGTCGGTGGTATCGCAAACTTCCAGGGCGGGGCGGGAGCAGTCGGCGAGTTCGATTTCCACTACAACTCCTACCAGGTGTATGACGATGTTTCGTGGTCAAAAGGAAGGCACTCAATTCAGATGGGCTTTTCGTTTGAGAGGCTGCAGAACAATCAGTTGGGGACGGCAAATCCCAATGGGCAATACACTTTCAGCTCGCTCTCGAACTTTCTTACCAATAAGCCCAGCACGTTCAATGCGCCCATCTCTTCTGCCATTTCGCCAAAGGACCTGCGCCAGTCCGTGTATGGCATTTACATCAACGACGACTTTAAGTTTCGTCCGAATCTGACCCTTAATCTCGGCCTACGTTACGAACCGGCCTCGGTACCTTACGTGGTTGGGAACCAAATCTCTAACCTGCGAGTTCTGACTGCTCCCATGCCGACCCTGGGCGCGCCCTACTTCATGAATTCTACGTACAAGGACTTCGCGCCTCGCGTGGGATTCTCGTGGGATCCGTCTCGAACCGGCGAAACAGTTATTCGTGGCGCATATGGCATCTACGATGCTCTGCCGCTCAACTACCTTTTCGAAGGCTTGAGCATTTTCGCGGCCCCATTTTTCCAGCAGGGCAGTGTCGCCGCATTGGCTCCAGGGACATTCCCGACTGGCGCCTATTCACTGCTTAACGCCAACAATCTTCGCTACAGTTTCAACCAATTCAATCCCAGCCGTAGCTATGTGCAGCAATGGAACTTGAACATTCAGCACCAGTTCCCCGGCCAAACAGTATTTCAAATCGGATATTTCGGCACCCACGGCGTTCATCTGCCGTATCGCATTGACGATGCGAACACGGTACTGCCGGCAACCGTTGTGAATAACAACTATTTCTTTCCCGTGCCGCGCGGGAGCGGCACACGGTTGAATCCGAATGTCGGTCAGATCAGCGCGCTCTATTTCACAGGTGGTTCAACCTACAACGCCCTGCAGGTCATGCTGACCAAGCATCTGGTAAAGCGTCTGTCCGGGAACATCTCGTACACTTGGGGCAAATCGATTGATGACGGATCGTCTTCGACCTTTGGAGATACGTTCGCAAATAGCATATCCAGTCTGCCGCTTTGGGCTCCGCCCAGGAGGAAAGCAGTGTCGGACTTCAACATAGGCCAGAACTTCGTTGCGAATGTGATTTACAACCTGCCCACCTATTCGAGCGCAAAGGAGTGGATCATCAGCGGATGGCAAATCGGCGGCATTGTCGGGATCTCGACTGGTTTGCCGTTCTCGCCTCTGATAAGCGGAGATCCTCTCGGCTTGAACAGTGCGGACCCGTTTGATTTCCCGAACCGCCTCACTACCCCAAACTGTCAAGGCAATCCGGTCAATCCGCAAAATAAGTCGGGTTACATCAAAACTCAGTGCTTTGCATTCCCAACCCCTGGCACCATGCTGGGCAGTGCTGGGCGCAACTCGATCACCGGACCAGGCCTGCGGAATGTCGACATAACACTAATGAAGAACAACCAGATCACGGAGCGGCTCAACGCGCAGTTCCGTGTCGATTTGTTCAATATCTTCAACTTTGTGAACTACGCCACGCCTCTAAAGGCCAGCACACAGTTGTTCAACCAAGCAGGCGCACCCATCAGCTCGGCTGGGACACTGACCCAAACATCGACGTCCTCGAGGCAGATCCAGTTTGCGATCAAGTTCATTTTCTAATCTCTGAGTGACCTGCCAGAGCGACGCCAGGCATACATCTTCGTGGATGCCTGAGTATGCTCTGGCGGTCGTTTCGAGGACAGCGACTAAGGGCAATATCCAATTCGCCGATGTCGGCCGCATTTCTGAAAGCACTTTTATTCTTCTTTAAGGTCGGCGTCATTTCGTCTCTTTAAGATCAGCAGGAATGACGCAAACAAGCGAGCTTGCAATGCAACGTAATGGTACAACCAAGTTGCTAACTTTCATTTTTGCCCTGACTGTTTCGAGCGCGATTCCGACCATAGCCCAAGTCAGCGGGACGCAGGCTGTACAGACCATTCATAAGCTCAACTTGGGCGGCGAGGGGAGATGGGATTACCTGGTGGTAGATCCAGATGCGAAGCGCCTGTACGTTGCTCGTTCCACTCGCTTCATGGTCGTGAACACTGAGACTGGTGATTTGGTGGGCGAGATAGCTGACACACCAGGGGCCCACGGAGTTGCGCTCGCGCCTGACCTGGGAATCGGGTTCACGAGTAACGGACTGGAGAATCGGGCAAGCGTCTTCGATCTTAAGACGCTAAAGGTCACGAAGAAGATCGAAACCGGTCAAAATCCCGATGCAATTCTGTACTACGCTCCTACCCATTCAGTCTTCGTGTTCAACGGGCAGAGCCATAACGCCACCGTCATTGACGCGGTTGCACTAGTGACCGTCTCAACGATACCTCTCGCAGGAAAGCCTGAATTCGCGGTCGCCGACGACCAAGGCAATATCTACGTGAACATCGCCGACAAGAACACCATGACCGTAATCGATGCGCGGACCAGAAAGGTCAAGGCTGTGTGGCCGCTTGCACCGTGTGACGAACCTACTGGGCTGGCAATTGATCGAAACACAGGCACCGCATTTTCGTCCTGCGGTAATAAGTTGCTTGCGGTGGTCGATCTGAGCACCGGTGAGGTAAGACGAACGGTAGCGATTGGAGACGATTGCGACGCAGTGGCGTATGACCCAACGACGAATTTAGTTTTCGCTTCCAACGGAGAGGGCACGCTGACGGCAATCGGAAAGAGTTCGCAAGGTTCCTACAGCGTGCGCCAGACCCTCACCACACAACCGGGCTCAAAGACGATGGCACTGGATCCAAGCACCCAGCGTCTGTATATACCCGCAGCGAAGTTCACTGGGCCTCCGACACAGAAGCCGAGGCCCAGGATAGTGTCGGGATCATTCGAGGTATGGGTCATTTCGGTACCAACTACGTAGCGGCGAGAACCGAATCGATTCTGAGGGGAACCTTGTCCAAGCGTGAGGTTTTGCATTCCGTTGCCGTGGTCGTGTTGCTCTTGGTCGCTGAATTGGAGGGCCAAGTAGCACAGCCGGTCTCGCAGATGTCTGGCAACCAGAGCCCCTCGTTAGTCACTCTGAAGCTGGAAGATGCGTTGACTCGGGCAAAGGCGAATAGCCCGCAGTTTCAGGCGGCGCTCATGCAGTTGGGGCTGGCGAGCGAAGATCGGGTGCAAGCACGCGCCGCACTCTTACCAGAAGTGAACTACACAAACAGCTTCATCTATACCCAGGGCAACGGCTCGACAGGGGTTTATATCGCTAACAACGGAGTGCATGAGTACATCAGCCAGGGGGTAGCGCACGAGGTGCTGGGTTTCGGATCGGTTCCTGACTACCAGCGGGCCAAGGCGGCGCAAGCGCTGGCAAAAGCGCGGGCGCAAATCACTGCTCGCGGCCTGGTGGTCACCGTAGTCCAAGCTTTCTACGGCCTATTGGCAGGACAAGAAAAGACTCTGAATACAGCCCGTGCGACGGACGAGGCCCAACACTTTCTGGATCTCAGCAAGAAACTGGAAGCTGGCGGAGAGGTAGCTCACTCCGACGTCATTAAGGCGCAGATCCAGGCCAACGACGCCCAAAGGCAATTACAGGACACGAAGCTGGCGGAGCAAAACGCGCGGCTGGCGCTGGCAGTTTTGCTCTTTCCGAACTTCTTTCAGGACTTCGCCCTGGTGAACGACCTCGCGGCACTGCCTTCTTTACCTGCCCAGAGCCAAGTCGAGCAGTTGGCTATGACCAACAATCCCGAGCTGCATGCAGCACTGTCGGCACTCGCAGTCGCCAATAAGGAAGTCGCAGTGGCTCGAGCTAGGCACTTGCCGTCATTGACAGTCGACATGTTTTACGGCATCGACGCCAACCAGTTTGCTACCGAAGACCGCAACGGACTTCGCAACCTCGGCTATGCAGGCGCCGCCATTTTGAATATACCGATCTTCAGCTGGGGAGCAACCCAGAGCAAGGTCAAGCAGGCCGAGTTGCAGCGTCATCAGGCGCAAGTCGAACTAAGTGCTGCTCAGCGTCAGGCATTGGCGGATTTCCAATCATTCTATGCAGAAGCACACACGGCACTGGGCCAGATCGACACGCTGCACAGCTCGGCTGACCTCGCAGCAGAGAGCCTGCGGCTTACCAACTTGCGTTATCAGGCCGGCGAAGCTACGGCACTGGAGGTCGTGGACGCGCAAAATACGTTGACCATGGCGCGCAATGCTTATCACGACGGTGAGGTACGGTATCGCCTTTCGCTCGCAAACCTGCAGACTTTGACAGGAACATTCTGATGATGACATCAAGCACTCTCGCCAGGCATATTGCCCAGTCGCTCCTTCTGACCCTCTTAGCTACGTGCATGTTGGCGTGCTCCAGCAAGGAGAAAGAAGAGCAGCCCGAGGTAACGATTCAGGCCGTTCAGGCGGAGCGTGGCAAGATCGAACAAGTCATCCGCGCCGAAGCGATTCTCTTCCCCAAAGACCAGGCGGCTCTAACCCCTAAAGTCGCGTCTCCCATACGGACGTTTTACGTGAACCGTGGCAGCCCAGTACATAAAGGACAGTTGTTGGCGGTGTTGGAGAACCGTGATCTGGCAGCGTCCGTGGTTGACAATCAAGGAACCTATGAACAGGCTCAGGCAGCATATGGCCTCGCCACCTCCTCCAGCCTTCCGGAGGAGTGGCAAAAGGCTGAATACGATCTGAAGGCGGCAAAAGAGGGATACGACGCTCAGCAGAAGGTATTCGACAGCCGTAAGGTACTGTTCAACCAGGGCGCGCTGCCGCGCAAGGACTACGATCAGTCGGCAGTCACTCTGATCCAGGCTAAAGCCACTTACGAAATCGCCAGGAACCACTTGGCCGCTCTGGAATCCGCAGGCAAGAAAGACCAGCTCAAAGCGGCAAAAGGGCAGCTATCTTCGGCCCAAGGCAAGTTCGAAGGAGCGGCTGCGCAGCTTTCGTACTCCGAGATCAAGAGCCCTATTGACGGTGTTGTAACCGAACGGCCGCTGTATCCGGGAGAAACCGCGCCGGCCGGCACTCCGTTGATGGTTGTGATGGACACTTCATCTGTCATTGCCAAGGCGCATATCCCACAGCAGGATGCGGCGGTGCTGAAACCGGGGGATCCGGCTACTCTCAGCGGTCCTGGCGATGTCACGGTAGCCGGCAAGGTCACGCTGGTGAGCCCAGCCCTCGATCCCAATAGCACGACGGTGGAAGTATGGGTCACGGCACCCAACCCGGATGCTGCTCTTCGTCCGGGAACCACTGTCACCGCACAGATCACAGCTCGCACCGTGAATGACGCCATCCTGATTCCTGTCTCGGCGTTGCTGAAAACCCCTGAAGGCACAACTACGGTAATGGTGGTAGGCAACGACAACAAGGCGCACCAGGTAAACGTCGAGCCGGGCATTCGCCAGGGCGACCGCGTTCAGATCACCAAGGGCCTGAGTGGCGGAGAGAAAGTCATAACCGCCGGTGCATATGGGCTGCCGAACGAAACCAAGGTGAAGATCGCTGAGTCAGCTTCGCCGGAAGGCGGTAAGTCCGGCGAAGGGGACAAAGCCGAAGGTAAAAAATCTCCCGCCGACGAAAAGAAGCCTGCGGGCAAGGAAAAGGAATAGGTCGGGCATGAATTGGCGCGTCATGCTCGATCGCATTCGAAAGGCCGGTCCGGTTGACGACCGCTATTGGTACACTCGGTACTCAAAGGCGCTAATCTTTCTCACACTCATATTGGCAGTGGCCGGAGTGTACCTAGCGCTCACCATACCGGTTTCGGTCTTTCCGACCACAGACTTCCCCCGCGTTGTCGTTGGCGTTGACAACGGCGTCATGCCGACCGATCAGATGATGGTGACTATCACGCGGCCGATCGAAGAAGCCGTCAACAGCGTGCCTGGGCTGCAACAAGTGCGCTCGATTACGAGCCGTGGCTCCGCAGAAATCGACCTTTTCTTTGACTGGCACGTGGATATGGTCACCACCTTGCAGTTGGTGGACGCGGCGCTTGCGCAGGCGCGGGCGATGCTGCCAGCAACTGCCGTGATTAGCTCGCATCGTCTGACTTTCGCCAGCTTTCCCATCATCGGCTACAGTCTCATTTCTGATGTGGTCCCGCAGACGCAACTATGGACGATGGCCAACTACGAGTTGAAACCGCGTCTGAATCGTCTGAATGGAGTGGCAACGGTTGTCGTTCAAGGTGGGCAGGAGCCCGAATTTCAAATCACACCCGATCCAGCGAAGCTCCTGGCGACCGGTATCACCGTATCCGACATTCTCGACGCAGTTCGCCGCACGAACCTTATCGATTCGCCCGGACTCATCGAAGAAAATCATCAGCTCTACCTTGCGCTGGTGAATGGGCAGGTCGTCGATCCTGATCAGCTTGGGCAGATCGTCGTCAAAACCACTCAGGCTGGCGTGCCTGTCCGCATCGGCGACTTGGCAGCAATTGGCCCTGGAGTTAAGCCGGTCTATACCATTGTCACCGCCAACGGAAAACCTGCGATTCTGTTAAACATCAGCCGTCAGCCTGACGGCAACACCGTGGATGTAGCCAACTTGGTCCACGACGAAATCGCCCGCATTCAGCAGTCGCTGCCTCCTGGAATCAAACTGGCACCCTTCTACGATCAATCGGAGATCGTGACGGAGTCTATGAAGAGCGTGCGCGATGCGATCCTAATTGGCGTTGTACTCGCGTCCTTGATGATGGTTCTGTTTCTGCACGACTGGGGCACCTCGATCGTCGCAGTCCTGGTGATTCCCGTTACGGTGTTTATTACCTTCATCATCCTCAAGATACTGAACCAGAGCTTCAATCTGATGACGCTTGGCGGACTGGCCGCTGCGGTAGGACTGGTCATTGATGACGCGATCGTAGTGGTCGAGAATGTCGCGTTGCATCGCGACGCGGGACAAGGGCGGCTAGAAGCAATCAGCAGCGCCCTGCACGAGATCACTACGCCATTGGTATTTTCCACCATTACGCCGATTGTTGTGTTCGTACCGCTGATCGCGACCACCGGTGTCACCGGGGTGTTCTTTCGCGCTCTCGCGATCACCGTCGGTGTCTCCCTGGTCACGTCGTTAGCCCTGGCACTCAGCTGGACGCCGACCCTGAGCCAATATTTCATTCTCGAAGGCAAGAACCGCCATGCTCCTCCCGACGAGAACTTGAGTGAGTCCGAACGTCTGCTTGCCGCAGAAGAAGCATCGATCACTGGTCGCTTCCGCAGAGTTGTGGACTTTTACGAGCGGTGGTTGCGATTCGCCTTGGAGAGGCCCCTGTGGATCGCTGGGCTTGCGGCCATCCTCATTGTGGCGTCGTTTTTTTGCTACAAAGCCTTGGGTAGTGATCTGCTGCCAGCGATGGACGAAGGCGGCTTCGTCATCGACTACATCATGCCACCGGGCAGCTCACTTCAGGAGACCAACCGGGTTATCAGCCGCGTCGAACAGATGGTCCGCGAAGTGTCCGAGGTGGAAGGTTATTCGCGACGAACAGGACTGCAGCTTGGCTTGGCGGCAGTCACCGAAGCCAACACAGGCGACATCGCTGTGAAATTGAAGACCAAGCGAAGCCGCAGCGTCGATGATGTCATCTCCGACTTGCGCGCTGAGATTAAGCAACAGGAGCCTGGCCTGGATGTCGAATTCATCCAGGTGCTGCAAGACATGATTGGTGACTTGTCGAACGCTCCTGAGCCAGTGCAGATCAAACTGTTCTCGCCCAATGCTGATGAGCTGAACAAACAAGCGCCCCAAGTTGCCGACGCCATTGCAAAGGTACCTGGAGTAGTCGACATTCTGAACGGCATCGACAATACCATCAGCAACCCCGCCACGATTTTCCAGGTCAATCCGACGGTGGCCGCGCGCGCCGGCTTCACTCCCGAAGAGGTCGCCATCGATGCAACCGCAATTTTGGAGGGCGAGCCCGCGGCGACCCCGGTCATCACCAATGACATCGCTTATACGATCCGTGTGCGATATCCCGAGACGAACCGCAGTTCTCTGGATGCTATGAGCAACACGCTCCTCAATAGCGCTACCGGTCACCTAGCAACGCTCAGCTCGCTGGCGATGGTAAAGGAGCTACCCGGTCAAAACGAGATTCGACGTGAGAACTTGCAGCGAGACGTGACCGTGACCGCTCGTCTGGAAGGCACTGATCTGGGAAGCGCCATAAAGGCCGTGCAGAAGACAGTGACCGCCATGCAACTGCCATCTTCGATACGAGTGATCTACGGCGGGACCTACGAGGAGCAGCAAAAGTCGTTTCACGACCTTATGCTGGTACTGCTGCTGGCCATCGTCCTCGTATTTATCGTGCTGCTGTTCGAGTTTCGCACCCTTGCTGCGCCGCTCTCGATTCTGGCATCTGCGATTCTGTCCACATCTGGAGTATTCCTCGCCCTACTTATCACGCGCACTGACTTCAATATTGCGTCCTTCATGGGTGTGATCATGGTGATCGGCATTGTCGCAAAGAACGGCATCCTGCTGCTCGACGCCGATCAGAAGTTTCGAGCCGCGGGCTTCTCTGCCGAAGACTCCATGATTCAGGCCGGCCGTCGCCGCCTGCGGCCAATTTTGATGACCGCTCTCGCCGCGGTTGCCGGAATGCTGCCACTGGCACTGGCGCTCGGTGCCGGCTCACAAATGCTGCAGCCCTTGGCCATCGCGGTTATCGGCGGCATTACGATTTCGATGGTGCTCTCGCTCATCATCACCCCCGCCGTTCACTATTACCTAAGTCATGAACGGCGCGACGAGAGCGTCGCGGGGTAGGAACCATTGTGTCGCTAGTGAGCCGGCGCAAATCCGGACGACCGTGCTGCGACAAGAGAAGGAGTAGACCATGACGTCTATTAGTAAATTAAGACTGTTGGCATCGCTCATTTCCCTGCTCGCCATTTGCAATGGCTGTTCGCGTCACGACAATTCTGAGCGATACATTCTTGTAACCGTGAGCTCTAAGCTGCCGTATTGGCAGACGGCAGCTTCCGGCCTTGCCAAGGCATCTGCGCAGTACGGCGTCAAGGTGGACGTCAGGGGTCCGGACACCTACGATCCACAGGCAGAGGTGCAGGAGTTCCGCAACACATTTGCCCTGAAGCCAGCCGGGCTTCTGGTGTCGGTGGCCGATCCTGCGCTGATGCAACCAGCCATCGACGATGCGATTAACGCCGGTATACCTGTCATCACCATCGATTCGGATGCACCCAATAGTAAGCGCCTCTATTTCATCGGTACGAACAACATGCAAGCGGGGGTTTTGGGCGGGAAAAGAGTGGTCGAAAAGTTGCACGGCAAGGGCAATACAGTTTTCTTTTCGATGCCCCAACCGAATCTGGAGGAACGTCTCAGGGGCTACAAAGATGTCTTCGAAGACCATCCTGACATCAAGATCGTCGAGGTGTTCAACATGAAGGGCGACTCCGGCAGTGCCTTCGACCGAACCAGGCATTATCTGGAGAAGGGCGCTCCACGGGTGGATGCGTTCGTCTGCCTGGAAGCGTCTGCGGGGAGGGACGTCGCCGAGGCATTGAAGCGGGAGAACGCGACTGACCGCCTCGTTATCGCGATGGACGCTGATGAAGAAACCCTCAATCTCATCAAGCAGGGAGCTATTGACGCAACCATTGCGGAGAAGCCCTTCACCATGGCTTACTACGGCTTGAAAGCGCTTGATGAAATTCGCCACTATCCAGTTGACCTGAAAAAGGACTATGCCTGGGATTCATTCTCACCATTCCCAACTTTCGTCGACACTGGCTCAAATCTGGTGGACAAGAGCAACGTAGATGCCTATTTGAAATTGCGTCAGGAAGCGCAAGCAAAATAGCAAAGACGTCGTGCAGCAACGAGCCCTACCATAGTGATTCTGCACCGAGGTGCGTCGCACGCCGTCATGGAGAACGAGACTGCGGGCACGTCCTGGATAAGGATGATATGAAGCCACTATTCTCAACATCTGATCTGTTCGATACTTTTGGCGATAGCTGCCAGTTGTGCGAAACCCAGTTCAGACAGTACGGCCTTTGTACGGTGTTTTCGGGAAAAATCAGAACAGTGAAGTGCTCAGGTGACAATGTTTTGCTCCGCCGTTTGCTTGAGACGAAGTCCGAAAGCGAAGCGCTGGTTGTCGATGGCTCCGGCTATCTCGGCTCAGGGCTGATGGGTAGTACGCTGGCTGAGCTCGCGCTTAAGAACGGCTGGGTGGGTGCTGTCATACTCGGCGCGGTCAGAGATGTTAATGCCTTGCATACTTTGACCTTTGGAATCAAATCCCAGAAAGAGCGAGAAGCATGGGGCAGGCCAGGTCGACGTCGTGTCATTCGGTGGTGTAACTTTTGTCCCGGGCCAATGGATTTGCAGTGATGACGACGGAGTGCTGATGTCCATCCGACAACTAGCCTGACTGATAGAGCCGCGCCATCATTGAACCCCGACGACATTCTTTGGTGGAGAAGTAACCGCCTACTGTTGGCGTTCTGCATGGCCAAAAAAGTCTCTGAATTCGCGCACTATTAGCCGCGGAAGTTTGGCCTTGTTGCTTTCGGTCAGTAATTCTTGTCTTGCATCCTCAACACTCATGAGCCTTGTCTCAGTGGGCATCACCGCTAAGACGGAGCTCACCTCTTGGTGTGTTCCGAATGGATCTTGAGAGGCTTGGACGAATAAAGCGGGAGTTCGCACCGCGGCGAGGTGCGATATTCTCAATTGCGTTGGCTGCCGTGGAGGGTGCAGCGGGTAAGAGAGTAGCATAAGACCATTGACCAACGACGGTTCCGACGCGACTAATATACTCGCCTGATATCCTCCGTAAGCGTGTCCTCCTAAATAGATCGTTCTAGAGACGGTCGCTTTCAACAAGTCTACGGCTCTCTTCAGCCCGGCTCGATCGCGCCTTGCGCATTGAGCTAAGGGACGCCCTTCGGGGCGCGCCTGGCGGAATGGCAAATCGCAGCGGAGCACTGTAGCGCCAGAAGAACAGAATGCCGCAGCCAGAGCAGCCAACAAGGGGGATTCACAATTTGCTCCAGCGCCATGCGCCAATATCAGCGCATCTCCCGAGGGAACTGCAGGGTGGTGGATGAAGCCGCACACCGTAGGCTTGTCGGCGCGCTCATCTCTAAACCGTTCGACCCTCACAGTTATCCGCCGTTCTCGAGTCGAAGTCGGATCCCAAGCTCCACCTTATTGATCCCTTCGGCTGCTCGTCGGACTAAGCAAATGTGCCTATGTTAATGATGCACACCACTCGTTTCATAGGGCTGAAACGAAGATGAAAATGCGTTCATTCACCTAGCGTATGCTTTCTGGGGATGATCCTGATGTTCGGTCAAAGAATACGTCGAAGCGAGCTATAGTTTCTCATCTGATCGAAGGCGGGATCATTCCCGAGAGCCAAGCAGCGATCGTGATCCATCGAAGGTCCACCTCGCAGGTGTTGACGACAGCGATCGCCAGGGAGCTGGCGGCCCTTGGTGTCGAACAATTCGTGTGGAGACCGCTTCAGACTAAGTAAGCTGGATTACTCGTCAGCCCCTGCCCTGTCTTATCGAGGTGTTCAAATCCGATATCAGAGGCCCCAATTGATTTTCCAGATCCGTTGCGAAATCCTGCATTTTCCTGTTCCAAGACATTCTGCGAATGTGGGTGCGGATATGGTGCTACGGGGCGGACCAGGGCGTTGCTAGGAGGACTTCTCCAATTCGGAAACATCGTCTCAGGTGTGTATTCGCCTGTTCTTGCTAACACCCTCGCGATTTCCCGCAGCGCTCGTAATGGAAGAGTTGACTCGAAATTCTCTTGAACGCGCAAGGACAAACCCCATCTACTCAGACTAAATATAGACGGTGCTGATTGTTAAAGTATTATCCGTCATGTCTCTCTGCCTTATCCAATCCAGGGCTTGTGAAATCGAGTCTGCCTGATCGTCGTGCTTCGCCCTTGGAAATGTTGCCAATTCATGAAGCAGCACCTCAAGCCAGTTTGCCTGTTCCGGTAAATAGACCAGGCCAGCTTCGATCATACTGGTGACCGAATGCATGCGCATGATCTTATCCAGCTTTGACTGGTAACCGACGATCCCGTACCGTCCCTCGTTAATCAGTTCCTGAATGAGCTGCGTGCCCGAGGCTTTGTCCTCAATAACAACGACCGATGCGCCAAAGGTTAGTCGTTGATCGAGTACGGCACGCTTCAGATCGGGATATACCAATCGTTTACGAAAGACGTTGAGCAGGTACAGCTGCCTCTTCGACACACCCCATGTGGTGCATACGCTATAGTCGCTTAGCTCGGTGTTCTTGTCAGCCGTATCCCAACTCTGGAATATGAACTCGAACTCCTGCGGCCGCGTCTGCTGGGTGTAACGCGCGAACCAGTCGATCTTGATCATGCCACCGCCCGAAGGGGAGGGCGTTTGCTGGTACTGACCGGCAAAATTGTACTCGCCCTGAACTGCACGGATCTGCTCGAGAATCTCCAACGGCTCTCGCTGCGGATCGAGAGCCTCACCGGCACGCCTTTTCACGGTACGAACGCCATAAGGAGAAGCGATCATGTGCTCTTCGTCTTCTTCGGCGATAGCAGGCAAGCGGAGGATTTCCCAGTTCCCTGGTTTCTGCACGTGCCCGGTCAGGTCGTCTTCGTGCAAGCGCTGCATAATAAGGATAATGCAGCCTGTGCGCTTGTCGTTCAGGCGACTACAAAGCGTGTTGTCATACCAGTCGTTGACAGACTGCCTCCGCGAATCGGACAAGGCTTCGTCCGGCTTCAAGGGGTCGTCGATGATGATGAACTGAGCACCGCGCCCAGTTAGCACTCCACCAACGGAAGTGGCCAGGCGTACGCCGTTTCGGGTTGTCATAATCTCATTCACTGCCTGCCTTTGGCGTAGTGATCTGCCCCCCAAGAAATAGTCCATAGGAAAAGAGACTTCTCCCATTTAGGATGGCCCGCCAGGGCCAGAGGAGGAGTCGTGAGAAAGAGTCGATTCAGCGAAGATCAGATCATCGCCATCCTGAAGGAGTCCGAAGCCGGGGTGGAGACGGGAGAACTATGCCGGAGGCACGGGGTCGCGAAGGCATGTTTCTACCGGTGGAGAGCAAGTTCGGAGGGTTGGAGTTGAGCGAGGCGAGACGGCTGCGGCAACTGGAGGAGGAGAACCGGCAGCTGAAACACATCGTGGCCGAACAGGCGGTGGACATCCGGGCGTTGAAGGCGGTAGTCGCAAAAAAGTGGTAGGCCCGGAGATGCGGCGAGAGGCAGTGCTGGTGATGCAGGTTGAAGTAGAGCTGAGCCAGCGACGCGCCTGCGGGCTGATGGAGCTAGATCGTGCGACGTGTCGTTATCGAAAGCGGAAGGGCGAAGACCAGCCACTGCGGGTGCGGCTGCGCGAGTTGGCGGAGGCCAGGCGCCGCTTCGGCTACCGTCGGCTGCAGATTCTGCTGGAGCGCGAAGGCTGGCAGGTGAACCACAAGCGGGTGTACCGGCTGTATGTGGAGGAGAAGCTGTCGCTGCGGCGCAAACGCGGGCGGAAGCGCAGCACGGTGCGCCAACCGCTGCCGGCAGCCATGGCCGCTAACCAGGTGTGGTCGGTCGACTTCATGAGCGATGCGCTCAGCTCGGGACGGAGGTTTCGTACCTTGAACATCGTGGATGACTACACGCGGGAATGTCTGGCGATTGAGGTCGACACCTCGCTGGGTGGGGTGCGCGTGGTGCGCGTGCTGGAAGAACTGAAGCACAAACGCGGTCTGCCGCGCCAGATCCGCAGCGACAACGGACCCGAGTTCGTGAGTCACGCGGTCGATCAATGGGCCTACGAGCAGGGCCTGCAGTGGCACACGATTCAACCCGGCCGACCGATGGAGAACGGCTACGTAGAGAGTTTCAATGGGCGTTTCCGTGATGAGTGCCTGAACGAGAACTGGTTTGGCAGCCTGGCTGACGCACGCGAGAAGATCGCGCAGTGGAAGCAGGACTACAACGAACTTCGGCCGCACAGCAGCTTGCAGTACCGTACCCCGATGGAGTTTGCTCAGCAGTCGGCAAGCTTCTACGTGGATGAAGTGGGGGAAGAGGCCTCAAACGCCGGCCCCTTCCCCCACACCTCCATCCCCGCTACGAACAGAGGCCATTGGGGCGAACAAAAACCGGAGAAAGTCTCATTATCCTTGGACTAAAGCTGGGGGGCAGGTCACCAGTATCATCACCACAGCACACCTCAACATGCGCCGAGTAAGGCTCGCCTCCGAGTATCAGTCCGCACGCTCTCTCATCAACCACGGGAAGGCTATAGCCGCAGATCACGACCCGGTCGCTGTCTCGCAAAGCTTGCGCTGCGGTATCCCATAGAGAGTCCCAGAATTCCGTCCATTCAGCGCCCAGGCTTGTATCAAAAAAAAACTTCTTACATCGTGTTGGCAGAATCAGAGGCCGCAGCGCGGGGGTGCCGTCCTTGGGAAACAAACTGTCAACCGCATTCGGGTAGCCGAGAAATATCAACTCGGAATTGGCAAACAGAGGCCGATATCCAAAGACGCCCGCCGAGCCAAGAGCGATAGGCCCATGCTTTACTCCACCAAACATTGAGGCAAGCCAGTTGATGCTTCCGTGCAATTTAAGAAGCGGGACTGGCGAATGATCCTCGATTCCTTCAATCGCAAAACCATATCCGTCGCCCAGATTCCAAACACCGGCGAGTTGTAGCTCACGGTCGAGAGATACGTCGTAGTTGAAGCTTATGATACAGTCCCCAGGCTGCACTACGTCCCTCACGAAAAGGCGATAGGACTCACACTGGCGCTGGCGTATCTCATCAAACGATCCCCGGATAGCCTCGACGAGAGAGGGTTTGTCATGGTTAGCTAGCTGAGATGCCACACACCGCCGGTCTAATGTTGAGCCTTTGGCTTCAAGAATGAATTCGTCGATTCTAGCGAGGAGATCCTCAATATCGTCTACCTGTTCGAAGGTCGCCCGCAGCGATTCAGCCGCACAGCGAAAGTCATAGGGTCCGCTCGTCGTATGTTGATCCATCCATGCGAACAGGCCGCGCCCCATCGACTTGGCCAAAGGGTACCCGATGTCGCATGACGCGCCAGCTCCCAACACGTAGGTCGTCATAGCTCTCCGCCCGCGCTTACATTCTAGCGCTTGGATACGCTTTGACCCTCGATTTCGCCGAACGTCAGGTTCAAATGGAATCCTTTCGTAAAGGCTCCATGCTTTAAGCACTGACAGCCTGAACTAGCACACCGATTACTCAAGCGCAACCGGGAACTACTGGTGCGGGTCGATGAGCTGGCAAAATCGGTAAAACACATGCAGCACACACTTCACTCTCGACAGTCCGAACTCAGTTAGTTTTGGGCCGTTCTCCGCGCGGCCTTGGTGAAATGGACAATCGAAGCGTAGACTTTGCCCAGTATGCAGTTGCCGACAAAGGTTATTGGTTACACCACGCACTTCAACAATTCGGAGGAACTCCAGAAGAGCAGGGAATCCGAGACCACGCACAGCAGATGAATATCGATCCGGACACGCAAGCTGCCACTCGCCACTGGTCGGCTAATAAGGGATTTGTCTGGACCACGACCCTCGGCGACCATCCCCTCGACGGTCCGACAAACTCAGAGCCGCAGAGGAAGGTTTCGTATGCCGTTGACTATCACCAGACATCATCCTTTGTTCATTGCGCTCAGCCCGCGCTAGATAATTATTTTCCAGAACAACACGCTCCTTTTCGGGTATCGCAATCCTCGGGGCAGTACATCCAGCCTGGCCAAAAAGTTCTGTTTACGGTTGTCATCTATCTGCATTCCGCGATTGCGTATGCCCTGTTTGGTTTGGGGATACGCCGTCCGCCGAACATCAACCAAGAATTTGGGGAGACGTTACAGGCACTGAAACCCGTTGAGCGCCTTCATGGGCAGAACGAGGAAACACATTAATCCAAACTTGGGTCCGACTTGGGTCCAAACGCTGCCAAATAACGTCTAAAACCGTGCACTGTTACGCAGAGAAAAGCTAGACGGGCCAATAATATAGACTTCTGTTCACCGCCTTGCGCGCAGGGGTTAGGTTCACCCCGCGACCAATAGCGTAGGGAGTCTGAGGCGGGATTGGGTACAGCTTTTACGCGCGCGGAATGCGGCTACATACGGCACTGACATAGCGAGCGCCGATGATGATGATATTGCGAGGAGGGGCCCCCAGCGAATCAAGGGCTGCGTTCTGCTGAGACTCCGACAAGTTCTGCTAGTGCCTGCCAGTGCATCGGGTGCGGCACGTGTTGGCCTTTCCGTAGCTTCGCAGCGTACGGCTCCGACACGTTGAGAGCGTGGGCCAGAGTGGTAACCGTAACTGCCGATAGGCGCGGTAAGATCAATTCGCGGTAGCTTGATTGAGTGAGCCAAGCCGGAAGGCTGGATGGCAGCCAACCGCGTATGGTGGCTCTCTGTCGCTTTTGTGTGGCGGACTGCTTCGCCTTGGCCTCCGCGCTCCGTGACGCAGGCCGCCCCCGTTTAGCGATTTCAATCATGTTTGCTCTTGAAATGCTGACTCCGCACAGCGCACAGTGATTTCTCTGATTTCGTTCGAGAACGGCACCGCAGCCACGGCAAACCTTTTGTGGGCGAGGCGCAAGAGCACTTGACGGCACCACACTTCCCTTCGCTTCTCTCCGGTGCAGTTGAGTGAGGTGGGTCGGCGACCTACTGACACTCTTTGACGGTGATGTTGTGGTCCAGAACGCTCGCGCCACGTACTCAGCCCAGGGCGCGACGAGTTTCCCCAAACCGGTGCCGTCTCACCTAGTCTGCGGCACAGAGACGACATCAGCCTGCAATTACCCTCCCCGGTCTCGAAGAAATCGGCCCTTCGTAATGGCTCCCGCGCGATCCAGTTGAGCAACCAACTTTCGGTTTGCGGGCGCACTGGTTCAAGGACATCGAAAGCGAGAGAATCCCGGTTGGGCGTGTCGGTGTGCAAACCCAGCCCCAAGCCGGGATCAAGGCCGAGAGCCACCAGCGCGAGTCGGGTCTCTGATTCGAGCAACGCAAAGCAGTAATTCAGGATGGCATGGACCGGAGTTATGGCGAGTCTCGGACTTCCCGACAACGGTGACTGCCTTGTGCCCACGGTGCGCCAGTGTTCAGGCACTCGACGCAAATCCGCTTTAGGCCAGAGCACTTGACGATCCCGAAGAGCGCCAAAATAGGAAACCGCAGCCTGAGCCTCGACTGTCCTCAACCTCTCGACGGTGTCAGCTTTAGGGAAATTGAGAGATGACATCCGCCGAAACCGACCAATTGCTCACGGATCACGCGCTTCTGACCCTCTAATTTTGCGTGGATTAGCTCACGGCAAATGTTGAGCCCGACACCATTCTGGCAGGCCAGGGCTTGGGCGCGTCGCAGTCTGGCGTCGGATGGTGACGTTGGACCGGTCACAACTCGGACCTTGCCGAGACGATCCAACATGACAAATGCCGCACCGATATCGCTCAACCGCTTCAGGGCAGACAGCGTAACGAAGCCATCGTCAGAAATGCAGACGAGGCGCTTTAGTCCGTGGCCGACACGCGGCAAGCGAACCTTGCGGCGCTCAGGTCCGAAGCCATCCTCAATGGAAAGATGGCCGGACTGCATCGCGACACGCGCGACATTCACCCTCAAATCGCATTCCATTCGCCTTGGACGGAACGCAGACCTGTACTCGGCTTTTGGCGCTCAGAGAAATTTCCGGGATTTATGCTTCAGTGGATTTATGCTTCAGTAGACTAGGAGAGGGCTTCTCTGGTACAGGTCCGAGTGGAGAGTGTGCATGAAATGCCGCCAAATTTGATTAATCTGGCGTTTTCGTTGTTATTTCTCTGATAATAATGACTTGCTGGCGGAGGATGCAGTCACGAGCGAACCCTTCTCCGCCTGAATTCCCTGCTACCAGGGAATAATACAGGGAATTCCACGAATTTTGGACGAGCTAATTCAGCTGTCATCGCTGTAAGCGACTCATTTTGCGAGGTTTCTCGGATCGCAAGCCAAGTTTAAACGCTGAATCGAACAGGGATTTTTCTGGGGCGTATCAGGGAACTAACAGAGCCGTATTAGGGAATTAAGTCCCCGTTGAAGTCAGGGCATCAACGATAGGGCAAAACCCGACGAAAAAAACAGGGGAGTCATTGCGAGGCAGACCGCACGCCAAGCCTGACACCATGCTTGAGCTGGCCGGGCTGTCCGCGAGGTCGCCCTTGACGGGATAGTATTTGCCGTCGAACTTGCCCGTCCACTCGTTATGCGTCGGATTTCCCGTGTGACTTTCACATCAATGCCTTCAGGCTCGTAGACGACCTCGTTGTTCTTCGGCATCCCAGGCGCAAGTGTGGATTTGGCCTCATTCAGTTTCCAGGTGCCCATAAAAGGGTTCTGGGCAAAGCACACTCCCACTCCAATAAAACACAGGGCCGCAGTCAGCACGAATGTTCTTGCTTTCATGTTCCCTCTTGATTGAGAAGCAGGTTCGGTGGCCTGATTGACAACGGCCATTCTACTCTCCGAACTGGCGCGCGCAGGCAAGAGATCGAGCGCCCGGGGTAGCAAATTAAACCTTTCGTTTGGTCAGCGGTTGCGACGGTAGATGACGTTCCTCAGATCGTTCACCAGCTTCTTCGCTGCCTTGCACTGTGCGCAGTTGCCATGTGAACACCGAAGTGCGTGGTCGAGTGTCGATATGAGCCATTCGGCCTCGGTCTTATTGAGCCTGACCCGGTTCTGTGGGTTGGTGTAGGGCATCGGTCTCCTGTAAAAAGGCCAGAAGGATTATAGCCTCTGGCCTCGATCAAGCGGGACTTGATCTTTTATTGTGGTGGCAATTGGGGAGGTTGCGAAAGGCGCGAAGACGGTATCTTGTCCTTGGGAACTACTATGGTGCCTACAAGGACTCCCTATTGGATTGGTTGCGAGAATCCACACATTGCACTCGCGGGCTTGCTAACCAGGTAGCGAATGATAAAGGACGTTATCATGCCAAATCCGAGCTTAGGATGGGTAGGGCACCCCCTAATCTCCAGGCAGTTTTTCCGAAAATGGATAATTAGTGTCGAGGCCAACGTCCACGTCCTTACGCGCTACGTCCCATGGACAGCTCTCTGTCAGAGTCTTCATCGGTCACGGCGTCGAACTGTACGAGCGGGGTGCTTCCAAATGACGTCGTTATCGCCACGTCAGTGGCATCGCGTCCTACCGCTATCAACACTCGACCGATGCGCGGGGCATTGTGCCTGGCGTCGAACGTGCACCAGCGACCGTCGAGAAAAGCCTCGAACCAGGCGCTGAAACCCATCGGCGGCCGCGGCGGAACCCCTAATATCGCCCAAATATCCCGTGGCGTAACGTGCGGGAATATTGAGGCATCGGCAGAACGTGACAGCCAGGTGCTGGAAATCTCGACGGACTCCGAGGCGTTCGTTATAAACCTCCAGCGTAGTCTTACTCAACCGGGCGTGCTCGTACCCGAACGCGACGTGCTGGTTCACCCAATCGCATATGACCTGAACGCGTCCCCAACCTCGCGGCGAGTTACCGAATGACTCCGTCGCCGTATCCAGCAACAGGTCGACCTCACAGTAATGGCTGGCAAGCAGGTAGCGCAGCGTCTCGGCTGGCAGACGATCGACAGGGACCTCTTCAGCCCGAGGGTCTTGGGAGTCGGGTCCGCCCGCATCCTCGATCAGAAAGGAATTGTGCAGTCTGATCCTGCCCGGCGGAAGCAGGAAGCGCGACGCTAAATTGCCGAAGCTGTCCTGATATTGCTCGATTTCAACCGCGGGTTCGATGCGCAACTGGTCGGGCTCCACAAGGTCGAGAGTGCGTGACGAGTGGACATTCATATGGGCAATCATGGGAACACTTGCTGCAACCTGAAAATGGATGTCATAGCCGATGCGGATCAGGATAGAGGTTGTGTCTCAACTCGCATATCCAATACCGAACGTGTCTGGAGGTATAAGCAAAACCAGCACTTCGGTATTTAAATTTTCTTGCCTGCGAAATCAGCGCGATGGTCCAAGACGACGAAGCCGCGGTGTATCATCGCGACAAACGTTTGGATGCAATCTGGTGGGTATGCGCAGACGAATTTGTGACGGAATCGACAGCCGTGGCCATTGATGCGGTTGTCGCGGTTGGGCCATGGGTCGATTTGTACTCATGCCGGCCGGGACGAACTTCGGGTCAGTTGGCACCCAGCCAGGGGCAGCGGATCGTTCCTCGATCCGCATTAGTCGTGGGATGCATGAGGGTAGATGGGATTACAGGTTGTCCTAGATCACCGCACGGAGTACCGGTACGATAAGCCAGTCTCGCTCGGTCCGCAGGTCATACAGCTGCGTCCCGCTCCGCATTCTCGTACACCGATTCTCAGCTATTCGCTAACACTGACTCCGTCCGAGCACATCCTTAACTGGCAGCTGGATCCTCACTCCAACTATGCAGCGCGCGTCCTAATCCTGCAGAAGACGAGTGAGTTTGCAGTCCAAGTGCAACTGGTTGCAGACCTCGCTCCCATCAATCCGTTCAACTTCTTCCTGGAGCCGGGATTCGAAGATTATCCATTCCAATATTCGCCGCAGCTAGCCAAAGATCTTGAGCCGTATTGCTCGACCGAAACGGCTGGCCCGCGCCTGCAGTCCTTTCTGGCCAGTGTTTCGCGCGAGAAACGTGGGACTATCGACTTCCTGGTCGACCTGAATCGGCGTGTGCGCGACGAAGTCGACTACGTCACCCGCTTGGAGCCAGGCGTGCAGAGCTGTGAGCAGACTCTGGAATTGCGCTCGGGTTCCTGTCGTGACTCGGCATGGTTGTTTGTCCAGATCCTTCGCCAATTAGGAATAGCCGCGCGATTTGTCTCCGGGTATCTCATCCAGTTGGCTTCGGACGCGCCGCAACATTCGATCGCACCGCGAAACGACTCTGCCGACCTGCATGCCTGGGCAGAAGCGTTTTTGCCGGGCGCCGGATGGATTGGAATGGATGCGACCTCGGGCCTGTTTGCGGGCGAGGGCCACATCCCGCTTGTGTGCACTCCAACCGCCTCCCAGGCGGCACCGATCGGCGGCACTGTCGAACCGTCCAAGGTGGATTTCAGCAATTCCATATCGGTTCGGCGTTTGAATGATGCTCCGCGGACTAGCCAGCCTTTCAGCGAGGACGATTGGTCGCGGCTCCAGCAGGTCGCACACCAAATCGATGAAGACCTTGAGGAGCATGATGTACGCCTGACGATGGGCGGTGAGCCGACCTTCGTTGGCATCGATGAGCCCGAAAGCCTGCAGTGGAATATCGAAGCACTCGGTCAGGCCAAGCGGAATCGAGGCATGGCGCTGATTCGGGGTTTGCGCGAAAGGATGACTGCCGGCGCGCTGCTCCATTATGGACAGGGAAAATGGTACCCCGGCGAGCCGTTACCGCGTTGGGCGCTCGGCTGCTATTGGCGGCGCGATGGCGTAGCGATGTGGGAGAACATCGACTTCATCGCCCGCGAAGATCAAAACCATGGATTCGGCTCGAGCGATGCGCTAAGGTTTGCCGAAGCTCTGGGTCGCCGACTGCAAGTGAGTTCCAGGAACACCTTGCCTGCGTTTAACCCTGAAAACATAACCTCCGGGCCGGCGGGTTACATCCTGCCGCTCCGTCGCCGGCAGAAGGATTCAGGGGAATTGTTCTGGTCAGCGCAGTTGTGGTTCACCTGTCTTGGACGGCTGCTGCTGCTGTCTCCTGGAGATTCGCCGATGGGCTACCGCATACCTACCGAGTCGATGCCCTGGGTAGCACCCGATGACGTGAAATATGCTTACGAGGCTTCTTCCGACCTCGTCGAACTCCCACAACGTCAGATACATCGAACGGACTTATTCGATCAAGAGCCCGCGCCCGACACCCTCCCTCCGCTGTCGAGTTCGCCGGAGGATGCGGCAGAACTAATTCGGCCTGCGCTGTGCGTTGAGGCGAGAGATGGCCGCCTGCACGTGTTCCTTCCCTACACGCGAGTGCTCGCGGACTATCTCGAGCTGCTGGCGGCGGTCGAAGATGCGTGCGAGTACTTGCACAAACCGGTGTGGCTGGAGGGCTACGCTCCACCGGCCGATACGCGATTGCAATCGTTCACCATTACACCCGACCCGGGGGTTCTGGAAGTAAACCTGCCGCCAACCGGAAAATGGGAAGAACTTGAGCAAATCAACACGTTGGTGTTCGAGGAGGCGCGCCGGAACCGGCTGACCGCTGAAAAGTTTGACTACAACGGTAGCCACATCGCGACCGGCGGCGGTAGCCATATCGTGATCGGTGGAGCGACGGTTGCGGATAGTCCGCTTCTCCGTCGGCCGGACCTTCTACGCAGCATGGTCACGTTCTGGCAGAACCATCCCTCACTGTCGTACCTGTTTTCCGGAATGTACGTCGGTCCCACAAGCCAGCATCCCCGTGTCGATGAGGCTCGACTGGACACTCTCTATGAGCTCGAGGTCGCATTTAGTCAACTGTCCACAGGCGATTGCCCTCCGTCCGTTCTGGATGGTTTGTTTCGCAACCTGCTCGTCGACGTAACCGGAAATTCCCATCGCGCGGAGTTCTGTATCGACAAGCTCTATCCGCCTCCAGGGCGTGGGCGTCGCCTTGGCCTGCTCGAGTTGCGTGCCTTCGAAATGGCGCCACATGTGCGGGTGAACCTAGCGAATGCACTACTGGTCCGCGCCTTGGTCGCAAGCTTTTGGAAACAGCCCTTCCAAGGCAGGTTGGTACGCTGGGGCGCGTCGCTTCACGACCGCTTCATGCTGCCGGACGTCGTGAAGCGCGACTTTTCTGAGGTGCTCGGGCACTTGTGCCAATCCGGCTACCAGATTGAGGAGAAGTGGTTCGCTTCGCACTTCGAGTTTCGCTTCCCGAAGATCGGCTCGATCGCTGCGGATGGAATTGAACTTGAACTTCGTCGCGCTCTTGAACCTTGGAATGTGCTCGCGGAAGAGACGATTTCGGGTCGCACGTTTCGCAGTGTCGACTCATCGCTGGAACGCCTACAGGTGAAAGTCTCAGGAGCCACGACGGAATCCCGGTATGTCATTGCCTGCTGCGGACGAAAAGTCCCGCTTCAGGCGACCAACGTGATTGGAGAAGCGATAGCAGGCGTTCGCTATCGCGCCCGCCGCTTATCGGAGGAATTGCACCCGACTGTCCCGGTGCATGCGCCGCTCATCTTCGACATCATCGACTCGTGGCAGCAGCGTTCGATCGGGAGATGCGCCTATCACGTCACGTCTCCCACTGGCGGTCTCTACTCGACGCGACCGGTGAATGCTGGCGAGGCAGAGAGCCGGCGTACCGAGCGCTTTCAGAAGCTGAATCCCCAGCCCAGCTCGGTGTCACTGCCGGCCGAAGAAACGAACCCTCTGTTCCCTATGACCCTGGATCTGCGGTGGCCGGCGCCAGCACCATCTACGGTCAATGCGGAGCCAGTGCGATGACTTGGGATCTTTACCAACCACCGCTCCGTTACGGAACCTCCTACGACGAGTCGTCGTCCGATGGCGTGACGCCTCGGCCGCACTGGGAACACCTGATGGACTCGCTTCGCGCGATTGGCCCAGAGGAACTGGAACGACGCTGGTCACGCGCTGAGCGCCGCATTCGCGAAAATGGCATCACCTACAACATTTACAGCGATCCCGTAGGCGTAGATCGAGCCTGGAAGATCGACATCGTTCCGCTACTGATTCCGGCGGACGAGTGGCGCTTCATTGAGGCGGGAATTCTTCAGCGCGCCCAGTTGCTCAACCTGCTGCTCCAGGACCTCTACGGCTCGCAAGACCTGGTAGCGCAAGGCCGATTTTCCGCAGCCTTGCTCTATGCCAACCCTGCATTCCTTCGCCCGCTCGTGGGCGTGCCCGTGCCTGCCCACAGCTATCTGCACATGCTGGCTGTCGACCTGGCTCGCTCGCAAGACGGACAATGGTGGGTCCTCGCCGATCGCACGCAAGCACCTTCAGGTAGTGGTTATGCCCTCGAGAACCGCACGATCGTCTCCGACGTTTTGCCGGAGGTGTTTCGGACTTCGAACGTATTGCGTCTCGCCCCATTCTTTCGCGCACAACGCGAGGCTCTGAAAAGTCTTTCGTCGAACGATAACCCGCGCATCGTGTTGCTTAGTCCTGGCCCGTTCAATGAGACCTACTTCGAACATTCGTATATCGCACGCTACCTTGGATTCACCCTGGTTGGTGGAACCGACCTGACGGTACGTGATAGGCGCGTGTTTCTAAAGACCGTGGACGGCCTGGAGCAAGTCGACGTAATCCTCCGCCGGGTAGATGACAGCTTTTGCGATCCGCTGGAGTTGCGCGGCGATTCGCTACTGGGTGTACCCGGCCTGGTGGACGCCATCGTTGCGGGAAATGTTAAGGTCGCCAACGCACTGGGCAGCGGTCTGATTGAGACGGCGGCGGTAATGCCTTTCCTTCCCGGCCTGGCTCGTCATCTGCTCGGCGAGGAACTGAAGCTTCCGTCCGTCGCGACCTGGTGGTGCGGACAGCAATACGCGCTGGATTGGGTGCTCGACCATCTCGATTCCGTGGTGGTGAAACCAGCATTCCCATCACGCGGAATGGAGCCGGTTTTTGGAGCCGAACTTCCGCAAGCGGAAAAGAATAAGTTCGCCGATCAACTACGGGCTCGTCCGCACGAGTATGTGGCGCAGGAGCAGATCGCCTTGTCCACCGCGCCAGTGTGGGAAAAAGGAGGCTTCGACTCTCGCAGCCTGGTACTGCGCACGTACGTGCTCAATACCGGCAACGGGTTCGTCGCGATTCCGGGAGGCTTGGTAAGAGTTGCCGAGGCTGAAGGATCGGTTGTCTCGATGCAGCGCGGTGGACACAGCAAGGATGCATGGGTTCTGTGGGACGGTCCCATTGATACGTTCAGCATGTTGCGTCCGCGTCATGAACCTATCGAGTTGCGCAAGTCTTCGCGAGTGGTCCCCAGCAGCGTAGCCGACAATGTCTATTGGCTGGGCCGCTATGTCGAACGGGCGGAAAACATCGCCCGGATTCTGCGGTCGATGCTCTCTCGCGTAGGTCGCGCAGAGGAATCGGAGCTTGCGTGGCTGTTGCGTCTGCACGCTTGCCTGGAGTCGCGGCATAGCAAGCTACCTAAGCCAAAGATCAGGCGGCCGACCTTGTTCGACTTGGAACGGGAAATGATGTCGGTGATCACCGATGTGAAGCGGCCTGATAGCCTGGTTTCAACTTTGGCCGAGGTATCCCGGGTTGGCGACAGCGTGCGCGAAAGGCTGTCGGGCGACATGATGTCTCTAATCGGCCAGATACGCGAGTCGGTAAAGGTCGAACCCGGTCCACAATTCCTCGAAGCGCCGGAGATGCTTACCCACTGTCTGGAACTGCTTTCGGCATTTTCCGGCATGGAGCGCGAAAACATCAGCCGCGGTCTTGGCTGGCTCTTCTTGAGCATGGGCCGGCGGCTTGAGCGCGCAATCTATCTCACGCGGCAACTGCGCGAGATCACTATGCCGCTGGGCGAAGAGGATTGGCCGCTGTTGGAATGCCTGCTGGAGGTCGCAGATAGTTCAATGGCCTATCGGACCCGGTACTACACCACGCTACAGCCGTTGGCTGTTCTGGATGTCCTGATGTCAGATGAGATGAATCCCCGCTCCTTAGTTTTCCAGATCAGCCATCTCGCGGACCTGTATCAAAAACTTCCCCGCCACGTGCCAGAGGACGCGCACGCAATGGGTGAAGCATTGACGTTGTTGCGCAATTTCGATCTAGCAGCTCTGAACTATCCGCTGCCCGGCGCTAGGACGCCAGCCAGTGGTTGCGTTGAACTTATCCGCCTCGAGCAGTTCCTTAGAAATCTTGAGCGACTGCTGCCTTCCTGGTCGAACAATTTATCAAGCAGGTACTTCAGCCACGCTCGCACGTTTCCAATCAGCATGGGTCAATGATTTACAGAATCCTTCACCGAACAACGTACCGATACAAATACCCGGTCTCGGTCGGCAATCACGTGGCATGCCTTACACCGCGATCTTTGGCACATCACCATCTTTCCTATAGTGCTCTGCAGATCCAGCCTGCTCCGGCCATCTGTACCGAACGGCTCGATTATTTTGGGAATCTTCTCTGTTTCTTCACGATCCAGGAGCCGCACAAGGAATTAGTCGTAGAAGCTCGTAGCGAAGTAACTGTTGAGGTAAATTCGAGAAACTCGTGGCAACACGCGCTTCCTTGGGAAGAGGCGGTAAATTCGCTCCCCGACGATCAAAGTCCCGAGGGGCTGGAAGCCTACCAGTTTGGGTTTGATTCGCCGCGTGTCCGGATACGACCGGAGTTCGCCGCCTACGCGCGCCAGTCGTTCACGCCACGGCGTCCCATTGCCGAGTCGCTTCTAGATCTGACGGCGCGTATTCACAAAGACTTTCGCTTCGATTCGAAAGTGACCAACGTGCGAACGCCTACGGAAGAAGTGTTTAAGAGACGACGAGGCGTATGTCAGGATTTCGCACACTTGCAAATCGCTTGCCTCCGCTCTTTGGGTCTAGCTGCCCGTTACGTCAGCGGATACCTGCGGACTTACCCTCCTCCCGGCAAACCCAGGCTGGTAGGCGCTGACGCATCCCACGCGTGGGTGTCAGCTTACGTGCCTGGGGCCGGATGGCTCGACTTGGATCCCACTAATAATCTCGTTCCTTCAGACGAACATGTGACTCTGGCCTGGGGCCGCGACTACAGCGACGTAAGTCCTCTGCGTGGACTGATCCTGGGGGGTGGGTCCCATACCCTTAAAGTCTCGGTCGATCTGGGGCCACTCGACTCCTAGCAAGTTGCGAGTTGGTGTTCACAACAGCTTATCGACGCGGGTCAGAAGTCAGGTTCTGGTCCATCACGGTATTCGGGAGCTCCTGCTACGTTGTGATGTGCGAGTTACAGGCTAAACGCACACACAATCACTCGAATGTGTCAGATCGAATGCAGCCGTCCGCGCGCGAGTCGAGGTTGGTGACACCGAGACATGATTAACGCGAGTTCCCCAGTGGCTTTCGTTCTCAATGGTGCTGGCGAGCGAGCGGTGCTTACGTACCGCCACAGGAGAACCGCTTGACAGTCCCTTCGCCCTTATCGAGGGCCACCTGGACCGTTTTGACGGGCGAGTAGTGGTGTATATTGTTCGGCACGTTTGGGCTCGATAATCGCTTCCGCCGAAGTTTGACGCGAGCTGAGTTCTGTCACGACATAAGAGACACCAATGCCGACCCGGAGTATCAAAACGCCTGTACCCTGGCCGCTCGCATGCCTGCTCTTGATCTCGACGCTGCCTGCGTGGGGCACCGACAGGAACAAAGACGAAGAGATCTTGAAGAAGGCGGAAAGGGTAATACAGGCAATGCTCCACAGCGGGGCGGTACCCACCGGCCTGCTCACCACGGCTAA
>Ga0070766_10000041_pt1 | contig 50186 bp, 48 predicted proteins | sample HubBroMetageWFT6_FD_69782 | JGI IMG/M metagenome (GOLD analysis project Ga0070766, IMG submission 69782) | Warmed and freeze-thawed soil microbial communities from the Hubbard Brook experimental Forest, New Hampshire - Hubbard Brook CCASE Soil... | ecosystem: Environmental > Terrestrial > Soil...
GGCGTGAAGCGGGCATTGCCGATGGAGCCCGTGCGAAACGTGATTTGCTGATACTCCGGCGGAGCGACGTTGGCGCTGCCGCGTCCGACCCACCAACCCACGCCGAGGATGGCGGCGGCGACTGCGACCGCGAGCGCACCGAAGAGAAGCTTGCGGCGCGAGTCGTGCGCCCTGACTTGTTGGGCCGCGGCCTGCACCCCTGACTTGCTGGAGGTGACGTCGGCCATTGCTTCCAGGTCGAACGCCAGATCGCCCGCCGAATGGAAGCGCTGCGCCGGGTTCTTCTCCAGGCAGTGGCGCACGATGCGCTCCAACCCAGACGGAACGTTGCGGGCGGTCTCGGTCAGCTCCGGCGGCTCTTCGTGCAGGATCGCGCTCATGGTGTCAGCAGCGCTCTCGCGATGAAATGCGCGCTTGCCGGAAACCATCTCGTAGAGAATTGCGCCAAAGGCGAAGATGTCCGACTCCGGGACGGCGGGCTTGCCCCGCACTTGCTCGGGCGACATGTAGCCCACGGTGCCCATTACCATGCCGGCTTCGGTGGCCACCTGAACGGTCATGGCGTCGCCGGTTTCGCCGGCGCTCGGCTGGCGCATCATCTTGGCCAGGCCGAAATCGAGGATCTTCACCCGGTCGTCGTTGGTGAGGAACAGGTTCTCGGGCTTCAAGTCGCGGTGCACGATGCCCTTTTCGTGGGCCGCCGCCAGTCCATGCGCGATTTGCAGCGCGTAGTTAATGGCTTTGCGCAAGGGAATCGGGGCTTTTTGCAACCGCGCCCGCAAGGTCTCGCCTTCCAGCAGCTCGGAGACGACGTAGGTGGTTCCGTGGTCCTCGCCGATGTCGAAAATCGACAGGATGTTGGGATGGTTCAGCGCCGCCGCCGCCCGGGCTTCCTGTGCGAAGCGCTGCAGGCGGTCCTGATCGGCCGCGAAGGAAGACGGCAGGATCTTGATGGCTACAGTACGGTCGAGGCGCGAGTCGTGGGCGCGATACACTTCGCCCATTCCACCTGCACCGATGGAAGACAGAATTTCATAAGGGCCGAGACGATTTCCAGTGGCGAGAGGCATAAGGGATGGATGATTCTACCCTATGACCTTTATAGGCAGGGCCGAGTCGATGAACTTGGAAGAGGTTTTGGAGGCGCGGGGCGGAATCGAACCGCCGATAGAGGTTTTGCAGACCTCGGCCTTACCACTTGGCGACCGCGCCCTTTTGGGGTGAGCTATATCGAAAACCCTCGCGCGGGGCGAGGGTCAGAATTTCTGGAGCGGGAGACGGGGGTCGAACCCGCGACTTCGACCTTGGCAAGGTCGCACTCTACCACTGAGTTACTCCCGCTCGGTCTTTTGATTATAACGAAAGCATGAATAGCGCGGCAAATGCGCGGGCCGCGTCAATCGTGCTGCGCGTGGCTCCATTGGGGATCGAGTTCGGGCGGCACAATCGATCCGTCGCGCATGTGGATGATGCGATCGCCATATTCGGCGGCCTCGGGGTTGTGCGTGATCATCAGCACGGTCTGGCCGAGTTCCTTGTTGGACTGCCGCAGCATGTTGAGCACGATGGCGGAGTTCTCGGAGTCGAGGTTGCCCGTGGGCTCGTCGGCCAGCACAATGGCGGGCTTGTTCGCCAGCGCGCGGGCCAGCGCGACGCGCTGCTGTTCGCCTCCACTCATCTCCGAAGGACGATGGTCCATGCGCTTGTCGATGCCCAGCAGACGAGTGATGCGCTGGATGTGCTCGCGGTCATGGCTGGCGTCGGTGCCGGCAATGTCGAGTGCGATGTCGATGTTGCCCTTTGCGGTCAGCGTCGGCAGCAGGTTGAACTTCTGGAAGACGAAACCAATCTTCTGCTTGCGCACGCGGGTGCGCGCCGCGTCGGAAAGGGCTGTGAAATCGACGCCATCGATCAAAACGCGGCCGGTGTCGGCGTGCGTGAGCCCTCCCAAGATATAGAAAAGAGTAGACTTGCCGCTGCCGGAGGGGCCCACGATACTGACGAACTCGCCCTTCTCGACTTCCAGCGATACTCCGCGCAATGCGGGGACATCGACCTTGCCGATACGGTAGGTCTTGCGCACATTCTCTGCCTCGATCATCACCGCCATGCGAATCTTTAATCCTACACGATTCGCGCGGCGGCCTGTGGTTACGGCGACTGCGCTCCTTGCGCCTCAACATACAGCGCGTAAAGCGATTGGCTGGCGGCCATGAACAGCCGATTGCGTTTGGCGCCGCCGAAGCAGAGGTTCGCGCAAGTTTCGGGCAGGTGAATGCGGCCAAGGAGGGTGCCATCCGGGGCGAAGACGCTGACGCCGTCGGAGGAAGGATCGCCCCAGCCCATGCCCGCCCAGAGGTTGCCGTCGGTGTCGCAGCGGATGCCGTCGGCTGTCGCTTTGCCGGTGTCGACGAAAACCCGGCCGTTGGCGAGGCGCGTGCCGTCCACGACGTCGTACACGCGAATTTGATGCGGGTAGCCGGGATGATGCGACGCCCCCGTATCGACCACGTAGAGCTTCTTTTCGTCGGGAGAAAAACAGATGCCGTTGGGCTTCTCCATGTCGCCGGCAACGACGGTGAGAACGCCACTCTTGGGATCGATGCGGTAGACGTTGGTAGGCAGTTCGAACGGAGCCTTGTGTCCTTCGTAGTTGCTGAGGATGCCGTAGCCTGGATCGGTGAACCAAACCGCGCCGTCGGAGTGCACCGCGAGATCGTTGGGTGCATTGAGGGGCTTGCCCTGGAAGCGGTCGGCCAGCACGGCGATCGCGCCGTCATACTCGGTGCGGGTGACGCGGCGGGAGTCGTGCTCGCACGTGACCAGGTGTCCTTGCCGGTCGCGCGTGTTGCCGTTGCTGTAATTCGAGGGTTGACGGAAAACGCTGACTTCGCCGGTGTCCTCGAGCCAACGCAGAATGCGGTTGTTAGGGATGTCGCTCCAGAGCAGGTAGCGGCCGTCGCCGAACCACACGGGGCCTTCGGCCCAGCGGCAGCCAGTATAGAGACGCTCTACCGCTGCGTCTCCGACCAAATACTTGGCGAAGCGCGGGTCAACCCTTTCGATTGCAGCGTCCGGATAACGGGTGGGCGCTTTTGAGTCCGCGCTGGCGGCGAAGGCCGACGGTTCGAGGACAGTGGCTGCGGCTGCAGTTGTGGCAAGGTTAAGAAAAACGCGCCTTTGCATCGGCTCTCCCTGCGTTGAATATCTGTGGGTTGTACGGCAAGGTCAACCATCGTACCACCGGACAACTTCTGAAAAGCCATCTGAGACCTCGGATAGCGGAGTAGGAAGGCGAGACGGTTCACTTCGCGTACAATCGCACGCAATTCCATCTACAGCATGTAGCATCGACGAAGGGGGCATACAGCATGGTCCACTCAGCGCGACGCATCTGGCTTGGGCTGCTTATCATAGCCGAAATCACGTCTTTGGCCTTTGCCCAATCGCCGAGCCCGCTGGCTGAACGCATCCAGGCGATCATGTCGCGCCCGGTGTTTGCACACTCCAACTTTGGCATCGAGTTCTTCGACGTGCAGACCGGCGAAGTGCTTTACGCGTTGAATGCCGACAAGATGTTTGTGCCGGCCTCGACCACCAAGCTGCTGACGGAAGGCGCGGTGCTGGCCAAACTGGGCGGCGATTTCCGCTTCCACACGTTCGTCTACCGCACCGGTTCGATTGACAAGCACGGCGTGCTGAAGGGCGATGTGATCCTCGTCGCCAGCGGTGATCCGAATCTCTCGAACCGCGTTCAACCCGACGGCACGCTGGCCTTCGTGGACCACGATCACACCTACCAGGGGCCGGCGCTGCCTGGCGATCCGCTGGCCGTGCTGCGTGCGATGGCCAAGAAGATTGCTTCCAAAGGCGTTCGTACGATCGAAGGCAACGTGTACATCGACACCTCGCTCATGCCCGACGGTTCGCACGAGGGCGGCACTGATACCGTGCTGTCGTCAATCATCGTCAACGACAACGTGGTGAACCTCACCGGCAAGCCGGGAGCGAAGACGGGTGATCCGGTTGCGATTACGGTGTCTCCCGAGACTTCGTACCTTCATTTCATTAACAAGATCGTGACCGGCGCGGCCGGCAGCAAGCCTAGCCTTGATATCTCTGATCCGTTGCCGCGTCCCGATGGAACGATCGAGGTAACGCTGAACGGCAGTATTCCCCTGGGAGCGGAGATGCAGACCGGCGCGTATCCGGTGCCGTCGCCCACGCTGTTTGCCACGGCTGCTCTGCGCCAGTGCATGATTGAGGCAGGCATCCAGATCAAGCCGGCGAAGAAATCGCAGCCGCCTGACTTTGCCACGCTCACGAAGTTTTATACGTCTGACAATGTGGTAGCGGAACACACCTCGCCGCCGCTATCGGAGGACGTGAAGATCACGCTGAAAGTGAGCCACAACCTGCACGCCAGCATGGGTCCGTACCTGCTGGGAATCTACGGAGCAAAGGCCACGAAGGACGTTTTGAAAGCCGGTTTCAAAATGGAGAACGAATTCCTGACGAGCGCGAAGCTTGATCTCAGCGGCGCATCGCAAGGCGACGGAGAGGGCGGTGACTGGGCCGATTTGTTCACGCCCGACTTCGTGTGCCACTACCTTGCCTACTGGAAGACGCGGCCGGACTTCGCGACTTTCTATGCCGGTCTGCCCATTCTCGGCAAGGACGGCACACTCGCGAAAATCCAGGTGAGTTCGCCTGCAGCGGGCCACGTCTTCGCCAAGACCGGGACGTTCGGCTCCGACGATCGCCTGAACGCGCGACAGATGCTGAACGGCAAGGGCCTGGCGGGCTACCTGATGACGAAGTCGGGACGCACCATCGCGTTTGCCGCTTACGTGAATCACATTCCGCTGCCCGCCGATCCTGATGCCGCGCAAAATATTGCAGGCGAGGCGCTAGGCGAAATCGCCGCCGCCGCTTATGAAGCGATGCCGTAGGAACTGCGCGCTGGTCACTTAGGACAGATCGAAGGCCTGGTTTGCTGCGGGAGACTTGGCAGTCACTCCCCAGGACTGCGTTTTCGCGCTACAACTGGAACATGCCGAAGTCTTCCCGCGACGAAGCCAAACACGCGCAACTGATCGCCCGCGCGGTGGAATGGCTGCGCCGCAGCTACAAGTGCGGCATCATTTTGTCTGAGCAGTACTGCGCCACCGGCGAAGTGCCGGACGTGATCGCGTGGAAGGGCCACTGCAAGTCCGTGCTGGTGGAGTGCAAGGCCTCTCGCGCCGACTTCCTGGCCGACGCGGGCAAGCCGTTCCGACAGAAGCCAGAATACGGAATGGGGAGCCAACGGTTCTACATGGCTCCAGCAGGCATCATACGTGCAGACGAATTACCCAAGCACTGGGGTTTGCTTGAATTGTGCGGACGCGAAGTGCGCATGGCGAAGAAGCCGGGCCGCGTCGATCTCCGCAGCGAAGCCGGCGTGATGAAGGAGATGAACCTGCTACTGGCCAGCCTACGGCGCGTCGAAGTCCGTATCGAGCCGCAGACCATTACCGACTTCCTGAAGTGGAAAAACCGGCTGGCCGAATACAACGGCGGACGACTTCCCGAAGGCATCGCCACGCCCGAAGACGAATCCAACTCGTATCTTCTGATCTAGCAGGTTGCTTACGCGGGGTTTCCATGCCGAAGATGTCAAGCAAGGAAGTTGAAAAGTACTACTTCGAGTTATTCCGGAAACATTATCCGCTCCCAGCAGGAGAGGTGGAATATTGCGACAGACCGGATGTGATTATTCACGCTGACACGACCACTGGCGTAGAGATAACGAACTTCTTTCTAGACGACGGATCCGACTCGCAAAGTGAACAAGTCCAGAGAAATCTCCGCTCCAAAGTCGTCGAAGCTGCTCAAGAAATCTTCGAGGCGGGCAATCCCGCGAAGGTCAGTCTGTGCTTTGGATTCGATAAATCAAGCCCAATTCGTGAAAAAGAAAACTTGGCGGCCAGGTTGGCGAAATTGGCGACCGATGTTGTCGCCCGAGAATCTGGCGTGATACCGAAAAGCGATTTTCAACATATTCCCGAGCTGTCGTTTGCATATGTTCGAATGGGCGCAGGGGAAGGTCTTCCTTGGCAGGTAATGCAGTTGCATCAGACGCAGGTAACGTCTATGGAGCGATTGAGAGAAATCATTCGAAGGAAGGAAATTAAGTCAAAGGCATACAAGCCCTGCGATGAATATTGGCTCCTTATCGTTGTTGATTTCATGGATAGGGCACAGGATCAGGAATTCGCGAGAGAGGCGATGGGCGAGATTTCTTCCGGAGTTTTCGACAGAATACTTGTGTACAAGACCGTTTTCGAGCAGGTTGTCGAAATAAATCCTTCAGCCAGTTGATCTAAACAGAACGGCCGCAAACCGAAGTCTGCGGCCGATGTAACCTCCAACTTGCCGAACTACTATGCCACCGCGCGCTTCCGCGGTAGTCCCCTGAGGGCGAAAAACACAATGTACAGGTAGCAAATCGCCGGCAGGAAGAATGCATGGTGGATGCCCATGCGATCGGCGATGAAGCCCTGCACCAGCGGAATGATCGCACCACCCACAATGGCCGTGTTCAGCATGCCCGATCCTTCGCCGGTCAGCGGCCCCAGTCCTTCGATGCCCAGCGTGAAGATGGTGGGGAACATGATGGAGTTGAAGAAGCCGATGGCAAGGATGCTGATCATGGCGACGTTGCCGGTGCTTGCCATCGATAGGCAAACCAGCGCAGCCGCGATGAACGCGTTCACCGCCAGTACGGTGCGCGGCGGCCACTTCTGCAGTACCCAAGACCCGACAAAGCGCCCTACCATCGCGCCGCCCCAGTAGAACGAGAGGTACTTGGCCGCAGTCTCGAGGTCGAGATTGCCGATGTAAGGCTCGTGCAGGTAGTTCACCAGAAAGCTGCCGATAGCGACCTCGGCGCCGACATAAGTAAAGATGCCGATCGCTCCCATCACCAGATTGGGATGCTTCCAAATGCTGTCGTCCTTCACTACTGCGTGACCGCCTTCGGCCTCAGGGATGTGCGGCAGTTTGAAGCGCCCAATGACGACGGCTAGCAGGACCAGCGCAACGGCGATCACGATATACGGCATCTTCACGGATGACGCCTGCTCGATGCGGTAAGTCTGCAGTTCCGCCGGAAGCATAGCTGCGATCTGCGCGGCTGTCTTGGGCGCCGTGGCCAGGATGAGTATGCCGCCGATAGGTGGAGCGATAAACGTGCCGAAAGAGTTGAACGCTTGCGTCAGCGTCAGGCGGGAAGACGCCGTCCTCGCCGGCCCCAGCAGCGCCACGTAAGGATTGGCCGCGACCTGAAGCACGGTGATGCCGGCCGCAAGGATAATGAGCGCCGTCAAGAACAACGGAAACGACGGAACATTGGCCGCGGGAATAAACAACAGCGCGCCAACTGCCATGGTGAGCAGCCCAGCTACCATCATGGGTTTGTAGCCCACGCGCTCGGTGATAAAGCCTGCAGGTATGGAAAACACCGCATAGGCGCCGAAGAAGGCGAGCTGCACCAGCATGACCTGGGCGTAATTCAGGTCGAAAATCGCCTTCAGGTGGGGAATGAGGATGTCATTCAAACAGGTAAGAAATCCCCACATGAAGAACAGCGTGGTCACCATGATCAGGGGGCCGCGATAGCTCTGCCCAGAATCCGGTGCGTTCGACGTTATCGCTCTTTGCTGAGTTACGATTGCCATGTTCACCTGTCTGCTTTGATCTGCTGCTCGTGCTCGAGTGCTGTTGGCTGTAGCGTTTTCCGGGCTTGCGCGGCCCACGGAATCTTATCAGGAAACCCAAGTGGGACGACCGAAAGCCCCGGACGTCACGATGTCGCGAGGCGCAACAATCTCAATCCCGAATGCTAGTTGACAGTGGGATGCGGGCGCAACCGCAAAATCGGTTCTGTCGGGGGTCCCCGGGAGTAGACGACGGCAACTCACTTCCACGTCCTCCGCAGCGGATGCGCCTCGGTATTGAACACGACCGCGTGGAGATCGAGCGTGGACTTCGGCGCGTACAGCAAGTACAGGTATTTCAGCGTCTCCGCCAGAAAGAAGCTCTCCATGGCATCTCGCTTCTCCATGGTTTCCACGCTGCCCAGTGCCGCGTAGCCGGTCTCGGTGCGGCAGTTCTTTACCAGCGCGTCAAAGTAAGTCTGGCCCATCTGGAGATAACGCGAATTGCCGGTGAAAAAATAAACATAGTATGTGGACTCTATAATCTCTGGCCGGAGTTGGTAGCCGAACTCGGTGCCCTTCATCGTCGAGTAATTAAAAACTTCCGGCTCGATGCCATAGACATTCCACATCTTGTAGCAGGAATCGAGCAGCCGCTGCGCGCGGTTCAGGTCGCCTGAAAGCGCCAGCACGGCGGGGAAGAATGCATCGAGCGCGCCAAACTCTGTCGCTCCTCTTTTCCCAGTCAGCATATCGACGTGGCCATACCATAAGCCGCTTGCGGCGTCGTCGGCGACGTACTGGTTGAGGCTCGCAATGCTTTGCTGCCACATGCGCTCGCAATCTTTATCACCAAACAGGATCGACGCCTTGAGCAGGTACTCGTAGTACGAATCGATGCCGCCGCTGACGTGGCTGTCGGTGGATGTCCACTTGCCGGTCTCGACGTTGATGCTCTCTCCGACCAGCCCAATCGCCGATCGGCGGTTGTAGATCTCAACCAGCGCGCGCTTGGCCTTGTCGTAATACACGGGATTGCCGGTTAGCTTGCTGAGCGTTCCGAACTCCAGTAGCAGCGAGCCGACCTCTGCGGGATTGCTTTCCGTCCCGCGCACCGCTCCGGTCTTGAGGTTGACGAAGACGTACGGCATGCCGGTCGGCGAGCCGAATGCCGGCAACAAACGCTTGCCGAGGTCTTCGGCCAGCGCGAGCAATCGCTTGTCGCCGGTGAGTTGGTAGCTGCTCAGCAGGCCACCCAGCATGCGGATGGTGATCTCAAAATTCTTGACGTAGATGTCTTTGTCGAACGACAGGTTCCTGGCGATCAGCTCGCGTGTCTCGTCGGCTTGCTGGGTAAGGCCCATCAGGATCAGGGTGTCGAGTGCGTCCACAGGGGTCATGTATAGCGAAGTCCCGTACCAGTCCTTGAACCCTTTGCTCAGAGGCAGTAATTCGTCGTGCCCCCAGGCATACTGGTGGTAGCCCTGCCAGGCGTGGACGAATTCCGCGCGGACCTTGGCGGCCATTTCGGCCTTTTGCGCATCGGTCCACACGGGATTGGCCGTGGCAGTAGTGGCTGGCTGTTGGGCGACGACGAAGGCCGGAGAGCAGAGCAGCGTTCCAAATAACAGCGGGATGACAAGAGCGTGTCGCGTTTTCATATTGCTATTCCGCGGTTCAGGATTCATGCGCGCTAATACCATCCAGGATTTCCCGCATTTGCCGCACGATAACGCGATCGACATGTTCATACGACGACGAAGGCGAACCGGGAAGGCTGCCAAACGTCAGCGGAGAAGTGGAGGTTGAAGGATCGATCCGCGCAGAAAATGCCGTCATATGGACTTGCGTGCAGCTGGTCGCTTCGACCAGTTGGCGCACGTTGGGGGCGCGTACCCCTCCGCCGGGCAGAATCTCGATCCACCCACGCGCCTGATCATTCAGCTTGCGGATGAGGTTCTTGCCTTCGAGCGCCGTCTTCTTCTGGCCCCCGGTGAGCACGCGAGTAAATCCAAGGTCGACTAAGTCGTCCAGCGCGCGCACTGGATCGGGCACAACATCAAAGGCGCGGTGAAACACCGTCTGCCGTGCGCCCGCGAGTTCGAGCAGCTTCCCGCAGCGCTTGGTGTCGACGCTCCCGTCGGAATTCAGGATCCCGAACACGATGCCGTCAGCGCCATGTTCCAGCAAAAGCGAGGCGTCGCGTTGCATGGCGGCGAAGTCTGCCTCGCAGTAACAAAATCCGCCAGACCGCGGACGCACTATCGCCATGATCGGAATGCGCACGCGCTTCTTGGCTTCGATGAGCGTGCCCAGTGACGGTGTCAGTCCGCCGGTCCCGATCGCGGCGCACAACTCAATGCGATCGGCGCCGCCGCTCTCGGCGGTGAGGCAATCGTCCACGGTTGAAGCGATGATTTCCAGCAGGATGCTTGCCAACGAAATGTCCCTGTTTCGCCTCAACGATGCTTGGCGCGAATCTAATCCCCGTGGCGTGCCAACTCCGCTGAGCGGATCTGTCCCCGATGGCGTCCTTTGACCTCGTCCCAGCGCACCCAGGCGATGTAAACCACAATCGCAATGTTGATCAGCAGAATCACCCAGTGCACAAGGTTGGGCCGGCGTATCAGGTTATAGAGCTCAAGCGGTAGGTACACCGCGCCGGAGATAATGGCTAGCCACTCCGCCCACACTCGCTGCCGCCATAACCCGTAAGACTCGATAAAACGCAGGCTGGAATAGAGTAGCGCAATCGCCAGCACGGTGAGCAGATCGGCGTCCATCATTCTGCCGGCAAGGTGCATCAGCGCGTGCGATATGCGGCGGTCGGGATCGATGTGCAGAAAGTAGAGCAGGTTTTGCGCGGACTCTTCGAGGTCGATGTGGAGATGGATGATCTCCGCAAAGCCGAAGGCCACCAGCAGCACGAGCAGGCCTTTGGCCGCTTCGAGGATCGCAACCGTCCGCAGTCCTCGATGGTGATCGTGACTCTCGCACCCGCCTGCGATCTGGTGAATCCTGCTCATGTCCGAAGTGTTGGGCGCGCCCCGCACTCGTACCTTACCAAAAGCCGAGACTCGAGGGGCCGTAAATCTTCGCCAACCACTAATTGGATGCCGAATACCGAGGCTGGCGTCTGGAGTAAATACCTTACTGCAGCCTTACATATTCGTAATCGACGGGATTGTTATTGATGCCACGATCGGGTGGCGCGATCCATGCCGCCATCTTGCCGGGCTGCGAGACGCCTTGCATCAAGCTCAAGATGTACGCCCGGTCGCTTTCGCTAGGCAACCAGTTGCTCGCGTGCGCTCCGAATTGTTCCGCGGTAATCGGCTGGCCCTCGGGAGTCGTCGGCACGGCCGCCCAGTTTCCGATGTTGCGCCGAAAACGCGTGCTGGGCAGCGTGAGGCGGAAGCCGTGTCCGGCTTTCTCGATCAGCCGGTTCCAGCGTTTCAACCCGATTTCGCAATCGCGCACATACGAACTGCGGGTGACTTCATTCATCGCGTTGCGCATAGGGATTTGTTCGCTCTTGGTGCCGCCACTCCCGTCCGGCAACTCTACCTGGTAGCTCTGCTCGAGAGCGATGTGGTCTTCGTAGTTTGCTTCGTCCGGGCGCCCCTTCAAGCCATTCGCGAAGTACGACGCAGCGTTTGACGAGGTCTCGGACCCGAACAGGTCAAGTGACGAGCTGAACCAGAAATTCAGATAGCGTTGCACGGTCGGGAGATCGATGGCGCCTGCGTTGCGGATTGCAACCGGATCGTCGGTGTTCAATTCCTTCATCACCTCAAGCGTGCGCTTGACCACGCGGTTGATGCCCGTATCGCCGACGAACATGTGGTGTGCTTCTTCCGTCAGCATGAATTGGCAAGTGCGTGCCAGCGGATCGAAGCTCGACTCGGCCAGCGACTTGAGCTGGAACTTGCCGTCGCGGTCTGTGAAGTAAGTAAACATGAAGAAGCTGAGCCAATCGCGAATCGGCTCGTTAAACGTGCCAAGAATGCGCGGCTTGTCGGCGTCGCCGGAGTGGCGCTCCAGCAACTCTTCCGCTTCCTCGCGGCCATCGCGGCCGAAATACGCGTGCAGAAGGTACACCATTGCCCACAGGTGACGGCCTTCCTCAACGTTCACCTGGAACAGGTTGCGTAAGTCATAAATTGACGGCGCGGTATGCCCAAGCATGCGCTGTTGTTCCACCGAAGCCGGCTCGGTGTCGCCCTGGGTTACGATCAGCCGACGCAACGTGGCACGATACTCGCCCGGAATCTGCTGCCAGACTTCCTGCCCATAGCTGTCGCCGAAGCCAATGCGCCGGTTCGGATCGCGCTCGTTCAAGAAGATTCCCCAGCGATAGTCCGGCATGCGCACGTAGCCATAAGTCGCCCAGCCCTTGGCGTCCACCGAAGTCGCGGTGCGCAGGTACACGTCGGCGACTTGGAAATCCTTGGGGCCAAGCTCTTCCCACCACTTCAGGAATTCCGGCTGCCAATGTTCCAGCGCGCGCTGCAGCGTGCGGTTCGAGCCGAGATCGACGTTGTTCGGGATGCGGTCCTGGTAATTGATGCTCATAAATTCTCCACCGGGTGCCCCGTTCTACACGGCGCAAAGCGACAGGTAGGGCGGGGTCATTCCCTCACTTCCAAAATCCGATGCCCATCCGTTTCCCGCTTCTGGAAAAGAATGGGGAGAAAAAGTTCTACACTCTCTCCCAATTAAACTTTGCCTTCGATCCCGTCCCGAACAGTTTCAACGCACCCTGTTCGCCCGTCGAATTCGGCCGAATGAATACCCAGTTCTGCCACGCCGACAGCCGCCCGAAGACTTTAGTCTCGGTGGTCTCGACACCGGGGAAGCGCAGACTCGCTTCCATGCCGGTCAGCGCGTCGGGCGAAAGCGCCGCGCGTTCTTCAATCGCGACACGGACTTCGTCTTCCCAGTCGAGATCGTCAGGCGCCAACGTGACCAGGCCGAGATCCAGAGCCTCTTCGGGGCCGAGCGATTTGCCCGCGTGCTCGTGGAGCACGGCGTGTTTGGCTTCATCGCCGCCAAACCGCGTGTCGAGACGGCTGCGGCCGTTCACCGCCGGCAGCAACCCAAAGTTGAATTCATCCAACTCGATCACCGGCGAATGATCTTCTTCCGGAAGCGCGAGCATGTAGCTGCGGTCGGCAGCCAGAGCGAGTTCGAACAGCACTCCGCCGAAGCACGAGCCCGGCTCGAGTATCGCGTACATGCTCCGCGACGAAACATCGAGCCGCGCCAGCGTTCGGCGCAGCAGGCCGATGGTCTCGCGCACCAGCCAGTCGCTGCGGTGCTCCAGCATCACAACGTCAGCGGCCAGCACGGCATCGGTGCCGCCAGTTGTCTTGATCAGCCATAGCCCCAGTTCGAGTTCGTTCGTCCGCAACATCAGGACGGCGTCATCCAGTTCGCGCGCCATCTGTAGCGGCCACCACTTGTCACCGGCAGCTTGAACTTCTTCGACCGTACTCGGTTGCTTTCCTTCGGGAGCTCGCACCGTCAGCGTCGCGGTGCGTGTTGTGCGGTCAAACGTCACGTCGACGTATGGGTAGTGATAACCGTCTTCGTCGACGCGGCGCTGCAGCGGATTCAGCTTGATGCCTTTCGCATCCGACGCGCGCGGCGAACTCGCCACCAGCTTCTCCGCTCGCGCGCGCACCAGCTCCGCGAACTTCGCCGGAGGCGCAATCTCGTCCACCATGCCCCACTGCTTCGCTCGCTCGCCCTTGATGCCGTCGGGATTGGTACAGAACATGTCAGCCAAATCGCGGCGCACTTTGCGCTTGTCTACCAGTCGGGTGAGGCCACCCGTTCCGGGTAGAACGCCGAGCAATGGCACCTCGGGCAGACTCACCGCGCTGGAGCGGTCGTCCACCAGCAGGATCTCGTCGCAAGCCAGCGCGAGCTCGTAGCCACCGCCCGCGCAGGTTCCGTTAATGGCGGCGAGAAACTTTAGCCCATCGTGGCGGCTCGAGTCTTCCATCCCATTGCGCGTCTCGTTGGTGAACTTGCAGAAGTTCACCTTCCAGGCATGCGACGACGTGCCCAACATGTAGATATTGGCGCCGGCGCAGAACATCCGCTCGCGCGCGCTGGTGAGCACAACGCAAGCCACTTCGGGATGCTCGAAGCGAATCCGCTGCAGGATGTCGTGCAACTCGATATCGACGCCGAGGTCGTAGGAGTTGAGCTTGAGCTTGTAGCCCGGCCGCAGTCCGCCGTCTTCGTCGACATTCATGGCCAGCGTGGCCACGCGGCCGTCGAGGGTCAGGCGCCAGTGGCGATACTCCGCGGCCGCCACGTCGAACGTGACGCTCTCCGAATCGTTTACTTTAAGCATGCGGTACGAATTCTCCTCAAAGGAAGGGTGGCGTCACCGCCCCACGGCGTAATTAAGGTTAGGTGGCCCCACATCAGCTAGATGCATTATAGTGCATAACGAATTTTACTGGCGCGCCGCGTCTCATCTCGCGGTTACGCCGCCCAGGCAGACCTCCGCCAGCAGACGGGCACTCTGCGAAATCGAGTGGGCGCTGGTGTCGACCGCGAAGTCCGCCTTGCTATACAGCGGTTCGCGCGCATCAAGAATGTGTTGCAGGTCCTCCATCGATTCACGGCTGCCGGCCATCGGACGCAAGTCACCCTGGGCCATCACGCGCTGCATGTGGTCCTTTGGAGACGCTTTGAGCCAAACGGTATAACACGCGGCGAGCAATCGCTCGAACGTGGCTGGTTCCGAGACCAGGCCACCGCCGGTTGCAAGCACGAATCGCGGGTTGCGTTCGATAAGGTCGTCGAGACAGCGGCGCTCCAATCGCCGGAAGCCCGCCTGCCCGTACAATTCAAAGATCACTCCGAGCGGGACGCCGGCCTCCTGTTCGATCAGGCGATCCAGCTCAAAAAATGGGATGTCGAGGCGCGCCGCTAGTTTCGCGCCCAGCGTCGACTTGCCTGCACCTCTGAGTCCAATCAGAGCGACGCGGTCGTGGCGTGCGCTCTCGTCCACTCCACCGAAGTGCTGCACCAGCAGTTTCCGCGCTTGCAGCAGTTCCGCGGCGGGCAGGCGGCGCAGAAATTCGGTCATGTGCACCAGATCAATGGGAGGTTCGGGGCCCTCTAGTAGCAAGGTCTCCAGTCTCATATCCAAGGCGCGCGCGATGTCGCGCAATCGCAGGACAGACACGTTGCCCTGCCCGCCCTCAAGTTGCGCCAGGTAGCGTTCAGAAACGCCCGAATCCCGTGCCAGGATCTTGCGGGTCATTCCCCGGTTCGCCCGAGCTTCCCGCACCCGTTCGCCGAGAGCTTTCAGGAAGCGTGAGTCCGACGAAGGACCCGGGCTTCCGATTCGCGGCGCGGTTTGCGTTTCGCCAGAGGCGAGGGTTCGTTGCATCTGAGTAGGTCACCAAGATCAGCTTGATATGCATTATACTTCCGCTTCGCCGCGTATAATACGACGAACTCGAAGACGGCCCGCGATGGACCTTTCTCTCGAACGTCACTTCATGTGGGAAACTGCGACTTGACGCTGAACCTCACAATCCTGGTCGGCACGATGACTGGCACGGCCGAGATGGTCGCGCAGGAGGTCCAGACTGCCCTGGAGGCGGGCGGCCACGCTGTCACGATCCGCATGATGGACGACTTGGATGCCAGCGTTTTCGATTCCGGCGGAACGTTTTTGATTTGCACCTCGACGTATGGCCAGGGCGACGTGCCGGACAACGCGCAGGAGTTTTTCGCCAGCCTGGAGCGCGAGCGTCCCAACCTTTCTTCTGTAACCTACGGGCTGATCGCTCTGGGCGACCGCACCTACAAAGACACGTTCTGCGAAGGCGGGACGCGCTTCGACAACTTGCTGACCGAACTGGGCGCCAAGCGCGTGGGCGAGATCCTGAAACACGACGCTAGCTCCGGCACCCTGCCGGAAGAGGTGGCGGCGCAGTGGATCGTGCCGTGGGCTGAGCTAGCGACAGCCGCGACCGCCGACACGTTTGCGGGAAAGACGACCGATGCAACCAACGAATAAACCTGCGTCGACGGAGAAGGATCTTCGACAACAGCTCGGCGAAGTCACCGTGGACGGCAAACGTCTGGAGACACTTTGGATCGAGCCGCCCAACCTATCGGCTGAAACCATCGTCATGTTGCACGAGGGGCTGGGTTCCCTCGCACTTTGGAAGGATTTCCCGCGGCGACTAGCGGCGCGCACCGGTTGCCGCGCGCTGGTGTATTCGCGTTATGGGCACGGCAACTCCGACAGGCTCATGGAAAAGCGTTCCGTCGAATTCATGCACCACGAGGGCGAGGTGGTGCTGCCCGAGTTGCTCGACAAGTTGGAGATCGAGCGGCCGATTTTGCTAGGCCACAGCGATGGCGGATCGATTGCGCTGATTTTTGCCGGACGCTATCCCGAAAGGCCGCGGGCGTTGATTCTCGAGGCGCCGCATGTCTTCGTCGAAGACCTCAGCGTGGCCAGCATCACCGCAGCCAAAGTCGCTTTCGAAGCGACGGATTTTCGCGATAAGCTGGCGCGCTATCACACACATGTAGACGAGACCTTCTGGGGATGGAATGACGTCTGGCTTGATCCCCGCTTTCGCTCGTGGAATATCGAGTCGTATCTGGGATCCATTCGCTGCCCGATCTTCTGCATTCAGGGCGAAGACGACGAATACGGCACGCCCGCGCAGGTGGAAGCGATTGCGGCGCGAGTGCCCGCGACGGAAATCGTGATGCTGCAGAATTGCAAACATTCACCGCATCGCGATCAGCGGGAGGCGACGCTGGCGAAGATGGCTGAGTTCGTGGACCGCGTGACGCGCGAGGACTTTCGCTCCACCGACGAAAGTCAAAAGGCAACCACGGATTTACACGGATGACACGGATCAGAAACTAAGAGCTGAAAGCTGACGGCTGAGAGCTAACAAGGGCTACGGGCGAAGAGCGCAAAGCGAAAGGCGGCCATCATGGCGGAATGGGTTCACACCTTTAAAGGCGCGGTGCTGGCCTCGGAGTACGATTTCACCAGCCACATGAACTCGCAGATGTACGTATCGCGCTTCGACCAGGCGACATGGTTCCTGCTCCGCGCCATCGGAGTCACGCCGGTGTCGATCAAGCAGCAGAACTTGCGCATCGCCATCGTGCGGCAGAACTACCAGTTTCTTGAAGAGCTACGCGGCGGAGAGCTGGTCGAGATCAAGAGCGGCTTCCTCGCCGTCGGCGAAAAGTACTTTCGCTTCCTTCACCAGATGTACGACGCCGAGAGCGGCCGCATGGTCGCGACCTGCGACAGCGTTGCCGTACGCGCCAGCCTCCAGACGGGCAAGAGTGTCCCGCTCACGCCAGAGCTTCAGGAGAGGGCCAAGGCGTATCTGGTGACTCCGAACGTGCCGCTGGACGAAACGGTCGGGTAGTTCAGAAACTCCTGCCCCGGAGATTTCTTTCATTGACCACGCCACGCCCCATTCCGCATAATCGTGCCACGGGTGTTGGAGTTCACCCTTAACCGCCCCGGCGATAGTATTGGGGAAGATGACTCCTACCAGGGTTCGCTTGGGGGAGTCTCGCCTGCCGTAACCCTCATTCGTTCCCGACAACTTACGAGTTCGCAGACGATTGCTGAAGTCAGCAATTCGCAGACGTGTTTTCCCGAGCGAAAACTGCGGACGGACAGGAGTGAAAGGGCGTGAACAAGTATCTCCTGGTTGGCATGGGCGGTTTCGTGGGTGCAATTGCGCGCTATGGAGTGGGCACGTTTGTTACCCAGCGCATGGGGCTGCGCTTTCCCTATGGCACGTTTCTCATCAATGTGACCGGGTGCTTTCTGATCGGATTCTTCATGCACCTGCTGGCCGAGCGGGGCGTGCTCGATCTGCACTGGCTCTACATTGTGGTGATCGGTTTCATCGGCGCGTACACGACGTTCTCCACCTTCGAGTACGAGACCATGCGCGCTCTCCAGGACGGCCAGATCGGCGTCGGACTGCTCTACGTCGGCTCCAGCGTGCTAGTGGGGTTTTTCATGGTGTGGCTGGGAGCGCTGGCCGCCGACCTGGTCCCGTGACCAGTCAGCGATAAGTTCGTGAGTTCCGCAACCTCGTAACTGTTCCTTCCCGGTGAGGGTCCGCGCGGCGTTCGCGCAAATTGCGTGCAACCGACGCCACAGCGACCAGCCCCAGTGTTTGCAGGGGTCAAAATCCAGGTCCTGCGGTTCTGAACATTCTATGTGTGACTGCGGTCACGTGCCCCTGTGCGCCCTGTCCTATGACCGCTCACCGCATAAATAGGAACTTGGAATGGCACGGTTCTCCAGCTTGCCTGCAACTGTGCGTCAGGCGGTCCTGAAGTCATTCCTACATTCTGAGTCGGGAGAAACGCGGATGGTCGCGATCGCGGATCAGCAAGAAGCGCTCACCATCGGGGAACAACTAAGGAAGGCCGGCATTCCCCGCCGGGACTTTCTGGAGTTCTGCACCAAACTCATGATCGCAGCGCCCATCGGTCTGGCGATCACCAAACAGGCATGGGCCGGCGAAGTCGCCGCCGAACTAGAGAAGGTGCGCCGCCCGTCCGTGGTGTGGTTGGAATTTCAAGACTGCACCGGCTGTACCGAGACCCTGCTGCGCACATCGCGGCCCAGCATCGACGAACTCATCTTCAATGTCATTTCGCTCGACTACCACGAGACTCTCATGCCGGGTGCGGGCAAGCAGGCCGAGAAGGCCCTGCGTGACGCAACCGAAGGCAAAGAGGGCAAGTATTTTGTCGTCTGCGAAGGCTCGATCCCGACCAAGGACGACGGCAACTACCTGAAGATCGCGGGCCGCAAAGGCATCGACGTTTTGCAGGACATCGGCGGCAAGGCCGCCGCCATCATCGCCATGGGCTCGTGCGCGTCGTGGGGCGGAATTCCTTCAGCGGGAGACAATCCCACGGGGGCCGTTGGCGTGTCTGAACTGGTGAGGGGTGTCCCCATTGTGAACCTGCCGGGCTGCCCGCCGAACCCGTACACGCTGATCGGCACGGTGTTGGAGATCATGCGCACCGGCGCGCCGCCGCAACTCGACGCCGAACTGCGGCCCAAGTTTGCTTACGACCGCGTCATCCACGAGCAATGCCCGCGGCGGGCGCACTTCGACTCAGGACGCTTCGCACAGATATTCGGCGATGAAGGCCACCGCCAGGGATGGTGTCTGTACAAGCTGGGCTGCAAAGGGCCCGACACTCACGCCGGTTGCTCTGTCAGGCAGTTCAACGAGGTGCCCGACGTCTGGCCGATCGGCATTGGCGCGCCGTGCGTGGGCTGCACCGAAAAGAGCGTGGCATTTAAGGTACCGATTTTCGATCGCGCGTCCGTATACAACTACGCGCCACCGAACACCTATCCCGCGATTTCCACTGCCCAAGGGCGTCCCGCCAGCATCGCGTCGGGCGTCGCCGGACTGTTTGTGGGCGCCGGCATCGGCGCGGCGTGGACCGCGGCGCAGCGCTTCAAGAGCAGCCAAGAGGCGGTCGAAGAAAATCCGCCCACGGCACCCAAGGAGATGCGCCCGGTGCCCGACGAGAAATTGGCGCGCAGGTCTGGCGACAAGGACAACGGAGCGGGAGCGTGACATGTCACTGAGCCGTCGCGATCTGCTCAAGCTCGGCGTGGTAGGAGGAACGGCCTGCGCTCTTCCCTTGGACGCTACGGCTGCGGAGCATCGTCCGGTTCCGCCTCCGAACGCGGTTGGCATGCTCTACGACTCGACACGTTGCATCGGATGCAAGTCCTGTGTTGTGGCCTGCGCGCAAGCCAATGAACTGGTGCCCGACACGACGCTGGACTCGATCCACCAGGCGCCCAACGACCTCAACGCTCACACCAAGAACATCATCAAGCTGTACAAGGGGACGGGCGCGGAGTCGTCGGAATATGCCTTCGTGAAGCGCCAGTGTATGCACTGCCTCGATCCGTTCTGCGTCGCCGCGTGCCCGTTCAACGCGCTGGAGAAGAACAAGCAAACGGGCGTCGTCTCCTGGACGCCGGACAAATGCATCGGTTGCCGCTACTGCCAGATTGCTTGTCCGTATGAGATTCCAAAATTCGAGTGGGACGCGTTTAACGCGCGTGTGGTGAAGTGCGAATTCTGTGGCCCCCGGTTGGCGAAAAACCAGGAGCCGGCTTGCACATTTGTCTGTCCGACGCATGCAGTGATCTTCGGACGCCGTGACGTGCTGATGAATGAAGCTCACAAGCGCATCGCGTCCAGCCCGGGCAAGTATTACGAGAACCGGGTGTACGGCGAAAAGGAAGCGGGCGGAACGCAGGTGTTGTACCTGGCGCACGTGTCCTTCAGCAAACTGGGCCTGCCATCGCTGCCGGCTGACGAGCACCCCGGGCGATGGATGCGCTGGTCTGAGATGGCCCAGAAGTGGTTCCTGCTGCCCGTCGCGATTTACGCCGGAATCGCGGCCAAGCTGAAGGAAAACTTCCGCGAGCACGAAGTCGAAACCAACGAAGAACACAAGAAAACTGGATTGATACCGCAGATATGAGCATCGCAACCCAATCCCACAGCGATCTGACCGTTGTCCGCTGGCAACGAGGCGTGCCGGTCTTCGGGGTTCCAGTGCGCACCAAGAATTTCTATTTCTTGTTGGCTCTCACCCTGCTCGGATTCGCACTGGTGATCTACCGCCAGGTGGCCGGACTGGGCGCGGCCACCGGACTCAGCGACGGCTTTCCGTGGGGCATCTGGAAGACATTTAACGTTATGTCGCTCACGGCGCTCGGCTCGAGGAGCTTCCCCATCGGTATCGCCGCATGGCTGTTTCACAAGCGCCGGCTGCACGCCGTGATGCGTACCACGCTGTTAATCAGCTTCCTCGTCTACCTGACGGGACTGCTGGCGATCGCAGTGGACGTGGGCCGCCCGTGGAACGTGTACAACTTCTTCTCCATCTTCCGCTGGAACACAATGTCTCCGATGTGGGAAGTGCTGTGGTGCATGCCGCTGTACTGCATGTTCCCGCTGTTCCTGGAAAACACGCCGCCGGTCCTGGAGCAAGCCTATTACTTCTTCCCGCCGATCCGCGGCCTGGTGGTTTGGGTGGTGCCGATCATTCGCATGACGTATCCGTACGTGGTGGCGCTGGCCTACGTGCTGCCCATGATGCACCAGTCGGCCCTCGGTGGACTGATGCTGATGGCCGGGACTCAAGTGCAGGCGCTGTGGCAGACGCCGCTGCTCCCGCTCTTGTACATGTGGGCGGCTGCGTTCATCGGAGTCGCGACCACCATTGGCGCCATGATGCTGTGCTGCCTGGCGTGGAAGCGTCCGCTCGATCAGTCGATCCTCGATGAATTGGTGGAGTTGATGGTGAAGCTGATCGTCTGGTGGGCAATCGTTCGCATGGCCGACGTCGTCATCCGCGCCGTGTTCCTCGGGCAGTTCATGAAGATGCTGACGCCGTGGTATCTGCCGTTGCTGTTCCTGGCGGAGATGGGGTTGATCGTGGTTCCGGCGTTGCTACTGCGACGGAAGGAAGTGCGGGAAAACCAGTATCAGCTCTTCCTGAACTGTTTCTTGATTGCGTTGGGCGGCCTGGGCTACCGCTTCGATCCCACGACGTTTGCCTACCGGCACTGGAGTCGCACGCATTACACGCCTGCGGTCATCGAGATTCTTATTTCCCTTGGGTTCATTTGTTTCTGCATCATCGCGTTCACGTGGGCGGTCAAGCGTTTGCCGATCCTGCCGGCGCCGGTGGAGCAGTGGTACGAGTCGGAAAATTACTACAAGAAAATTTATCCCTACATACAGTTGAGTGGCTATGGCGACAAGGATCAACATCGACCCAGTTACGCGGATTGAAGGTCACCTCCGGATTGACGTGGAGGTGGACGGGGGCAATGTCTCGAAAGCATGGGCGAGCTGCACCATGTGGCGCGGCATCGAGAACATCTTGCTCGGGCGCGACCCGCGCGAAGCCTGGCTGTTTACGCAGCGCTTTTGCGGAGTCTGCACAACGGTCCACGCCATGGCGAGCGTGCGTGCCGTGGAAGACGCGTTGAAGCTGCAGATTCCCCCTAACGCGCAATTCATCCGCAACCTCATCCTCATCAACCATGCGCTGCACGATCACATCGTGCACTTCTACCAGCTCTCTGCGTTGGACTGGGTCGACATCATGACCATTCCGGGCGCCGACCCTGCGAAGGCGGCCTCGCTGGCGCAGAGCCTGTCGAGCTGGACCGGCAACTCCTCCAAAGAGATGCAGGTGGCGCAGGACAAGATCAAGGGCTTTGCGGCCAGCGGCCAGTTGGGCATGTTCGCCACCGGCTACTGGGGACATCCGGCGATGAAGCTGCCGCCCGACGTGAACCTGATCGCGTTCACGCACTACCTGCAGGCGCTGGAGTATCAACGCAAGGCGCTGCAGGTGGTCGGCATTCTCGGCGGCAAGACCCCGCACATCCAGAACCTAGCTGTCGGCGGAGTGCAGAACGCCATCAACCTCGACAGCATGGCGACCATGAACATGGACCGCCTGTACATGATGAAGTACCTGCAGGACGCGGTGATCCCGTTCGTGCAAGAGTGCTATTTCAACGATGCCTGCACGATCGCGGCGCTTTATCCGGAGTGGATGAGCTACGGCAAGGGCGTCAACAACTACATGGCGGTGCCTGACCTCCCGCTCAATGCGCAGGCCTCGGCGTTCGATCTGCCGGGCGGCATGATCCTGAACGGCAACCTCGGCTCGGCGTCGCAGTTCTACACCGCGGCGGACGGCGAATTCCGCGAGGCTGTGGCCGAAGACCTGACCCATGCCTGGTACAAGGGCAAAGAGGCGCAGCGTCCGTGGCAGGGCGAGACCATCCCCGACTACACGGACTTTCAGGAAGACGGGAAGTACACGTGGGTGAAGGCCCCGCGTTACGACCAGAAGCCGATGCAGGTGGGGCCGCTGTCGCAGGTGCTGGTGGGCTACGCGCAGGGGCATCCACTGACCAGGAAGTGGACCGACTTGGCGCTGGCCAAGATTTCGGCGATCAGCAAGCGGCACGTTACGGTCAACGATCTGCAGTCGACCATGGGACGGCATGTGGCCCGCGCCATTCGTTGCGCAATGCTTTCAGAGCTTGCGACCAAGCACTGGAAATACCTGGTGACCAACGTCAGCCGCGGCGACACGGCGACGTACAATCCGCCGAAGTTCCCCGATGGCGAAGTCGAAGGCGTGGGAACGCACGAAGCCCCGCGCGGCACACTGTCGCACTGGGTCGTGGTGAAGAACGGGCGGATCGCCAACTACCAAGCGGTGGTGCCGACCACGTGGAACGCCAGCCCGCGCGACAGCACAGGACAGCCGGGCCCATACGAAGCATCGTTACTCGGTAACCCGATCGCCGATCCGGAGAAGCCTTTGGAAGTGCTGCGCACCGTTCACTCGTTCGATCCTTGCATGGCTTGCGCTTGCCACACCTTCGATCCTGACGGCAAACCGATCGCGCAGGTGAAAGTGCTGTGATTCCGCGCATCCTCATCGCCGGGGTCGGAAACCTGCTGCTGCAGGACGACGGACTTGGTCCCCAGGCCATAGCCCGTCTGCAGGCGGAGTATGAATTCGGCGATGAGGTGGAGCTGCTCGACATCGGCACTCCCAGCCTGGATTTCGTGGACTACCTGCGCGGCCGCGAGGTACTGGTTCTGATCGACGCGCTATCGGGGGGAGGCGAGCCGGGCGAGGTTTTGACCTTCGATAAGGTGCAACTGAAGGAATTCCTTCCCAACATGCGCCTCAGCGCGCACCAGCCTTGCCTCAACGAAACCCTGCACACGGCCGAGACCGCAGGCATCGACCTCAAGGAGATCCTGCTGGTCGGCGTCGTCGGACGCAGCTTCGATGTGGGCACCGACCTGGGACCCTACGTGTCGCGTGCCATGCCGGAAGTGCTGGAACTGGTTGCCAGTTTCGTCCGGCGTCACGGCGTTCCGGTTGAGCGCCGCGCAGTGCCGCTGCCGATACGAGGTTGGTGGGAAGCGGAATCGCCGGTCAAGGCGTAAGATCCCAACAGTTTCCCGGGTTATTTCTTGTTTAGCGCTTCGATTTGCTGCACCAGCGTATCGATATCTGCGGGCGTCAACTTGTCACTGAACTTGGGCATGTGCCCTTTGCCGTTGGCGATGATGCCATGCAGGTCATCCGCCGACATGGCGGCAGTTTTCTCTGAGACGAGTGACGGCCCGCCGAAATGGCGCCCTTCGGCGTTATCGCCGTGGCATTTCTTGCAGCTTTTCTGGTAGACAGGATTTGCAGCCAGGCTTGCGGCAGGCTGCGGAGTTTGCGCGGACGCTTCACCAAGTACGAGCAACCAACACGACGCTGCAACGATAAGTCCGGAAGCTTTCAAGCCCACCTTACCGAAAGTTACTAACGATAAATTTTAGCTGCAAGATGAGTGTCGCCACACGCAGAGTGATCGTCGCGAGGAAGACTATACCAAATCCGATTGGCCGCTTGCCCATTCGGGTGCCGACAGCCGAACCGACGATTTCACGCTGTCATAGACATCACACCGACTGTGTGACTAAAGTGAGAGAGGAACTGACCGTTCAGCGAGCTTTCCGCTGCACGGTATCGGAGCTAAAATTCCTCATGCCGCATGAAGAGAAACCATCCGAGACGAACGCCGTGCAGAATCCGCAAGCCGCCGAGGCCGTGGCCGATGCGCACCGCCGCCTGACGTCCCTTCGCAAGGAATTAGACAAGCATCCCGACCTGGAAGCCGCCATCGAGCGGCTGGAGCAGGCGCTGGCTGTCCTTACGACGAAGACCGGTGGAATGCTGTAATCAGCTGAACAGCAATTCTTTCGCGCGCTGCGATGCCTTTACCACCGCCTTGATCAGCGTCACGCGCAGGCCGCCTTCTTCCAGTTCGAGGATTCCGTCGACCGTACAGCCCGCGGGCGTGGCTACTGCGTCCTTCAACAGCGCGGGATGATCGCCTGTTTCTAGCATCATCTTGGCGGCGCCCAGCACCGTCTGTCCCGCAAGCTTCATCGCGATATCGCGCGGCAGGCCCACCTTCACACCGCCTTCGGCGAGCGATTCCAACACCATAAAGATGTATGCGGGCCCGCTGGCGGAGAGGCCGGTGACGGCGTCCATGTGCTTCTCGTCGACGCGGATGGTTTCCCCAACGGTGTCGAACAACCGGTGCACGATCTCAAGGTCCGATGGCTTCACCGCCGTGCCGCAACAGAACGCGGTCATGCCTGCTCCCACACGCGAAGGCGTGTTGGGCATGGCGCGAACTACAGGGATCTTCGCCGGAATGCGCTGTTCAATGTACGCGGTCGGCACCGAAGCCGCGATCGAAATGATGAGCTGGTTCTCGTGCAATTCCGGTCCAATCTCGCCCACCACCTCTCCCAGCACCTGCGGCTTGATGCAGAGCAGGATGATGTCGGCACCCTTCACCGCCGCCCTGTTGTCGGTGGTGACCTGCACCCCAAACTTGGAGGCAAGGGCCTCCACGCGCTCGCTGTGGTTCACGGTGGCGACAATGTTTTCGGGCTTGGCGACGTTCTGGCTGCAAAAGGCCTGCAGCAGGATGCTGCCCATTTTTCCCAGGCCGAGAATGGCCAGGCGCGGTGGCTGCGTTAAAGAAGATGAGGGCACGGTTCGCTTCCGGTCGAAAGAATTCCGGTTGTCCGGTGTGGATTCGATTGTAAATTGACCGACACGGAACGAGAAACGCAACCCGCCATCCGCCTGCCGTGCATAATATTCGGAATGAGAATTCGTCGCACTGCCGCTTTCATGTCAATCGCACTGGTTGTTTTCTTTCTGACGGCGCTCGATGTCGCGGCGCAGCAACTTCCCCGCCTGCAGGAAGAGAACCTCGCCGGGGAGCAAGTCGTGCTTCCCGATGCGGCTACCGGCAAGGTGGCGATACTGGTGTTCGGATTTACCAAGGCTTCGCAAAACACCACGGGAGCCTGGATGAAGCGCCTCCAGCCTGACTACGGCAAATCCGCCGGCGTCGTGCTGTACCAGTTGCCGGTGCTGGAGGAAGCGCCGCGAATTCTCCACGGCATGATCGTCTCAGGAATGAAGAAAGGCGTGCCGGAAGGTGAGCGCGCCAACTTCATTCCCGTGATGCACAATGAGGCCGAACTCAAGAAGCTCGTCAGCTACAAAGAGGCCGACGACGCCTACGTGGTGGTGCTCGATCGCACCGGAACTATCGCTTTCCAGACGCACAGTGGCATTGACGCTTCCGGTTATGCGGAATTGCGCGCCAAGGTGCAAAACTTGTTGAAGTAGTGCGCCGTTCTCTCCCTCCGCTGCGCTATAATCTGCGCTTTCATCCCGATTCGCATGCAGTTTGTCCCGGAGGACTCGCCGTTGATCCGCGAAATGGCTGTTGCCGCTCTGACCCTTGCGCTGCTGCAACCCGGCAACGCTGCCACATCTGCCGCTACCCTTGACGGCTATTCTCCCGCGCACGCCACCGCCGAGCGCGACTGGGAGACCAAGTTCCGCGCACTTCCCGATCCCAAGAACCTGCGCGACACCATGCAGCGCCTCAGCGCGCGGCCGCACCACGTCGGCTCGCCGTATGACAAGGACAACGCCGAGTGGATGCTGTCACGGTTCAAGGAATTCGGCTTCGACGCGCAGATCGAAACCTTCTACGTGTTGTTCCCGACTCCCAAGGAGCGCGTGGTTGAGCTACTGGAGCCGACGCATTTTGCAGCCAAGCTGCAGGAGCCGCCGCTTGAGATCGATCCCACGTCGCAGCAGACGGCTGAGCAGCTGCCCACCTACAACGCATATTCGAAAGACGGCGATGTCACCGGTCCGCTGGTGTACGTGAACTACGGCATCCGCGAAGACTACGAGCAACTCGAGCGCATGGGCGTGTCGGTAAAGGGAGCGATCGTGATTGCGCGCTACGGCGGCGCATGGCGCGGCATCAAGCCCAAAGTCGCGGCTGAGCATGGCGCGATCGGTTGCCTCATCTACTCCGATCCCAAGGATGATGGCTACTTTGAAGGCCAGTATTTCCCCAGCGGCCCCTTCCGTCCGTCCCAGGGCGTTCAGCGCGGCAGCGTGATGGACACCGACTATCCCGGCGATCCGCTGACGCCCGGAGTCGGCGCCACCAAAGATGCCAAGCGCCTCGACATCACCGAAGCCAAGACCATCACCACCATTCCCGTGCTGCCCATTTCCTACGGCGACGCGCAGCCCCTGCTGGCGGCGCTCACCGGACAGGTCGTGCCCGAGAGCTGGCGTGGTGCGCTGCCCCTTACCTATCACGTGGGACCCGGGCCGGCGAAAGTTCATCTCGTCGTCAAGTCGAATTGGGACATCAAGCCGATCTACGACGTCATTGCGAAAATTGCCGGCAACGAAGTGCCCGAGCAGTGGGTGATTCGCGGCAACCATCATGATGCGTGGGTGAATGGCGCGGAAGATCCGGTGTCGGGCATGTCGGCGGTGCTGGAGGAGGCGCGCTCGCTGGGCGAGTTGCTGAAGCAGGGCTGGAAACCCAAACGCACGATTATCTACTGCGCGTGGGACGGCGAGGAGCCCGGCCTGCTGGGTTCGACCGAATGGGTTGAGGAACATGGCGCGGAACTGAATCAGCATGCTGTCGTGTACATCAATTCTGATTCCAACTCGCGCGGCTTCCTGTTTGCTTCGGGATCGCACACGCTGGAACACATGGTGAACTCCGTGGCGCGCGACGTGCAAGACCCGGAAACGAAATTGTCGGTGCAGCGGCGCGCGCAGTTGCGGCGCATTGGACGGGCTCAGAAACCAGATGACCGCGAAGAGGCGCGCGGAACCGACTTGCGCATCGGCGCGCTGGGCGACGGCTCCGATTATGCGCCGTTCCTCGATCACGCCGGAGTGGCCGCGCTCAACATCGGATTCGGTGGCGAGTCCGACGGAGGCATCTATCACTCCATCTACGACGATTTCTACTGGTACACCCACTTCGGAGATACCGAATTCGTTTACGAGCGGGCGCTGTCGCAGTTGGGTGGCACCATGATCATGCGCGTGGCCGACGCCGACTTGCTGCCCTTTGATCCTTCGGCATCGGCCGACACCGTCAAACGGTATGTGGGCGAGTTGAAGACAGAGCTGAAAGAAAAACAGGACAAGGCAAAGGAGCGCAACCGCGAAATCGAAGAGGGCGTGTACACCGCGAGCGCCGATCCGCAGAAGAAATATATCGCGCCTGGTAAGGAGCAGGTTCCTCCTTATCTCAATTTTGCGCCGCTGGAGAACGGGGTTGAAGCCTACTTGCTGGCCGCGAAGCGCTACAAGACGGCGGTTAGTAAGCTCGCCGACCACGATCCCACAGTGTGGGACTCGCCTGAGTTGAAGGCCATCAACTTGCAGCTCATCCAGACCGAGCGCACTTTCATGACGACCGAAGGGCTGAAAGAGCGTCCCTGGTTCAAGCACCAGATCTACGCGCCCGGGGCCTACACCGGTTACGGCGTGAAGACCATTCCCGCCGTGCGCGAAATGATGGAAGAAGACAAATGGGCCGACGCTGACGCCGGCTCAGTCATCGCCGGTGGCGTGCTGATGAAGCAGGCCGCTCTGGTGGATTCCATGGCTGCGGAGTTGGAGAAATTGGCGGGGAATACACCTCCAGCCACGCAGACAGCGCGGAAGCATAAGAAAGCGGAGGAGGGGCAGGTCAGCGGAAGGTAGAACGAAACTCTAGGTGCCCCGACCATGGGTGCCCCGTTCTACCGCCGTTTTTTGGCGGTAGGGCGGGGTAAACTTCCTCTCGAAATCATTGCGGGTAGAGCGGGGTATCGGTCAAATTTCCTCCCGAGATCACTGACACCTAACCAGACGTGCGCATAACCTGATTAGGTGCCTTCACACCTGAAGCGCTATCAGAACGAACGTGATCTTCACTTCATTACCTTCAGTTGCTACCATCGAAGACCGTTTCTTTCGACTCCGTGGTCTCGCGATTGGTGTGAAAGGGCAATCGAGCAATTTCGAGTCCAGTACGGGTTTGCGGTGGTCGCATACGTCGTGATGCCGGAGCACGTTCATCTCGTGATCAGCGAGCCGAGTAATGGGCCGCTGGCTAGCGCTGTGCAGGCCATCAAGCAGTCGGTGTCGCGGAAACTTATCGGCAATCGCGAACACTTCTGGCAAGAGCGTTATTACGATTTCAACGTGTGGAGTTCAGCAAAACGGATTGAAAAGGTGAAGTACATTCACCGCAATCCGGTACGGCGCGAACTTGTGGAACGTCCCGAGGACTGGGTGTGGAGTAGCTTTCGGAACTACCTCATCGGCGAATCGGGACGGTCGAGGTTGAATCACCCTGGACGGAGTATCGCCGAGAGAAACTGCGTCCCCCGCCCTACGCTTCACTTCGTGAACCGTAGAACGGAGCACCCGGCATTCTGTTATTTTGCTGACGCCAACTGAATCCAACTGTATGAACTATCGGAGTCCTTGACACACAGGAACGGCTTGTCGGCGACACTCCCGCCGCCTTTTTCCACGTAGAAAGTGCCTCGTGTTGATGCGGTGCAGCTCGGCTTAGGGGCGTTGGAAATGTCTTGATACCCAACGGGTGAGCTGCTGGCGACTGGTCTCAGGTCTCCCGTCGAAGTGATCTGAAAAAGTGCGGGCGGAGAGCCTTGCCCTTGGTTACTTTAGTTTCTTCGGAGGGAGAAGTTTTACCGGTCGAAACCTATCCACCCGGTAAAGATCTCGACGGCGAAGTCGGCAGCCATGGCAGCAACCTTCGGGCCCGGGTCACCGTAGAGCTCCATGCGGGTAGGAAGAGCCACCTGCTGGAGTTGGAAGATATGCTGGTGCACGGCGCGGCCCTCGATAAAGTGCGCCGTGATGGCGACCTGGTCGGCATAGCCCTCGATGAGGCGGCAACGCGTGCGATCGGCGCTCAGCACAAAGTGGAAGGCCAGGGTGCCGGGTTCCTGCTCGATTTCCGCGACCATCTGTTTCGCAATGGCCTCGAGTTCGTCGAGCTTGCCGTCGTAAATGTCGAAGTCAACCACTATGCGAATACGAGTGGTACTCATGGATGGCTCCTTGGAAACCGCCGGATCCGACGCTTACGGAGACCACGCGAACAGGGCCGGGCTCGCAGCACAAGTCCCACAATGTGGGACATCGACAGGCTACTGCTTGTCGTACACGTACTTGGCGTGGGTCTTCTTGGTTTTCTTGCCGTCCGCGGCGAAGTAAGTCATTTCGAGAGTGCGGCTCTTGCCATCCTTGGCAAGCTCGACTTTGCCATTGCTGACGGTCTTGTCGCCCTTCATGTTGGCAAGAAGCAGCAATCGATCGCCCTTGGGTTTGTAGGCGCGGTAATCCACATTCGGGTCGCCAGTCACCGGATACGGTTTCTTGTCGAACTGACCGGTCCACTCAGTGTGCGACGGCTGGCCCACAGCGTTCACCCCATCGGTGGTGACCTTGATGTCGCTGCCCGAGGCGGAGTACACCACGGTTGTGTTCTTGCCCACGCCAGCGGGGATCGTGGACTTGGCTTCGTTGAGCTTCCAGGTGCCCATGTTAGGGTTCTGGGCGAAGCTGACACCTAGAGCGAGGAGGCATAGTAAGAACGTAACTACGATGGACCTGGTTTTCATGGAGTCTCCCATTGGACTTGAGCAGCAGGGCGCCAGTGTATGTGGAGACCGGGCGGCACGCAAGGGGAATTGCTCGGCCCAGGTTCACCGGGTTCTCCGTTCGACCGATGCTCGAGCGGGTCTTTCGATCTGGCCGAGTCGCGCGCTACTCTCCGACCAGGTTCTCGTATTGTGCCTTGGTCAGCGGGACGACGGAGAGCCGTCCGATGCGCACCAGGGGAGAATCCGCGAACAGCTTGTTGGCTTTGATCTCGGCCAGCGAGACCGGCTGCGGGAGCGGCTTTCCGGCCTTGATCTTCACCAGCGGTTTTCTCGGATCGGTAGCATCGACCGAGACGACTGACGCGGTTCCCACGGCGCTCTTGTGGTCCCCGGTCTCGTAGATGATCAAAAGCGATCCGGGCTCCATTTCGCGCAGGTTTCTGACCGCAACTGGGTTGGTTACGCCATCCCAAGTGGTCACCTTGTCGCGTTGCAGATCGGCGAAAGAGTATTCCGAAGGTTCAGTTTTGAGGAGGTAATAGTCGAGATCCATACGGTTTTCCTTCCGGGGTATGGTCGCATGAGTGGCGGTGCGCAGCCAAGTAGTCCGCGTAGAAAGTAGTCCGCGTAGAAAGTTAAACCCAGGTTAGCGCCATGAACGGTGAGAACCTGGGCAGCCCCACAGTGTGGGACAGAAGGCTAGGTCGTTCCCAGCCGCCGTAGAACCGACTCGCGAAAGCCGCGGCTGAGGGTGAGTTTGGTGCCGTCGCGCAGGAGGATCGAGTAGTCGCCATACAACGATGGCTTCAGTGTCTTGATGCGGTCGACGTTCACCAGCGTGGAGCGATGCACGCGCAGAAACTGGCGCGCACCCAGGCGGTTCTCCAGCGCGGTAATGGTTTCGCGCAGGATGTGGGTGACGTTGCCCACATGCAGGCAGGCGTAGTTTCCTGCTGACTCGACCCAGTCGATCTCGTTGGGTTTCAAGCACACGATTTCCCCGTCAGCTTTCACCACGATGCGATCGGGGGCCTGCTGGCGGGCGTCAAGGCCACCCAACATGGCTAGGACGCGCTTCTGAAACATGGCGTCCGATGGGTGCAATAACTGCTTGCGAACGTGGCCGAGAGCCTCTCCGAGGCGCTGCTTGTTGACCGGCTTCAAGAGGTAGTCGAGGGCATGCACCTCAAACGCGCGCATGGCGTAACGATCGTAGGCGGTCACGAAGATGGTCAGCGGCAGATTGCCCTGCTTCTGCAGCTCCTCAACCACGCCGAAGCCGTCGACCTCGGGCATCTGGACGTCGAGAAAGACCAGGTCCGGCTGCTCGCGCTGGATCAGAGCAATCGCGGAATTGCCGTCACCGCATTCCGCGACAACCTCCAGGTCCGGCTCTTCTTCCAGCAGGCTGCGCAGACGCTCGCGGGCGAGCGCTTCATCGTCGCTAAGCAACACTCGAATGGACATGGGCGTCAGTGACCTCCTCTTTGTCATTACTGGTTCGATAGGGAACGCGGATCTTCACGATGCATCCGCCGCCAGGTGCATCTTCCAGCACCATGGCATGATCTTCGTTATAGAGCTGCTGCAGACGACCGCGAGTGTTGCGGAGACCAACACCCTCGCGAGGCGCAGATCCGCGGCCGCGGGCAAAACCGACTCCGTTGTCACGGATCTCCATCCACACGTCATCGTGATCGCGCCAGGCGGAAATACGAATCAGTCCCGGCGCGCGTCGCGGACCGATACCGTGACGGATGGCGTTCTCCACCAGCGGCTGCAATATCAAGTTGGGCACAAGCGTGTCCACGGTGCCCTGGTCGATTGCGGTCTCCACCTGCAAGCGGTCGCGGAAGCGCGTCTGCTGGATGTCGACGTACTTCTGCAGGAACATCAGCTCCTGCTGCAGCGGCACTTCCTGCACGCCTGCTCCATCGAGCGACATGCGCAACAGGTCGGCGAGTTGCAGCGTCATGCGCTCTGCGGCCTCGCCATCATAGCGGGCAAGCGCCGCAATGGAGTTGAGTGTGTTGAAGAGAAAATGAGGTTCGAGTTGGATCTTCAGCACCTCAAGCTGGGCGCGAGCAAGCTGGGCCTCGAGCTGCGAGGATAGCAATTCGCGTTCCTGGTATTTCGCGTAGTACGCGATCGCCTGGGTGATCAGGAGTATGTACCAGTAGCGTTGGATATCAATAAACGTGCGGGACAACACATGCGCGAAGAAAGGCACGCTGGGCTCTTTGGTCCATGTCACCAGGGGATCGACCAGCACGAGAGCGACTGCGCCGAGGAAGGTGAGTATCACGCTGGCAACGATGTGAATGGGAAGGGAATGTCTCCAACTAACGCGGTCGAAAGCATAGCGGCGCGAGAGTTCGTAAACAATCGGCGTGAGCAACGACCAGATGAGGGAGATGGTGATGTTCCAGGCCAGCAGTTGCGCCCAACTGATGGGCGTGCCCATGGAAGCCATGTACACATGCGCTCCTGCGGCGCTGAGAAACGCGAGCAGCGTCCACAGCACAAAACCGATCGCCCAGACTCGACCCCAGCTTTTCAACATGTCGCGCGCCTCGAAGTACACGAGCCCCCGGGACAGACGGATCCTGCCCTGCGTTGATAGACGCAATCCACGGCAAAATGTTTCCTGAAATCCAAAGATAGTGACGGTACTGTATCGCGTTCAGAACAATGTCCAAAACTGGACAGCGAGGCGGCACACAGGAGACCCCTTCGTGCGACAATGGCCTGTCTTAACCTGGCGTTGGGTTTCATGCACGAATTAGGTATCGCGACATCGATTTTGGAGTGCGTTCAGGCGGAAGCCAATCGGCGCCCGGGCGCGCGTATCACCAAAGTGGGAGTCAAGATCGGTGAGCTCGCCGGGGTCGATGTCGACTCGCTGCAATTCGGTTTCGAGGCAATCATCAAAGACACAGGTTTGGAGGGGTTGGTGCTGGCGGTTGAGTCCATCCCGCGGGTGCAACGCTGCCCGAAATGCCAGCATGAATTCCGCATGACCGACTATGATCCGCAATGTCCGCATTGCGGAGAGTTTGCGACCCAGTGCATCAGCGGAGAAGAACTGGACATCGCATACATGGAAGTGGACGAATGAGCCGTGTTGAAGTCGAAAAGAAAGTCCTGAACGAAAACCAGATTCTCGCCCAGCAACTGCGGGAACGCTATCGCGAGCAGCGAGTACTGTGTGTGAACCTGGTCAGTTCGCCAGGATCGGGCAAGACCCTGCTGCTGGAGAAGACCCTGGAGCGCATGGACAAAAGCGCGCGTGTCGCCGTGCTCACCGGCGATCTGCAGACCGAAAACGACGCCAAGCGGTTGGCCAAGTTCGGCTTTCCCGTGAAGCAGATTGTCACGGGGGGAACGTGTCATCTGGACGCGAAGATGGTGGAGCGGCATCTTGTCGATTGGAAGCTGGAAGACCTCGATTTGCTCGTGGTGGAAAATGTAGGAAACCTCGTGTGCCCTTCGAGCTACGATCTAGGTGAAGATGCGAAGATCGTGCTGCTGAGCACGACCGAAGGCGAAGACAAGCCCCTGAAGTATCCGTCGATCTTCTTCAAGTCAGAATTGATGGTGCTTACCAAGATCGACCTGCTGCCTTACGTACCGTTCTCGGCGGAGTTGGCGAAAGAGAATGCGCATCGGGTGCATCCCGGAATGGAGATCCTGGAACTGTCGAGCACAACCGGCGAAGGTCTGGACGCCTGGATGAAGTGGCTGAAAAGAAGGCAGCAACAAAAAGCCGAAACGGTGCTGACGGAGCTGGGCGGCTAGTTGGCTGCAGGCCGGCCGAAGTCAATTCGCCGCTAGAACGTCGCTATGGTAGTTGATCATGGCCCGCCGCGGTTTTTCTTTCAGACCAGCCAGCGGAATCTTCTGGTCAACCGTCATGTTGCCAATCGGCCGCGCTGAGCCGAGCCTTATAACCTGGCCATTCGCCTGTTCCAGGTAAATGGGAACCAGCATGCGAAAGTTGGTATCGACACCCGATTGCGCCAACTTGAAAGCCAACACGACATCGCCGTTGGCCGCAGTCTCGAATGTGTAGTCGAACTTATACGTAGGCAACGCGGTTCCGTAGACATATTCGTTGAAGAACCAGTCCATCTTGTGGTTGCCTTCGAGGTCCATGGCGGCCGTCATGTGCCTCTCGACCATCGCCTTGAAGTCCTCGCTGGTAGCGGCCTGGCCGGCGTAGGTGGTCACGAAGTCTTGCATAGTCTGCTTGAAGCGCTGATCGCCTTCCTTGCGGTCCCACAGCATCATTCGTACCATGTGCAGGATGTAAGCGCCCTTGGGGTAGATCAATCGCCGATAGATGTCGAACCCCTCACGACTGTTGCTCAAGCGATACCCCATGGTGATGGGTCCGGCATCGATCGGGCGGAGGCCTTCCTTGTTGCGGGTGGTCATCAACTCGCGCTCATCGTTCCAGAACTTGGTGAACTTCTGGGGTTCCTTGCTATAGACGGCCTGCAGGTATAACGACGCCGACATCTCCGCAAAACCTTCGCTCATCCACTGGTCGCGATAGGAGTTGAATCCTACGTCGTGTCCCCACCACTGGTGTGCGACTTCGTGAGGAGCAACCACCGTGAAATAGCCGCGAGGATCATCCAGACCAATATAGTGGCGCGTGGTGTCGTCAAACAGATAGGTAATTGGCAGGTAGACCAACTCCGGCCACGACTGGCCGTAATTGGTCGCGGTTTGCTGGGTCATCGCCAGCCGCTTGTACGGTAATTCTCCGAAATAGTCGGAATATACGCGTAAGGCAAGCACTCCCTCCGCGAGAGCTTTCTTATTCAAGAGGACCGTGCTCATACTGCCGAGGGCGCCGGTGTTCTGAACCCCGACGATCATACTCGGCGGATTGCTATTGGCGTATGACTGCACGAGCATGTCAGGCTTATCGAGTTTTAACTCTTCCTTCTTGAAGTCACCGAGATTGAAGCCGGCGACCGTCATCGGGGCTTCACTCTTCCAGGAGGAGACTTCACGACCGGCTTCCGTGGATTCGGTCACAGGAGTGCCCGTTGCAATGACCTTAACCCCTTTCGGGCTCCGGAATGTGAGGTCATAGCTGGTGTACTCACCCAAATGGCCATTTGCCGAATTTGGATACCAGTGTTCGCGCGTCACCGGATAGTAGTTTCCGTTGCCCTCGTCCGTTACCGCGTTGGGTCCGGCGTAATTTGTGGTTATGGTGTATTGCTCGCCTTTGGCCAAGGGCTTGGGCAGGATCACCCAGAACTGAGGGTCCTCCAGCTTGTCTTCCTGCACGAAATTGAGCTGCTCTCCGTTCTGCCCGGTCACGCCTGATACGCGCAACGATGGGAAGAGCGAGAATTGCACCGCCTGCACACCGGGAACGAGGGCAACCATCGTGGTAGTGGCCTTGCCCGTCAGCCGCCCGTTTTTCTCGATTTCCGTATCCAGCTTCTGATGGTCGATGTGGATGACACCGTTCTTCTGCGCGCTAGAAGCAGTTCCGTCGGCATACTCCGAGCTGTAATGGAACGCAGCCCATATCCCCATTTTGTTCTCGTTGTAGGTTTCGAGCTTGATTTCTTCAGGCTCAACCGAAGGCGCGCCATGCGGGTCGATGGCGAACAGTGTCTTGCCGTCGTAACGCTTGCCGTGGACAAAAGCGACAAATAGTCCGCCGGGTTCGGAGCTGAGGACGTCCTGCAAAATGCGAGCATCGAGGTTATAGCGCAGCTCCTTCCGCGAGGCCTTCTCGCTATTACGAAGGACTGTGGGATCGCACGTGGCGCCTCCTGGCTTCCCTGCAGCCTTGAGCTCTCCGTAGGTGTCGTCGGTGAAGCGCAGGACAAGCTGATCGAAACTCTCGCTGTATTCCTTCTCGCGTGTCAGGAATGAGAGACTCGCCTGTTCCGAAGGCAGCGGCGGGTTGAGTAGCAATCTACCTTTGCCGACGAAGACCGCGCCGGTAACTTTGTCGCGAACGGGGTTAAGGAAGCAGATTGTGCCCGAGTTCAGTTGGAACGTTGCAACGTCGCGCTTCAGAGTGATCTTGTCGACCGTAACGCTTTGGGGTTGGAGAGCAACATTTCGGAGTTGCACGTAGGTCGAGTCGGCGTTGGGTGAGAGTTGGCCCGCGATTTGACCACTCAGCAGGCACGCGACCGCAACCAGAGGAAGCGAAGTAGCGATTCTGGGCATGGCAGGCAAAGTTTGCGTCCAATTTTCTAGATACGCAAGGAGTAATTTCGCCCAATTTGGCATTTGGGCGGCGAGACATAGTTTCGGCCTTCCTTGACACCGCCAGCCGCCTTCTCTACGGTTGAGGGGAATGCCTTCCCCGAAGAGCCCCGTTCGGATTCCAAGGCGGCCCGCCCGCTATCGACTCGTCCTATTCGTGGTATTCCTAATTACTGTTTGTGGGATTTCTCGCGGGGAGAAGATCGCCGATATCCAGCCGCAGGGCTATGTCACGGACCTGGCCCAAGTTATCGATCCCGCGACCCGCCAGAAAATCGAACTGCTTGGTACCGAATTGCAGCAGAAGACTGGCGCGCAGCTCGCGGTCGTTACCGTCAACTCTTTGGAGGGCCAGACGCGCGAGGACTACGCTGCCGATCTCTACAAGCATTTTGGTGTGGGCTCCAAGAAAGATGATCGCGGCGTACTCATCCTCATCGCTCCCAAAGACCGACAGTACAAGATTGAGGTCGGCTACGGTCTGGAACCGGTAATTAATGACGCCCGCGCGGGCGATGTGGGACGCGACATGGTTCCCGATCTGCGTAAGGGCGATTACAGTGCCGCGGCGCTAGTGGGCGCGACTGGTATCGCGCAATTCGTCGCAGCGGATGCAGGCGTGCAGCTTACGGGCATTCCACAACGTGCGGCGAGGCCTCCGACGAAGGAAGCTCCGTGGTGGCTAGCTTGGGTGATCTTTGGCGGGATCTTCCTGTTGATTCGCGCGCTTTCGCGTGCCGGCAAGGGGGGCGGGCGTGGGACAGGTGGCGGAGGCATGGGCAGCGCGCTGCCTTGGATCCTTCTGGGCAGTGGCATGGGCCGCGGCGGAAGTTGGGGCGGAGGCTACGGTGGCAGTTCCGGAGGCTGGGGCGGCGGTGGGGGCGGAGGATTTGGCGGATTTGGTGGCGGATCGAGCGGCGGTGGCGGCGCCGGTGGCAGCTGGTAGTCCGGCTGCGTGGAGCGAGACATGGTGAAGAAGCCAGAAGACAAGTTGCAAGAGCTGGTGAGCCGTATCCATTACGCGTGCGGCGATAACCTGGTTTCCGTCGTGCTTTATGGCTCTGCGGCGCGCGACGACTACCACGAGCAATACTCCGACGTGAACGTGATGGTGGTGCTGCGCAACATGAAGCCCAGCGTTTTTCCGGCACTGGCGGGTGTGCTGGCCTGGTGGAGTCGCGAGGAAAAGCTGCGGCCTCCCACCTTCATGACGTTAGAAGAGCTGCGCGAGTCGGCAGACGTGTTCGCCATCGAGATGCTCGACATCCAGGCAGCCCACAAGACACTGTACGGCGACGACGTAATGAGTGGCATCACGGTGCCGATGAACCTGCACCGGGTCGAGGTAGAGCACGATCTACGTACCACCCTGCTCCGGTTGCGGCACCACCTTCTGCTGACCGCCGACGGAGATGAGGAACTGAAGGCAGTGCTGGGCAAGTCGGTGACCAGCGTGGTGACGCTGTTCCGACATGCCCTGATCGCACTGGGAGAGAACCCGCCGCACGCCAAGCCCAAGGTGCTGGAACATGCGGCCGAGGTGTTCGGCTTCAACGCGCAACCCCTACGCTCGGTGCTGGAGTTGCGCAGCGATGGCCAGCACGTAGACAATGTTCGCGAGATTTATCACGCGTATATGGACGCCATTCTGGCCGTAGCTCATGGGCTGGATGTAAAGGTTCCCAAACGGCAGTGGCACAAGCACTAGTAAGGCAGATGCCGGCACGCAATTCGGCACGATCTAAGGTGAAAGCGAGACGAATATGAAAACCGGAGTGATCACTCTTATCATCGTTGTCCTGGTGCTGTTCTGGTTTGGCAGCACGTTTGTCAGCCATCGTAACGAGATGGTGCGCAAGCGGGAAGCGGTAAATTCCGCGTGGTCGCAGGTGGACGTCGTGCTGCAACGCCGTGCCGACCTCATCCCCAACCTGGTGGAGACGGTGAAGGGATTCGCCTCCCACGAAGAGAAGGTATTTGGCGATATCGCTGCCGCTCGTGCTGCCATGATCGGGGCCAAGACGCCATCGGAAAAGATCGCCGCCAACGGGCAACTCGATTCTGCCCTGGGCCGCTTGATGGTGGTGGTGGAGAACTATCCACAACTGCGCTCGAATGAAAACTTCCTGCGCTTACAGGACGAGTTGGCAGGGACCGAAAACCGCATCGCCATTGAGCGTAAGCGCTACAACGATACCTTGCAGGACTACAACACCTACATTGGGCTGTTCCCCAACAACATCGTAGCCAGCTTGTCGGGCTTCACCCGCAACGACGCATACTTCAAGGCGGAAGAGGGTTCGCGGCAAGCGCCGAAGGTGAACTTCAATCCACCGCCGCAGCAAGCTGCGCCGGCACCGGCACAGTAAGTGAGCCAGTTAGGTTAGGTTATCGGCTAACGCCGGAACGTTCCCGTGTACCGGGACTGGGCGAGTCTGTGCCCCTTCATGGCGGTGTCGAGTTCCTTACAGGTGGCGTCGCTCAGGTGCCTCGGCGCTTATCGATGAATGATTCGAGGGCGTCGGGAGTCCTGGGCCAGTCGTCGCGCAGGAGTCGCGACAGGGCACGGTCAGCAAGCAGTTTGTCGCCCGTCTGGCAGTGTGGGCAGTAATTTGCCTCGTTGGCGGCATAGCGAATACGCTGAATCAAATTGCCGCACCGGGGACACTTCTGTTTGTACTTGCCATGAACGGCCATCTCCTCACGAAAGGCCGTCACTTTCTCAGGAAACTGTTCCCCTGTTTCGGCGCGAAGGCGATCGACCCACTGCTGCAACGTCACGCGGGCCGCGGTGTAGAGCTGTTCGATCTGCTGCGTGGTCATCTTTTGCGTCAGCTGCAAGGGCGAGAGTCGAGCCTCCCACAGGATTTCGTCGGAATAGGCGTTGCCGATACCGCTGAACATCTGCGGATCGCTGAGAGCACGCTTCAGCGTGTGATTCGCGGATTGCAACATGGCGGAAAAATGGCCGAGGTCAGCGTCGAGGACCTCCAGACCTCCGGGGTCCAAAGAGCGCAGATCGTTCTCTCCTTCCACCACATAGAGAGACGCGCGCTTTTGCGATCCCGCCTCGGTCCACAGCAGGGTAGCGTCGGCAAAATCGAATGCTGCGAGGCCGCGCAGTCTCACCAGCTTGGCTCCTGCTTCACGCCAGTGCAGGCGCCCGGCGATCATTAGGTGCAGGACGAGCCACAGATCGTGCTGCAGGCCGATGCAGATCCGTTTGCCCATTCTGCGGACTTGAAGCACGCGTTTGCCTTCGGCCGATTGAAGCGGCGGAGTCGCGGTGCGGAGCAACGACGGGGCGACAACGCGAATGCGTTCGATTTGTTGTCCCATGATGCGCTTCTGCAGCGCTTCGATGTAAACGACGATGTCAGGCAGTTCGGGCACGGCAATCTGAGGCTAAAGCGATTCAAAGGTTAACGCAGTCCGATTGTATGGCCGTTGATGCTGGCTTGACATCCTCCTCCCGATCCTTATACTTAAGTTCCAATATGTTTCACGCCACTCACACCGCGACACGGATTAGCACCATGGCCATGGCTATGTGCATGTGTACACGTGTCAGTCTGTGGGTTGAGCGTAGGAGCGGCCAATAGAGAACAGCAGGTAGCCGCGAAGATTCCTAAACGACCCACGGTCCCGGAAGACAGTGGGTCGTTTCGTTTTTGAAAGCGAACTCAGCTTGAAGAGGAGCACCACATGAGCGATAAGCCGACATTTCACTTTGACACGCTCGCCATCCATGGCGGGCAGAGCACCGATCCCACAACCAAGTCACGCGCCGTCCCGATTTACCAGACAACGTCATACGTGTTCGACGATGCCGACCACGCTGCGCGACTCTTCGCCTTGCAGGAGTTCGGCAACATCTACACGCGAATTATGAACCCGACGACCGACGTCTTCGAAAAGCGGATCGCCGCCCTGGAAGGTGGCGTCGCTGGACTGGCGTTGGCGTCAGGACAAGCGGCGGAAACGCTGATCATCACCACTCTGGCTTCCGCGGGTGACGACATTGTCTCCACCACTTCGCTCTACGGCGGCACCTACAACCTCTTCCACTACACGCTGCCCAAGCTGGGCATCACGGTGAAATTCGTTGACGCCGACGACTTCGACGGGCTGCGCAAGGCGATCGGTCCGAAGACCAAGGCGCTGTACACCGAAACCCTCGGGAATCCCAAGCTGGACATTGCCGACGTCGAGGAACTGGCGAAGATTGCGCACGACAACGGAATCCCGTTGGTCATCGACAACACCTGCGCATCGCCAGCACTGTGCCGTCCGATCGAGTGGGGAGCCGACATCGTGATCAATTCCGCGACGAAGTATATCGGCGGCCACGGCACCTCGATTGGCGGAGTCATCGTTGACGCCGGCAAGTTTGAATGGGCGGCTTCAGGACGCTTCAAGGATTTCGTCGAGCCTGATCCGTCGTACCACGGCGTCTCGTACACCGGGGCGTTCGGACCGCTGGCGTTCATCCTGAAGGCGCGAGTCCAGGGACTGCGCGACACTGGCGCGAGCCTGTCGCCGTTCAACGCGTTTCTGTTGCTGCAGGGTACAGAAACTCTGCATCTCCGCATGGAGCGGCATTCCGAGAATGCGCTCAAGGTGGCAGAGTATCTGTCCAGCCATCCCGATGTGGAGTGGGTGAACTATCCCGGCTTGCCCACCAGCAAGTACTACCAACGAGCCAAGAAGTATCTGCCCAAGGGCGCCAGCTCTCTAGTCACGTTTGGTATCAAGGGAGGCTATGAAGCTGGTAAGCGATTCATCAATGCTACGCAACTCTTCAGCCTGCTGGCCAACATTGGCGACGCCAAATCGCTAGTCATCCATCCGGCTTCGACCACGCACCAGCAGCTCAGCGAGTCCGAACAGCGCGAGACCGGCGTAACCCCCGAGTTGGTTCGCCTGTCGGTGGGCATCGAAGACGTGGGCGACATCATCGCCGATATCGACACCGCACTACGGCTGGCGACGGGCAAGAAGGTCGCGACCCAGGTGGCGGGAGACTAGCCATGAGCGAAGCATTGCAACCAACGCGGGAGGGCGATCTTACATTCGCTCACGGGACGCCCTTCCGACTGGAGGGTGGCGGCGCGCTGCAGCCGGTCTCTGTGCGCTACGCGGTGTATGGCGAGTTGAATGAGCGGCGCGACAACGCGGTGCTTGTGTGTCATGCGTTGTCGGGCTCGGCTCGTGTCGCCGACTGGTGGCCCGAGATGTTTGGTAGCGTTTTCGACCTCTCGCGCGATTGCGTTATCTGTACCAATATCCTGGGCTCGTGTTACGGATCCAGCGGCCCCCCTTCGATCAATCCCGTCTCTGGAAAACCTTTCGGTCCTGACTTCCCCATCGTCACCATTCGCGATATTGTCCGGGCCCAGGCGCACGTGCTGGACGAAATAGGCGTGAAGCGCCTGCGCATCGTGATCGGCGCATCGATTGGCGGCATGCAGGCCCTGCAGTGGGCGGTCGATTATCCCGAGCGCGTCGAGCACTGCATCGCCATCGGAACGGCGCCGCTGTCGGCGATGGGATTGGCGCTGAATCATCTGCAGCGCAAGACCATCGAACTCGATCCGGAATTCAAGGGCGGGAGATATGCCCCCGGGGAGCAACCCGGGCGCGGACTTGGGCTGGCACGTGCCATCGGCATGTGCTCGTATAAGTCAGCGGAGTTGTTCGACGAGCGCTACGCACGGAAGCCCAACCGCAACGGCGAGGACCCAGTGCGCTCTATTGCGGAGCGCTACGACGTCGCCGGCTACCTCGATCACCAGGGAGAAAAGTTTGTGAAGCGCTTCGACGCCAACTCCTACCTCGTGATTTCGAAGGCCATGGACACGTTTGAGATGGGACGCGGCTATGCGTCGGAGGCAGAGGCGCTGCAGCGGATCAAGGCGCACGTTTCGCTGGTGGGCATCTCATCGGACTGGCTGTTTCCGGCGAAAGACATACGCGCTCTCGCGGAACGACTGAGGGCCGCCGGCGTGCAGTGCGACTACACGGAGTTCGAGACGTCGCACGGGCACGATGGATTCCTCGCTGAGATGGACGCTATTGCGGCGGTGGTGAACGGGAGTTTTCACGCGCGGCGGTTGGCGGTGGTTCATAAGAACGCGGGGCGCAAACTCGGTGGGTAGTCTGAAGCGAAGTTGGGAAGAAGGAAGTAAGGCCATGATCGTACCGAAGTTTGGCGGAACGTCGGTGGAAGACGCCGGCGCCATCGCGCGGCTGCATTACATCGTGCAAGATCGGCCGAATCGACAGCCGGTGCGACGTCTGCGCGAGAGTTTGCTGGAAAGCCGGGAGACGGCGTTACTCGCCGCCGTCTAGGTCACTTGCACGTCGGAGGGAACTTGCTCCACGATTTCGATCCAGCCCATTTCGAACGCCTGGTCAGCATGTGTGCGAAGCAAGCGCCGGACTTCTTCGATCCCGCGTGACTGGATGGCGTCGCGCAAAGCGCTCTCATTCGAACGGTAGCACTGCCAGCGATTGCGCCCGGCCCGCTTGGCGCGATACAGCGCATGATCGGCCAGCGCCAGGCAGTGGTCCCAGCTCAGTAACTCCGGATATCCCGCCGAAAATGGATACCGCAACACGCCTAGTGATATCGAAAGCGGCAGGCCGGTCTCCAGAAAAATAGGCTGAGGCTCGTCGACGATGGCCTGCCGCAGTCGTTCTGCCATCAGCAGGTCTTCCTGCGGCTGGCTGACATGATCGAGAATCAGGAATTCCTCGCCTCCCCAGCGGGTGAGGATGGCGGTGGCGCGCACGTTTTGCCGGAGCGTCTCGGCCGCTGCCTGTAAGACTTTGTCGCCCACGGCATGGCCCAATCCGTCGTTGATTAGCTTGAAGTGATCGAGGTCGGCTAGGCACAGAGCGATATACCGCTTGGGAACGCTGGACGAATTTCGTATGCGATCGCGCTGCAATTCGGCGATCCAGGGCTGAATCGCGGAATCCACATGGCGACGGTTGCTCAGTCCGGTCAGAGGATCGGTGATCGACGCCGTTTTCAGCTTCTCCACCGCGCTCGTCAACTCCTCGGTGCGTTGCGTCACCTGCTCCTCGAGTTCGAGGGTGTACCGCAACTGCTTCTCTTCCTTCTCCCGCTTGAGCAGGTTCACCCGGTCGGCCAGTGCAAACGCCAGCAGGATGCTCTCCATGCCTGAGCCGATTTGGGCTGCGTTATAGGTAACGAAATTGAACGGAATGAAGCGTACGAAAGCAAAGATGTAGAGTAGGTTCCCGATTAGCTGCACCGCCCACGCGACCAGAAAGAAACGCGCCGGCCGGTAGCCACGAAGCCAGAAAAGCACGCCTACAGCTGCGAAGAAGATGGTCGTGATCAGGCCGTCAAAGGCCAGCAGCAGGGTGGAGGCTTCGCGCGATCCTGAAATCCTCAACGCACACAATGCCACCGTGAACAGGATGATCGACAGCAGTGTGCGGTCTACCCACTTCGACCGGTCGCGCGTGGCCAGGAATTGGCGGACAAAAAGGCTGCCGAAGATGATCGACAACGCCACCAGATAGAACGGCGATTCCGATTCGATTACCGGATAACGTGGCCACAGGAACTGAAAGAAGAACCCGGTCCGCGCGATCCACACGGAGCCAAACGCCAGAACGTACAGCGAGTAGTAGAGGTAGGCGCGCTCGGCAATCGCGCCATACAAGATAAGGTTGTAAAGCACCAGCGCAAGGATGATCCCGCCGTAGATACCTTGCCCGAACAACACGTCGCGACGAACGGCCTCATTTGCATCCATCCGCTGGATGGTCCCGCCGATCTCGCGCGCCTCGCCGTACGGAGTGGTGTCACCGACTAAATGCAGGTAAAGCGTGACTGCACGATCGGACTCCAACGGCAAAGGCAACAATAGGTAGCTCGAGGCAAGCGCGCGCTTAGGCGGAGGGACGGCTCTACCTGTCCTCAAAATGGAGATGCGGCCATCCTTCTCGTAGAAAAGATCAGCGTAAGCCCATCCGCGAGCCAGTTGCAGCACCCATCCGCCGGGCGGGAGACTCGTAGCTCGCAGGCTGATGCGGAGCCAGTAGCCGTGACATCGATCCGAGGTCGCTTGATCGCTCGTGAGCGGACCGTATTTACCTGATTGGGCCGCCCCCAGTGGCATGTCTCCGTGAGGGTCGCACAAAACCTCTGCGGCAGACGAGAGCGGCACTTCGCTGATAGAGGGATCGAGAGTCACCGCTGCGGCTTGGGACGGCTCAAGGCCGCTGAGAGATTGCGAGCCAACTGCCACCCATAGCCCGAGGAAGAGAACAACGCTACCCAATTTGCGCGCTGCAAGAGACATACGAAACGACGATCCTACGATCCTTTCACAGCATTTCCCGCCGCTAGACTGTTGTCAAGCTGATAACCACGTATCCGTTCAGTGTTTCAGACTTTCGTGATCTCGCCCACTCCACCCTTGTGGCATATCAGCCCAACCGTCTGACAAGGGTTTCGTGCCCGGGAACTGAGTGCCGTGTGCGGCTAGACCGGGATCCTGGCGCCCCAAACGTTTAGAATGGCTGTTTCCCTGAGGTCCTCATGTCCCTTGTCCGTTTCCTGATGCTCCTGTCTCTAGTGGTGTGGGTTGGAGGCATCACCTTTTTCGCCTTTGTAGTCGCGCCAACCGTCTTTCACCCCGGAATTCTCCCCAGCCGCCAACTGGCAGGCGCGGTCGTTAGCCGCAGCCTCGGCATCTTGCACTGGATCGGGCTCGGCAGCGGAGTGGTCTTCCTGGTCACGTCGATGATCGACTCGCAGGTGGTGAGCGGCGTGCCCGCACTCTTTAGCGCGCGAAACCTACTGGTCTGCGCGATGATCGTGCTCACATTGATCAGCATGTTCGCCATCTCGACGCGCATGCTCGATCTGCGCAACCAGATGGTTTTGATCGACGATGTACCGCATGACGATGCGCGGCGCCTCGAATTCAACCGGCTGCACGTCTGGTCAACACGCCTGGAAAGCGCCGTGCTTCTGCTTGGGCTGGCGGTTATCTTTCTGACCTCGCGGCGTTTATCATAGAGTGTCGGCCTCAGTCGAAAACTTTGTTTTATATGCCCCGATCGTCCGTTTATAACGGCGATCGAGCACGGCCAAGTCACGCTTATCTTGAATTAATATCGCTTGCGGCCTGACGAATACACGACTAATCGCTGGGAAGTAAAGGTCATCATCCTATGAAAACTGGAATTATCGGCCTGCCGCAGGTAGGCAAGACTTCGCTGTTCGTAATGTTGACGAAGCAGTCGGTAGCGCATCGTTCGGGCAGTCCGCGCGAGGCCCATCTCGGCGTCACCAAGGTGCCTGACGATCGACTAGATCGCCTTGCCGCGCTCTACGATCCCAAGAAACTGATTCACGCCAGCGTCGAGTACACTGACGTCGCTGCCCTCAGCCAGGAGGCGCTGAAGGAAACCTCGTTTGCCGCCAACCTGCGAAACGTGGACGCGCTCGCCCATGTAATACGTGCCTTCGAAGATCCGTCGATTCCGCACGTCGGCCCGGTGGATCCGGTGCGCGATATCAAGAACATCGACCTCGATCTCATCATCAATGACCTTAGCCAGATCGAGAAGCGACTGGAGCGCGTAGAAAAAGATCTGAAAAAGATGAGGACGGCCGAGCTCGAAAGGGAGTTCGAGCTGCTAAAGCGTGCCAAGGAACATGTTGAGTCCGAACGCCCGCTGCGCGAGATGGAGATGACTCCGGAAGACAAGAAGCGCATTCGCGGCTTCATGTTTCTGAGCGAGAAGCCAATCCTCTACGTGCTCAACATTGGCGAGAGCGCGACATTGAGCAAAGACCTGGAAGAAGCCGTCGCCAAATATGGGATAGCAGAGGTCGCGGCGCGGCCCAACACTGGGGCCCTTGCGGTATGCGCCAAGGTCGAGGCCGAGCTTGCCGAGATGAGCGACGAAGACGCGGCGGAATTTCTTTCGAGCTATGGCTTGCACGAGAGTGGCCTGGTGCGTCTCATCCGCAAGACCTACGAGTTGCTGGGGCTTATCTCCTTCTTCACCGTGGGTGAGGACGAATGTCGCGCCTGGACCGTGGAGCGCGGCTCCAAAGCCGTAGAAGCCGCGGGTGCGATTCATACCGATCTGTCGAAACACTTCATTCGCGCCGAAACCATTCACTGGGACCAGTTGCTCGACGCCGGGTCGGAAGCGGAAGCGCGCTCTCGCGGCACCCTAAGGCTCGAAGGCAAGGAGTACATCGTGAAAGATGGCGACGTGATGCACATCCGACACAGTGGTTAGCGGGTCGAGTGTTCGCACCTTTGTCTATCCACCATCCACCATTCACTAACCCCTATCCACTACTCTGCTATCCTTCTCGCTGTTCATGGGCCCAATCCTCACCAGCATCGTGCTTGGACTGACGGCTGCCGCCGCCAACGTGTTTGGCGGCACGGTCATTGTGCAGAGGACGTGGGAGCGCCGCTACCTGCGCTACTTTGTTGCTCTCGGCGCGGGCTTCATGCTGGCTACCGCGATGGTTGAGATGGTTCCTGAGAGCCTCGCCCTTGCCGGTCGGACGGGCGCGTTGCTGATTCTCGCCGGCTACCTCCTCGTGCATTTGTTCGAGCACACCATCACGCCGCACTTTCATTACGGCGAAGAGACCCACGCTGACGAGTTCGTCCATTCGCATAAGCGCATGTCGGTGCTGGTGGGACTGATGATCCACACCTTTTTCGACGGCATCGCCATCACCTCGGGCTTCTTGATTTCCAATTGGCTGGGGTGGGTCATCTTTCTGGCTGTCTTCCTGCACAAGATTCCCGAGGGCTTCACCGTCACCTCGGTTATGCTGGCCAGCGGGCTCAGTAAACGCCGTTCGTGGTTTGCGTCGGTCATGCTGGGAATGGCGACTCTGGCCGGAGTGCTGACCATGGTCATCGGTCGTCATGAGGTGAGCTACGGATTGCCGGTGGCAGCGGGTGTCACGATCTACGTTGCCGCTTCCGACCTCATTCCTGAAGTTAACAGCGAGCCGGGAGTGAAGATGGCCCTGGTTGTGTTTGTCGGGGTCGCGCTGATGTTCCTGCTGGACCATTTGGCCCATCCGCATTGACGCGATTCCGCTGACTTGCCGCCAAAGTTGCTGTAATATGTGCAGCCTATGGCCAAGAAGCTTTTCACTCTCTCCTTGCTGGTTGCTCTGGGTTGTTCGCTCACCGCGAACGGATGCGCGAAACACAAGAAGCAGCCTGCTGTTCCGAGCGACGCGGCCGCTGGGGACTTCGACTACTTTCTCCTCACCTTGTCGTGGGCGCCAGAGTTTTGTGCCACCAATCCAAAAGGAAAATCCAATGCCGAATGCGATCCCAAGAAGCACATGGGCCTCGTGGTACATGGACTTTGGCCGCACTACGACAACGGTAAGTGGCCACAGGACTGTACTAGTACGCCGCCCGTTGCGTCCTCGATTGTGAACCACATGATGCCAATCATGCCGGGCAAAGATTTGATACAGCACGAGTGGTCGAAGCACGGTACATGCAGTGCTCTATCGACTCAGGATTATTTCGGGGCGATTGAAAAGCTCTACAACGGGCTGACCGTCCCAGACGACTTCAAGAAGCCATCCGATAGCGCTCAAACCAATGCCCCAAGGATCGAGAAGGAGTTCGCGAAGGCAAACAATGTTCCCGTGGGAGCGTTTCGTGTGTCCTGTCCGCAGAACGAGTTTTCGGCCGTTGAAATTTGCATATCGAAGGACATGCAATACCAGGCTTGCCCGGCCACGATGAAGGAATGCAAAGCTCCCAAGATCGAAGTGCGACCGATACCGTAGGGCACGGGCGGAGCTGCGGTGGGCCGTGCATACACCTAATCGGTACACTCCATGGAAGAATTGGCCAGTCGTCTGACTAGTTTGTTGTTGGCTGCTTTGTTGTTGGCTGCAAGATTGGAGTTTCAATGACTGTGTGGCAAGTACAAGACGCAAAAGCGCGATTCAGCGAGCTGCTCAACACGACTCTCAAAGAGGGCCCGCAAGTCGTCGCCCGCAGGGGCGTGGAGGCTGCCGTGCTGGTTCCCATCGAAGAATGGCATCGGTTGCAGAGGTCGTCGCGTCCCGGTCTGAAGGGACTCCTTCTCGGCTCCGGACCGCGCTTTGAGAACCTGGTCCCGGACAGAGGAGGACGAGCCAGGCGACGTCGAGTGGACTTCCGATGAAGCGTTTGCTGTTGGACACAAACGTAGCCTCGGAAGTACGAAAGCATAAGCCTCACGGAGCGGTAGTCGCCTGGCTCACCGACCTACAGGAAGACCAGATATTTATCTCAGCGGTCACCCTGGGAGAACTGCAGGCCGGAATCGAAATGACACGGCGTCAAGACGCGGCCAAGGCCAAGGAGATCGAACAATGGGGTCAATCAACTGGAGGCGTCGTACCAGATCCTCCCGATGGATTCCGTTGCTTTTCGTGAATGGGGACGCCTGATGCATGGCAGGTCCGATCACATGGTAGAGGACGGAATAATCGCCGCGACAACTCGCGCGCAAAGCTTAGCCGTGGCCACCAGGAACGAAACCGATTTCAAGCAGTTGGACGTCGCGGTCTTCAATCCCTTTGTCGCGAGGCCTTGAGACGGAGACTTTGATGCCGCAGCAACCTATCAACAAAATCTCGGCTCTAGTGGGGCCAATTCTTACCGCACTCAATATCAGAGCTTGGTAACACAGGTCAATCAGATAGACAGCACAATAAATGACCTTCTTAATTCAAAGAAAAAAGCCGCACAAGCAGCAGGTGGAATTGTTAATGACTCTCAACTTCTCGCCGAAGTTTATCAGGAAAAGCAGCCAATGCTTCTCCAGCGCCAAACCCTTGTTAATCAGATGCAACAGGCACAATCAATGTATCAAGATTCCCTTAAACAGGCTGGCACCGAGACAGGATATGCACAGACGACATTCCAAGACCAACAGGCACAACAAAAACAAGCTCTCCAAACCGCAAGCACCCTTATCACCCAGATTGGCAATGGTTCACTCGATATCTCACAGGTGGACCCATCACAGCTCTCACAGATTGAGCAGGCAGCAGGGCTCCCATCGGGAATCCTCTCGAAACTCGTTTCTGGAGGCGCTTATGCAGCTCATAGCTTCGTTCAGGATAATAACGGCAACACAACCTTCGTAGGCGTCAAGAAGAACGGTCAGGTTACAACCACACCGCTCGGCAACATTGGCAAGAGTAACGCTTATGGCACACCATCAAGCTCTCTCAGCGCCACTTCTACACTTCAAGACTTCTTCGGCTCCTACGCCCCAGCAGGAGACGGCTCTAATGACCCTTCGGCTTATGCGACCGCCGTCGCACAACAACTCGGTATTGACCCTTCTACGCCTATTACCAAACTTGCCGGCCAAGAAACCGCACTTGCTAAGGAACGTCTGAACTACCCCCTGTTTTTCAAGCGTGAAGCCTTGAAAGCTGAGATTCAGATCGATGACTGCATTCCTGTTGGTTCTTTGAGCCCTCCGGCTACCGCGTTCCGGTAGT
>Ga0070766_10000045_pt1 | contig 48263 bp, 91 predicted proteins | sample HubBroMetageWFT6_FD_69782 | JGI IMG/M metagenome (GOLD analysis project Ga0070766, IMG submission 69782) | Warmed and freeze-thawed soil microbial communities from the Hubbard Brook experimental Forest, New Hampshire - Hubbard Brook CCASE Soil... | ecosystem: Environmental > Terrestrial > Soil...
AATCGACATGACATCCGCCGACTGCGTGAATTTCAAATAAGCAAGATCAGCCTCTGCGTAGATCGTCGTGAGCGTGAAGATTCGCGAAGCAATCCCGCCAGACGTATAAACTCCAAACGCGGTCGAATTGATCGGATTGCCGTACACATCGCTTAACGTCAGAGCATTGCCGGCAACATTAGTGACTATAGCCGTCAAGCCGTTTAGCTGCGTCATGCCCCCAACGCTGCCAATTTCAATCCAATCGTTGACGTTGAACGGGATGATCGAAACCGGCGTGGTTGTGACCGTGAATTTTACTCCTAATCCGCTTCCCGTCGTGGACGCCTGCGAAACGGGATTCGACGGATAGGTGGAATAACTCCCCGGCACAGACACAGCCACGGTATGCGGCGCCATCAGCGCGCCAAGGAAGGTCGCGCCCGTTCCAGAACCCGACGTTGAGGCTTGCGTGAATGTTGCGCCTGCGGGGTTTGCCGTGAACACGCCAGCATTTGTGATCGTAAAGCCAAGCACGCCGAGCGTGATATCCAACTGCGCTCCCGTCAACGTAAGACCAGCGGGCGCACCGCCGCCCGAGTAAGAGACGAGCGTTACGGGCTCATTAGCAGGAGCCGATGGATTGGCCGTGTAATCGCCGGTAATTGAGATCGACGTTACGCTCAATAGGCCGGATGCCTGATTCATTGGGCAGACAGCTTGAAACTTTAACCCAGTGCCCGTCGTGCCTTGCACAACGGCATTTGTCGTCCCAACATAGGGAGGACCGCCGCATATGCCCCCAGCAGCAACCGTTGCGCCGGAAACCTGAGTAGTTTGTACGGTCAAGACCGCGGGAGTGCTTTGCGTTCCTCCCGTCAGATGAATCGTATCGGCTGGCGCGTAGACCCCCACGCCGGAAAAATTCAGCGCAAGATTGAGAAGTAATGTGTTTGTGATTGAAAGAACAGTTGGCGCAGAAAAGATACCGCCCGCAAGCGTCACAAGATCGGTCGGCGCATAGGATTCCGATATTCCAGAATTGACCGAAATCGCGGACGCTGCGGCGGCGCCTGTTCCATTGATAGTGAGTACCAGTGGATTCGCGTTCGTCGCCGCGACCACCACAGCCTCAAGATCGGAAACGAACGCTCCATTAGAAACGACGCGCATATAGAAATTGCCGAATTCGAGCGCGAGACCTTGATTGATCGAGAATTGAAATGGGATCAGGCGCGGCGGGTAGCTGCGCGTTGTTTGTTTGGAGAAGCCGACAAAGGCCGTGCCGGCGCGGGAGTACGCGCCGCCTTGGTATCCCACCCACAAATTTCTCAGCGTCGAGCACGCCAAGTGCATACGGGCCAAATCGAAGCGGCCAAACAAACTCGGGGAACATTCGCCTAATGTGAAGGCCGGGAGACTGACAGGCACCGACATTGTTTGGTCCGATCAATAAGCAGTGCCATCTGAAAATACACAGGAATCATAGCCACCCCACAAGATGCCAGGACCACCACCATCGGCCTCATTCCAATTGCCACGACCGCCGCCAGCATTACGTGACCGCAGCCAATCTACCGAAATATCGGAACTATAAAATCCCTCGTTGCCGTCCGTGGTGCGAGCTTGCTGAATCTTTTCTTTGGCAATCTGGATTTGCTGCGTGCGGATTTCCAAACCGAACTTCTTGTCTTTGGTGACCCACAGCGGCAGCGCCACTTCACTCGCCAAGTAGGCCACGAACGCACCACGAAACAGAAAATCCCAATTCGTCGGGTAATTGAGCAGCGCCGTATAGACAAGTTGCGCAAATTTTACGTTCGTCAGGATCACGCTACGGCCTTGCGGCGAAACTCCCGGCGTATCCCACGTATCGGCTCCGGGCACCGCCGGCACCGGATAATTGAAATCCGTGGCCTCAAGCCAACGCGCAGGCCGCAGTCGCGCACCTGTGAGCGGCGCTTGCCCAGCCGTCGTGAGCGGAGCCTGATTGTTTGCTGGCACGATATTGCCTTGCGGAGCGCCAGGATTGACGTTGTAGTTCCACGGCACAAACCGCGCCTTCATGCAATCGACGGGATATTGATATTCGTAAATCCACGGAATGGGGACTTCCGTTCCGACGTTCGCAGTGTTGCCCGTCGCGTCCGCGAGCAACACAAGCGGCGCGGTTTTTCGCGCAAACCCCCAATGGGCCGCGCGGAGCAATTGACGCAAACAGGTCCAGTAGGCCCGGAGCAACACTTGCGCGTCGCGCGTGCCTTCTTCCAAGTCGCCAATCGTAGTCGGTGACCCGATGGCATCGAGGGACTGTTGCGCAATGTCTGTCGGCGTATTTGCCACGACTATCCTCGCTCGTTCTCTGCCATCGTGAGCGACTGTCCTTCGTCGGCTGCGGCCGGCTGGATTGCATTGAAACCCATGAGAGACGGAACGAGGCGACGCCCAAGCGCGGCAGCAAGACTTTCCGTGAATAGACTATCCCACGACGTGGGATCGGTGACCTGCCCCGTGTAGACCAGATTCGCATTTGCGAGGTTGCAGAGAATCACTTTCTGAAATGGAGTGAACGACGTATCGTTGGCCAGATAAAACGCATTCGGTTGCGGATCGAAATTCAGACCAAACAACGGCACGTTTTTGATAATGCGAACCTTGAGGCAATCGGACGGATAGGCGTAGCTGAAAAGCCAGCCCGGCGGCGGATTCGTCGCGGGATTCCAAACAGTCGGCGGCACATATCCATTAACCGGCGCCGACTTCAACAGCGTCATCGTGACATTGCGCTCGGCAAAATCCCAATCGTTTTCGACCAGCACGGCGTCGCGAGTTTGGGCGTAGATATCGAGCGCCGTTTTTGCCGCCGTCGATCCGTCGTACAGCGAGCCGACGCGGAACTTATAACCAATTCGCCGCAGCGATAGGTTGATCATGTCGGCTGGGCTGGTGACGGAAGCGGGCATTAATCGGGCCTCGTTTCACCTATACTCTCAAACGCGGCACCAGAGTTCAAGTAAGCCTCTGCACTATCCGGCCGACCAAACAACGCCATCGAAAGTTCACTCGAAAGCAACCGAACCACAGCCTCCCGAAATAATGCATCCCACGTCGATTCGTTCGGGTTGTTGTTATAGACCGCAAGCGCGCCTGCGAGATTGCATTGAATCACCTTCGTCTGTACACCGCTTACGAGAGTATTGGCGACGTTCCAATTCACCGGAAGCGGGTTGTTTGGATCGGAGAGTGCGGCCGGCATGAGTTGCCATACCTCAATCCCATTCGGCGGGTAGGTGTATTCTATCGTGTAGGCTGGATTTGTTGGTGTATTTCCCGTGAGCGTAAGCGCAACCGTATTGCGCGCGAGGTCCCAGCCCCATTGGCGCGCGACCGTAGCAACCACGGCGCCGTAGAGTTTGGAGAGAGCAACGCCGGCCGTCGAACCGTCCCACGTCGGATTCTGCCCATTCACTGTCGGCGCGTTGTCGCCGATGAGTTGCAGGGCTTCGTTGGCGATATCGTTGCTGGTGACGGTCATTTCGTTTTTTTTAGGCTAAACTGCCAGGATAATCTCGATCCTTTGGCATCACAGGCGGACGCCGACGAAATATCTTCTTAAGAAAAGCAATCATTGTTGCGACTCCTCGATGCCTATGGATCATTGGTCTGATACCAAAGAGTAAACCTGATAACAGTCACGCTGCCAGATGACATATTCGATGCTTGGACCACCGCAAGAGATTGGCCCATTCCCATCGTATCAAAATCTATAAGGTTGCCGCCAGTGCTGGTCGCGGCCATGATCGCAGTGTAGCTGGCCTTGTTGACGTTCTGGAACTCCAACATGCCGTTATATTGTTCGTTGGCGTGGAACGGCAGTCCAGTAACCTGCAATTCGCCGCTTGCAGTAGAGAACGTAAAAGTCGATGTGACAATATCAACATCGACAAAGACTAGATTTCCGATTCTCTCAAATACTCCAAACTGTGTGGTATAGGCAACACTCAAATCGCCAGGGGTTTGAAAGGTAAGAACCGGAGTCCAAGTACCGCTCCTTACCGGGCCGTAGAATGAAACCCAAGCACCGTTGACGATCTTGATCCCGACCGACGCATATGGCTGGAAAACCGTGCCGATGTCAGTTGGAAACCCGGACAGGGTTTTTGCGGTCGTATTATCCGTGTTCTTTAAGAGAACCGAACAGGTGGCCGGAAACCCGCTTACAGCGGGGAGAGTTAGTGTCCAATTCGTGCCACCACCCAATTGAATTGTCTTGCCACAATCCGTCGTAGCAACAGCGTAAGTCGTTGTCTGCACATTGAGAAGGTTCTGATCTATACCTGCTGGGAAAATTGAAGCGATGTCTGCTGGTACGAGTGCTCGGAAAGTAGGATTGGCGGCGCTGCCGGTACCAGGCCCGGCCAGTACCGTGTTGGCTGCTTGCGTGCCAAATATTTGCAGCGGAGGCGTATCTTTGAGTAGTGTCCCGGCCCCGTTATTCCAAACGGCGACATCGCCCGATGTAGCAGAGCCCGGACCGAGAACAGGAGGTCCACCACAATCCTTGAGCAACGACCCGACGGTGTTGTTCCAACAAGCGGCATCGTTTATGACCGATGTAGTAGGACCAACAACGGTTCCGCTTCCTGTACCGGGAAATTGATAAAGAATCCCGTTGATGTCGAAGTAGAGCGGCTGGGTGGAAGCGCCGCTCGCGCCAATCGCGATCAGTGCACCGCCCTGCGCATTCGCCGACAAGCAAATATAGTGATATCCCGTAGCATTGGTAATCGGCGCATCGTAATCGCACCAATTCGTTCCAAGCGGCCCCGTGCCCTGTCCGACATAAGGTGGTGTTCCCGTGCCACGAGCAACAAGAAGTTGCTCCGACAATCCATATCCCGTTCCGCCACCGCCTGCAGGTCCGGAATCCTGCACCACAGCCTGCCCGGAGCCTTGGCCGGTATACATCGGCGCGTGACCTGGCGCCCAAGGTCCGCCTTGCAGAATTGTTCCTTGCGCGTTCGCCGCTGTTGCGGAGAACAGGAAAGCACAGAGGATCAGGATTGCGTCACGAGAGCGGAGCGATAACGGTTCGGTCACCCGCGTCAGAGTGACCGTGATGAGATTCATCATGCGACGGCCTCTCATAAGACAAACCTTCTAGCAGTGCGTGACGATACCGTTGACGACCGCAAAACTCGAACTCGGGGTCCCCGAGCACGACACAGGATTGATAGCCTGTCCATTGACATTGAAATTCAATGGCAGACTTGAAGCGATACCGCCAGCACCATAGACGATTAATCCCCCACCGCCTGCATTCGGGGAGAAGCACAGAAAATGGTAGCCGGCCGCAGCGTTGGTTGGGCCGTCGTTCATGCAGGCGATTGAGCCGAAAGGCCCCGTGCCTTGACCCACGTAAGGCGGTAATCCGGAGCCTGTCGCTTGGAGTAGGAGTTCGCTCAGACCCGTTCCCGTTGCCCCGCCGCGGGCCGCCCCGCTGTCCGTGACGACCGCCTGCGAACTGCCGCTGGGGACATAGGCCGGGGCATGTCCGGGCGTCCACGGTCCTCCTTGGAGCAAGGAGGATTGCGCCCAACCCGGCGACGCCATGAGGCATAAGGCGACGAGTGACCGTGAGGCCCAGACCATCCACATGCCTCTCATGATACAAACCTTTTGCTCGTAAACCAGAACAGCAAGACCATCGAAGGACTTGCCCACAGCATAAGATAGATCATGGCTTATCCTTCGGCAGTTCCTTCGGCTCATACTTATCCTCAAGCCCCTTCACCCAGTGCGGGGGTTAGGTGTGTTTCATGTCAACTGGGGTGATTGAATACTTGCGTGGCTGGATAGGACTGAAACCAGCCGCCATAGAGACTGCCGTTGCACATTGACCATTGTGGGTCGGACCCATAACAAAACGTGTACCACGCGGGAACCGAGTTCGACGGTGATCCAGCTATAAACTGATTGTAGAGGTCAAGCGTTAACTGATAAAGCCAAGAACTTTGTCGGTAGGCATTTATCATTGTCTGGATTTCGCCAGACGGCCCACAATAGGTCGAGGCATTAGTACCGAGCGTTGAGTTGACACCACTGATCGGGCTGGCCTGACATTGAGCAACAGTCGGCGCGATGTCCTGAAAGCCACCCTCATAGGCGATCACCGGAAAGCTGTAGTCGCCTGCTATCGTGTTCCAACCCGAATAAGTACCGCCGCCCTCGCTGTAGGCGAGAAGCGTCTGGTTTCCGAGCACACTGTTCTTGGTCCCCGCGCGCACATCATTATCTAGCCACGCAAAGGCCGCAGCAATCGAGGCCGTGGTTCCGGTAGTGTAGTTATCGGCTGCGCATTGCAAGCCGCCGCTGTTCGTGCCCGGCATGCCGCATCCAGCAAGGTCGCCACTTGCATATGTGCCAGCATAGCCACCATTCACGACGCCGCCGTTGACGTAGATCGCGTAGGAAAGCACGTCAGAGAAATTTATCGGATGATTCGGTGAGGAGTTGTAATCGACGCCCACTAGACTCTGATAGGTAGAATTACCACAACTTGTTCCACAAAGGTCCGTTCCTTCGAGACGATAGGTGTTGTTCTGTGACGGCGTTCCCAACGCCTGTACCGCCATGACACGCTGCAAGGCAGGTTTGGTTTTTCCGTTCCACAACGTCGTAATGTTCCCCATGATCTGACGAACACGCAAACCGTAGAAGCCGTAGGTCTGTCGATTGCTGCCCGCAGAAAAATTGAGCGCTGCGCCACGCGCTGTGGCCCAAGCGGTCGCTGCGTAATTTCCGTTCCAGATTTCGTCGCTGTACTCGGGGTAAAAGGTCAAGCCGGGGCTAAGGTTAGCAAGAACCACATTCGTTATTGCCGTCGCATTGTCGGCGACGTGCGCAGGGATATTGTACCAAAGACTGGCATAGAGAGTATTTGCCAGTGCCACGTCTATTTGCACGGGAACCGAGTGATAGATGCCGCCTGCCGAACCGAGCCACACATTAAGCACGGAATCGTATTGTAGCGTCCACAAGGCGCTCGCCGCCAGGGCACCATCGGACGGAGCTGCGGCTGAAAGGGTTTCTATGGGCAGCGCCGCTCCGCCGCCAGCAGAGAACGTCGGCGACGTGGTGGCATTGGCGGCGTTTATTTGCCCCTGTATCACTTCGCCGTTCGTATAAGTTCCGCATGACGGCTGCGCGCTCGGGCAACTCGCCGTGTAAGTGTCCGACGTGCAAGTGTTTCCGCTTTCGGGACAGGAAATTGTCCCGGCCCAATCGCTCGGATTCCACCAGCCGACCATATAGGCAAATGCCGTAGTCGGCACTTCGACGCCAGTCGTAGCATTCGCCTGCGTCTGCGCATTTGTTCCGTCCCAATCAATGACACGAATGACCTTCGGATGCAGAGCGGCCAAGTCGGACAAAAAATCCGGGTTGAATATCGAGCCTGCGTTCAACGCTGTCGCATTCGATGCGAGATAAAGCCGAACTGATGTGCAGTTCGTGAACGTGGCATTTGCCACCCATGTAAACGTGAGGGGAACGCCGGCGTTGGCGTTCATCGTGAATGTGACGAGTCCATTTTGTCCGTATAGATTTATATTGCTTGCCGTGGACCCTGAAACAAAACTCGATCCAGCCGTTACCGTAAAGCGCGGATTGGCTGCACCGCCGCCACTGATTTGCATTCCATATGCACCAGACGACGCACCGCAAGTGCCGCTCCAATCAATATTCCAACTCGTGCCTGCATAGTTTGGCGTGATCGGCACCGAATAGGTAATGCTATTCGATACCGTACCATTGTTTGGGTAGCCGTTTGCATCGAGCACCCCCGGATAAGCAAACCCACCGCTCGATGTTTGACTGAGACTGCAAAGCAGGACGTTGATAAAAGGAAAATCATTGCAGCCCTGATCTCCGACATTGACCAGGGAAAGACCGGGGATAAATGCCTTAGTATAAAATTGCTGCGCAAACGCCGAGTTGCTTACGCAGATTAGGATTGCCAGCACCCGGAGCCAATTCATTGAAGCACCTGGAAACCGATGGAGTTGGCCTGATAGTTGTAGCCATTCACGCTGAAATGGCCGCCGTCAAAGGTCCAGCCGAAGGCCACTCCGTTCGTGGCCCAGTAATAACTGTCAAACGAGGATGAAAGACCTGCCTGCTCGAAATATCCAACGAAGCCCGTAGGATTCGTCCGCATCCAGTCGTTCACTGTGATGGCGCTTGCTGCCCCGGCTTTAGCCGTCTGACCCGCGAGATTGGTCCAGTCGTTGTTCGATGTCGTGGTCGGGTTCATGGTCGCGTCCCAGACCGGACCACCGCCCCCGTTCAGGCTCGTGTTGTACCCGGCGATAGTGTTGATCGCCGCCTCTACCGTTGCCGCCGCAATGTTGGTGTTCCAGGTATCGTTGCCACCGAGATTATTGATTATCCCGGTGCAGTACGGCAGCAGCGCATTCCGATAGGTGTGGTTGCCGCTGTTGACGTAGTATGTCGCGTACTCGCCGAAAACGCTGATGTTCTCGACTGAATAGTACGGCAGCAACGCGCGTTCGATGAGCCCCATCGAGTCCATCGAGTCGTTCGGCTGGTCGTAAGCGCCAAAGCTGCGGCTGTCGCCGATGATGCAGTAGGCGTGAAGCTGCGTCGTCCCCACGATGGCATCGGGGTAGTAGCCGACTGCGGCACTGGTGTCCGTAACGGTTCCACAACTCACCGTCTGATCCGTGGCGCTGCTGGTGTTCATCGCGTCGCCGGCATTGGTATCCACCAAGCCGCTGAAAGCATCATTGACCGGAAGCGCGCTTGAACTTGAATTGGAACGATACACTCGCACCCAAAAATCAGCACCTGATGGGATCGCGTTCGTCAAGGTAATCAGGTCGGTTGTAAGCTGACCACCTGTGGTCGAGCCTGATGAACTGCTGCTAAACGTAAACGCCTGACAAGTGCCTTGCGGGTACTCGACCGACGCTTTCATGCTCGTGGTGCCCGCTGGCACGATTTCCTCGCCGCTCGAACTTGGTGTGACGGAATAGTTGCCGAGAACTAGACTAAGCGCCGTTATGTTCTCGGTCGCGCGATGATGCGACCGGCTCATGATTGGACTGGCCGCCGTGACATAGTTCGGCCGCGTGTGGTTGGCGACAATTCCAGTATAGGCCGTGACCAGCGGCAGGACGTTCGGGTTCGCCGTCGCCGTTTTCATCGCGGTATCACTGCGGGTGTTCCAGACCGAAAGTTGTGCTATGACGCAGTTGCAGAACGCCGACGAACCGCTAACCGAGCCGATATACTCAGTCGAGGTCGGGCTAAGACCGTTGCTGTCAGACACGGCCGTTTGCCCGTTGAGAGCGACCGACCGACCGGAAGCGTCCGCGCTAATGCCGAGGTAATTCGTGTTCGCGTACCGAAGGATTTGCCCCTTTGTCGTCAGCGTGGCCGTGGTCGGCCAATTTGACCAGAGCGCGTAGCCGGTTGGCGTGGCGCCGCCAGGATTGGAAACGCCGAGCGCGGTCAGCGAACTGCCGACGCCGAGCAACGTCTGCGCTGCTGGGCCGCACGGCGAACATGTCGCAAAGTCCGGCTGGCCTTCGGAAAACTCCGCTGTCTGTGCCACGACGCGAAGCGCAGAGCCTTCCAGATAGGTTTTGAGCGTGGTGTCCGATCCGCCGTCCGTTATGACGTCGGAATTGCTGCTCGCGCTTGCTCCCGCTGTCGGCACGTAGGGAAGCTCGACCGAGCCTGCCTTGATGTCGAAGCCCCAGAACAACATCGTCGATACGGTGCCGACGTAACTCGGCGCCATCTCGTTGTACGAGGCCAATCCAGCCGCCATCGCGACCTTGAGCGTCGTTGGAGACGAGCTAGTGGCCTTGACGATGTAGCCGACCTTGCACCAGCCGTTCGCCAGCGGCTTAGGCGGCAGCACTTTTATGAGCTGGTGAAACCCCGTCTGAACGGTGCAGGTCGAAGCATTGAACTGAATGCCGACCTCGGTTCCGCTGATCGGAAAATTGTAGAGCGATCCTGTGGCATTCTCCGTGCCGGTACAGGTTCCACCGCCACAAGCACCCGCCTTGACGAATGCCGTGACCGTATAAACCGTGCCGCTGGACGGGGTGATGAGCGCGGAGCCGACCGCGTGGGCGCCGTTGGTTGAATTGTCGGTAAGAACAAGCGCGTCTGCCACTCCATCCGGCGCCGTACCAGACGATCCCGCCGCCCATGTCGCGTTGCTCGGGGACTGCCAGCCCGTCGTCGCCTGCGACTGCGGAACGATGTTCGTTCCGCCTTGAAAGACCTGCAAGCCCTCGGACGTGATACACGCCGTGTTTGTGCTGGCATAGGTAACCGTGCCGTTCAGCGGTTCGCAAGTCTCGCTGCCCGATCGCGTTATGCTCAAGCAAGACGTTACGGATGAACACCCCGTCGATGTAGTGGCGGCGAAGTTGAGATTAACGCCAGCGGCAGGCACCGTGCCAACAACATAAAACTGTTGCGCGATGGCGGATGTGTAAAGGCCAGCCAGTAATAAAGCGATGGTTAGAAATCCGCGTTTCATGGTCGCTCACGGGCTAAATGTGGCGAATGAACCAGCTATTTGATTGGCTGCCGAAAACGTAATTCCGAAACTTTGCGATCCAGACAGCGACGTATTGTGACCGGCAAAGACGACATTCGAGCCGCAGCATGAGGTGCTTGCCGCGTCTGTTGACAGATTACTGGCCGATGAAAAAGTCTCGGCGCCAAGGATACTACCGAAGCCAATCGTCGCGCCGCCAGACGGCACCGTAAGACTTGAGACCGATGTTGTCGCGGAACTCGTGTTTGAGTTATTCTTACAGGTTGAAAAAGCAGCACCAGCACCAGTGACGTTCCAGACCGCGATGCTTACACGCCCTGTAGCGTTTGCGGTTGTGACGGAAATCGTTTGTGGTGATGTTGCCGGAGCGGCGGCGTACCAAATATCAGTCGCTTTTTGCACAGAAGGACTGGTATAACAACTTGTTCCCTGTGTTGCGGTTGTTACTCCGACTGTGACGCCGCCAGCCGCTATACCGCAGGCGGTCGTGCATGTGTTTTGTGTAATGCCAATAACAACAAGCCCAGAAGTTCCGACCGGCTGACTGGCAAAGGCAAAGACGTTCGCCGTGCTCGTCGTCGTGCTATTCGGGTTCGTCCCACCGCTGAAAGTAACGCCGATGGTTGCACCGCCCCCACGCGGCGCTCCAAAATTAACGATTGGTGCGAGTATTTGTGCGTGCGCGATGCCAGCAAGAAGAAACAGCGCGGGCAGCAACCGCAGTAACGATCTCATGATGCTGTCCAGGTGCCAACGTAGGTCGGACTGAGATAATGCGTGCTGTCTCGTCCGACGATACAGATCATGTCGCCGACAGCCCCACCGCTGGTCAGCGTTCCGGTTCCTGCGGTGCCATAACCAGTTCGCGCGGTCTTTTCATATAACGCGCTCGATCCCAGCGCGCCGAGCGTGATAATCGAACTTACGTTATCGTCGTTCATAACGCAGAACTGATAGCCAGCTACCGGCACAGGTGGGGTGACGGTACAAGCCGCCGTGCAGACAAAATAGGCGAACGGCCCGGTGACTGTGTTGCCGGTGCTTGACCCCGTATTAAACGGGACGCCGGCCAATGGGTTAATCGAGAATTTAACATAAGTCAGCGGACTTGTGCCGACCGTAACAATGCTGGATGTAAGCAACCAAGAGGTCGAGGCGTTCACCGTTCCGCTGGTAACTGGGATTGACCCAGTATTATTCATATCGGACGGCTGGTCGTAATCCAGTGCGCGCGTGAAAATGTCTCCGGTGATGCCGGTGTGTAGTGCAGTCAGACTATAAATGCCGTTGAAGGCCCCAGAGGGCGACTGTGTATCGTTCTTGACAAGAAGCCGCTGACCGACAGTTGTGAACGTCACGCCGTCGATAGTAGTCGCTGTGTTGTTCGGGCCAGTAAACGTTGCCCCAATACCGCTTGCACCATTGGCGTATGTCAAGCCGCTCGTATCCCCTGCCGAGACCGTGGCAACTTGAACCGCGACAGCGGGATTGATACCTGCAACAGCGTTTGCCACTGCAGTCGTGACAAAAGCATCGGTAGCGATCTGCGTAGTGCTGTCCCCGGCAGAAGCCGTTGGCGCAGCAGGGACGCCTGTAAATATAGGTGAGGCCTTTGGCGCCAGCGCCGAAAGCGCCGTCCCACTGTCCTGCACTCCCACGGTTGTATTCGACATCGTGACGACATCGCCGGAAGTATTGCCGGTTGTCGTGCCGAATAGGGCGTTGCCGCTTCCACCCGCACTCGCCAGGAAAATGATGGCCCAATTACTCACACCGTCAGAAGTCAGTCGAACGCAGGTTGGGGCTGCCGCCGTCCCTGCCCCGAGCGCCAAAGTCGTGCCGCCACCGATGGTGTCCGAGCTAGACCGCGTGAGCGTCTGAGAATGTTGAATGCTGCACGTATCGAAGAATAACCCGGCGCCTGCACTCGCCGCAGTCGGGATTGTCGGCGTCTGATCGCTAGCACTATTATAATCTACCAAGGTTCCAGAATCGGTCGTGGCGTAATTGCCGGTCGTTCTGATCGTGGTCTTTTCCAGAACAGTGAGCGTGCAATTAATGACAGTCGTGCTCGTGCACGTGCCCGTGTTCGACCCGCCCCCCGTCGTGGCAATTGTAACGCTGGTGACTGTGCCGGAACCGCCCCCTCCACCGCAAGCCGCGCCAGCATCCTTAATAAGCCCATTTCCAACCCACGCGGCGCAATCGTTCGCCGTCACGGAACCCGATTGCCCAACACCCCCACCCGGCACTTGCGCAAGTGCCGGCAAACAGCAAACACTCGCCAGCGCGAATGCGGCAAGTGCCAAGGAGCGAAGCATCCGCGCGATCATTCCTTGTTCTCGTCCTCAAGCGCGATCTTCTGAATCTGCAACTCGACGCGGCAGTTATCGCCGTCCTTCGATATGCTGGTGACTTCGGCAAACGCTCGCAGGTCGATGGTATCGCCTACGTCACAATCGCCTTCGAGTTTCAGCTTTTCCAATTCCGCATTGCACAGACAGATTCGCAGGCCGAATGGATAGCGGGGCTTGTCAGGCATCGGCAGAGGCATCAGCGCGTCAAGCTGATCCTCGTCGTCCATTTCCATGTCAACGAACTGTGTCCAGGCCATAGCGCCCTCACGCAGCGACGGCAGGAGCCGCGCCAGCGGCCGGCGCGGGTGCCGCAGCTTCCGGACCCGGAGCGGCAGCAGGCGCCGCAGCGGGGCCGCCAGGGCCACCGGCAGCCTGCATTTCCTCCATCTGCCGCGCAGCCATATCGTCGTGTTCCTTGGCGTGGCGCCCGTGCATCTGGTCGTGTTCGGAGCGATGGTTGCCGTGCATGTCGCGCCGTTCGGTGCGATGGCGCTTGTGCATTTCCTCGCGTTCGGCGTGATGCTTTTCGTGCATTGTCGGGCCGGCGGCTGCGTGCTCGCCTTCTTCTTTCTCGGGCTCCGTTTCCTTCGCCGGCCCCTTCTCGCCCTTCGGCTCTTTTTTTTCTTCCTTCTTGTGCAAGGCTTCTTCGCCACGCGCGGCCTGCGAGCGCGGATGATCGTACATAGCCGATCCGCCCTTTTTCTTTTCCTCTTTTTCCTTTTCGGCCATCGCTCAATCCTTCCGTGAACGGGGGTGTGTGTAAAGCGGCGACTTCTTGGCCGCACCCATGGCGTTGATTGCGAAGTTTGCTTCCTTACCCAATGTGCCGCCCGCGTGCTTTTCCTTTTGCGCGTACTCGCGCGTAGTCATGCCGACACGTTCGGCCTTCTTGGCAAATAGGCCCGGATGCTTTGAGGCACCCTTTTTGATCCAGCCTTTTTTCTTCTCGGCCATTTCCGGTTTTCTCGATCCTACGTCGGCGATGGTCAGGTGCGGCATCAGGTCTTTGGACTTCGCGGGTGCGTGTAGAGCGGGCTTTTCTTTTTCTTGGCCTTATCGGCCTCTGCAAATTCCTTGCCTACGGACTGTGGCACACCAACTCGCTTTGCTGCCTTCGGGTCATGAGCAACCATTTCCATGAAGTTGTGTTGCTTCTGACTAACCGATGGCATCACGGTTCCTCAAACGGATAGACAGTGTGAGCCGCAAGCATGATCTTCTGCAACATCTGTGCGTCCGCCTGCGCTTCCTCGCGCAAACCCAACTGCGACTCGTAGTTCATGCGTAAGCGTATTGCATCGGGCGAATAAAGATCGTGCCGCAGGAAGAAACTGATTCCCTCGATTGCCACTGCGGGATGAGTTGGATTGAGCATCGGCCATTCGACCAAAGCCGCGCGAAAGAACGGGTTGATCGGATAGAGCTTGACCGCGTTTGCTATCCCAAGCATCGGCTTTTCGCTCGAACGCGCAGAATAGACAATCCATTGGGCTGCCAGCGAGGCCGCAGCACTCCATATCGCGACGACGGTAAACGCCGCCCGCAGCGACAAGTCCAAGAACTGCCGTGGCCGGATTGTGCAGCGGAAAGGCAAAACAGGACATGACGCAGAGCGCGAGGAACACGGATTTTTCCCAGCCTGTCGGACCACTGAGGACTCCGAAGGACAAAACCCCTGCCAGAACGATTCCCACAATGCCAAGCTCATAGGTCAATTCCAGCCAGTCATTGTGAGCGTGATCGCTGCGTATTCTCTCAAGAGGTTGGTGAGTGGCCGCTTCCGGAAACGTATTGTAGAACTGCCCGATGCCGCGGCCCATCACAGTTAGACCTTGTATCGTATCGGTCCACAGAAAATAGCGATCCATCGCCGAACGGCTTTTCTCGACTGACAGAGTTGCCGCCGTCACGAGGACAAACACTGCCGATAGTGCCGTCACGGTCACCATGCGGCTCACCCTCCACGTCACCACGGCAACGACAGCACCACCAGCCACAACCACGCTGCGATCCATCGGCAGCAACAGCGCCGGCAAGAGCGCGACGCCCATAGCCCATCGACGTTGCCAGACCATCGGAGTAATCACCAACAACGCGGCTTCCGCCATGAAGTCTCGATTGCCGAACAACCCTGCAGGAGAGGCCGTCGAGACTTCCATAACCGGATGCCAACCGAGAAACTGACAAACCGCAAGTCCGGAATTGACGATCATTCCCCACGCCGCGCCTTCGAACACATCACGGCCGCCAATCGCGCGCCCGACCACGAACGCGGCGGCGAGCAACACAATCTGTAAGAAGCCGTTGATGGCGTTTAAAGGTTCTGGCGCCCATGCAAATGACACGAGCGCCAGAACCAGCAGCACACTCCCTGCAAGGGACCAACGAACAGAAGGGATAATCCAAATCAGCAACGCGACACACAACCACGCGACCGCCCAGCGGCCGACATTCACATCGGCGTAGGCTTGCGGAACGAACGCGACTGCCAAGCCGAAGCCCAGCAGCCACGCCGTGATTGTGCAGACAACTTCCACCCCGACACCCTTACAGTTCCGCGTTTCCGCCCACGGCACCAACGCCGCTATTGCTTTGCAGCATTGTGGCGTTGCCGATGGTGAGCCCGAGAGTGACCGTACCCGACAGACCAATGCCGTACACTGTGGTCGCACCGGAGGTTGCAGCCAAGGCTGTCAGGTTGATCTGCGTACCAGTCGAACCCGTGGTGGTCATGGAACCAAACGTCGCGGTAGGAGTCGGCGCCACGCGCATAGTGGTCGGATTCGGGATGAAGTAACGTGCGGAGGTTGTCGAGACCGCACCGCCCAAACCAAAGTCCGTGGTGCCGGCTTCCGCAGCATTCCAGTAGTATCTCTGTTGCAACGACGTTTCGATTTGCTGCGACCGGCGCATGAAGGACTTAATACGCGGATCATTGGTATTCAACGCGGCTCCGGTAGAACCCGCTACGCCCGACAAGGCACCGTTGCGCGTGAGTTGAATGCCGCCGAAGGCGATGTAGTCATTGGTCCCCGCCGTCCCAACCGGGGTAAAGCAAAGTGCCACGGCAAGTTCGGTCGCGGTCGTCGGAATGTTTGCCACGACGCCGTAGCGGTTCGGGCTGGCCGTGATGACGACGGGAATGGTGAAGTTGACTTGGCCGGTCGCCCCCACGGTTCCTTGGCCGCCGGCGTTGAGACCAAAAGCGAATTTGTTGGTGCCGTCGTCCGTGCCCGTACCGTACATGATATAGGCGTTCATGGTGGAACTTGCGGCGCTGAAATTTCCACCTGCGGTCGCGTAGAACGACAGTTCCGCAGTCGCGCCGTCGAAAGCGTAGGAGTTCACGCTTTCGATTTCCTGCATCATGCAGACAGGGACCACGCCGGTCTGTCCCGACGTGCGCGCCATCTTGAAGAAGTATTTGTATGGCCCAGTGATATCGCCCGCGGTCGAGTCCTGGCTCACCGTCATTGCAGTGGAAGTGCCCGACCAATAGGCCCAGCGGTTCGGACCACCATAGGTGACGCTCGTGGTGACGCTAGAGCCCGTCGTGCCGTAGGCGAACAGATTGGTGGTTGCGTCGCCGCCGATCAGGGCGTTTTCAGCACCATTGCCCGCAAGAGTCGCCGAGTAGTTGCCGAGCAAAGGCGCCGGAGCGTAGTAGCTCTGTGCCTGCGGCTGACCGCCGACGATATCCTGGAACAAATCGGACCCACCGATTTGCGTCACCTGCGGGACAGGAACGCTCTGTGAGTAAGCGGCAACCGCTCCCAAGGCCAGGAGACCAACCGCACCGTAAAGCCAAGTCTTTTTCATCTGAGTCTCCTTGAAACTCTGTTGAGTTTTGCGACTATTCGATTCGGTCCCACGTCGCGTTGGGAGCGGAATAGAGGAACCCGATACTGCCGTTGGCGATCAGCTTGTTGGCCGGCACCGGAGCGGGAGCCCCTTCGACAGGCTCCGTCGTCGTCGGCGCCACGTCGGCATCGACCAGATTGATGGACTGCCCGACGTTGGCAAGGACAGTCAACGCGCCGACTTCCTTGGTGCAGAAGATGAACAATTCTTGTCCGTCAACCGGCTTCGGCGGCGTCGTCACAGTCAGTGCCGGCAACGCCTCAGTGGGCGACAAGATCAGTCGCGATACGCCGTCCGGAACCACAATCGGCGCCACGGGAATGTCGAACGTCACGTCAACCGGCGTGAGGACAGCAGCGACTGGCGGGGGCGCAACAGTCGGAGCGGGAGCCGCCGCGACAGTCGGAGCAGGTGCAGGCGCACCCATTGCCGGCGCTGCGGCAGGCGGCGCCGCAACAGGCGTAGGAGCCGGCGGCGGGGGCGGCGGGGGCGGCAACAAGATCAAAACCTCGCCGGGCGTGCCCTGCTGGGTATTGGTCGGAGCAACCGCCGCACGATTGACCGTACTCACCGTCGTCCCGTCCGGAATTCCAGAACCGGAGACGGCTGCACCATCCAATCCATCCGTTGCGGTCAAACCGGAAATCGAACTGCGCTCCACGGTCAAAGTGAAAGTGACTGGCTGTGCCAATCCCGTCGCTCCGACCGCCGAACGTGGATTCGACAACACCACCGCGCCCGGAAGCCCCGGCAACGCAGGACGCGCGATGGAAAGAACCGTAGTTCCTTCCGGCAGACCATCCGCAACCACCACGGCATTGACCAGCCCATCGGTATTGCCGAGGCCGCTGATCTGATTGCCGTTGATGATTCCGGTCGTTTCGATAGCGACGGTCGTACCAGCGAGCTTCACCACGCCAGGAAGTGTGACCTTCCTCGGCGGCAGTGGACTTTGTTTGGAGTAGCCGGCGGCATCGCGGAACTGCGCAACCGCCATGGTCTCGTGCTGCGGGCCGCCCGTGAGAACCTGGACGCGCTCTGCACCTTGTGGGGACGTAATCATTTCATTCTCCTTGGTCCGGCATCATCCCAAGATGATGTAATTGTATGTTGATGTGTCGCCCGAGGTGCCGGCGATGGTGAAGCCGGTTCCAGGTGTGACAGTTTGCGGAACGGGCAGCGCACCGACAGTGCCGCCGACTGTCTTGAGCGTGACGAGGATGATGGAATTCGCGGTCAGGTTTATGTTCGCGACAGTGACCGCCGACGCTCCATTCGCCACAAAGGTTCCACCGTCCACAGGAATCGCAGTGACCTGTGGACCGGCATTGTACGGAATCGAACCCGCGACCTGCCCCGGAGGGCTTACGACTGGCGAAGTCAGGATTTGTCCGGTTGCTGCGACCATGTGCTGTTCCTTTATCCCTGACTCAGAGGACCGATGGCGAGCGATTCCGCCGCGCCGCCGGTCTGACTGATTCGATAATTGATCGTTCCTGACGTGTAGGCGATACAATTGAGCCGATACAGCACGTTCTTTTCCGGTTCACCAAAAGTGATGTTGACCGGCGTTCCCGTCGCCCACTGCGCAAGCTGTCCAGAACCACCGACGTTGCAGCAAATCCAAGTCGCTCCACCATCGAACGAACGCTCAAGCTGCACTGTTGCGGAATAATTGATTGCCGGGCCAGTGAAGGTCGCGTTGCTGTCCGCTCCCGTGACTGTGACCGCGTTGGCCGCCAGAGCGAATTGCAACCATACTTGACCGTTCGGATTGAGCGGCGCGGCCGTAGGAACGTTCGAGAGCGTGATGATACCAGGCTTTCCCGCGCTGGTGTTCGTCGCCGCAATATCGTTTTGCACCACGTTGTTGACGGTGGTCCCGGACGGGATCGTATCGCCATCCGCAGTCGAAGCCGCCGTTACAGTCGCGTTGAGCAATGCCGCAACATTCGATCCAGGCGGTAGCGTGACCTGACCGTTAACGGTATTGAGAATGCCGAGATACGAATACGTCGGCAGCGCCAGCGTTCCCGTCGTGCCGCTGAATGTTGCCAGCGTCGTCCCGAGCGGGACATTGACGCTATTCACCGCATTTCCAGCGGCAAGTCCCGTGCCGAGCGCCACGCTGATCGCGAGTGACGACGCCGTGGTCGTAAGAGCCGTGGCAATCGAAGCCCAAATCGCGAGGTTCATCGGCCCGCGAAACGCGAAGGCTTTACCCGGCCCCACTGCCGAAAGTGTGCCGCCAACGAACGCATTGGCTTGATCGCCAGCGTTCGGCTTACCAGCGGCATCGACGCCATTAGGGGCCGGGATTCCCATGATCGTGTCTTAAACGCTCTGTTGCGCCGGCTTGGCGATGGTGCCGAGCACGTTCACATCTTTGTAGCGGCCGGATTGATCCTTGTGCTTCACGCGCACGCCCTCGTCGGATTTGACCTGTGCGCTGACGCGCTCAAGCGTGGTCTCGTGCGAGGCAGCAGATGGAGCACCGCGCACCACCAAACCGCCCTTGGTGATCTTGAGCGGATCGTGCAAAAGCTGATGCTCCTTGGCGATTGAGCCGATGGACTCAACGAACGCTGCGTGAATCTCTTTCGCCACGTCATTGAGTGGCACCATGGCGTTGTTTGGCACGCCAGGCCAGTCGATTTCGGTTGGCTGTGCGGTATGGTTCTTGTCAATCCACACCGGGTCGATCAACTGTTCGTCCAACAGGACTTTGTTGGTCAGGCGATACGACGGAAGCCGACCAGCGGCGCGCGCCGCCACGATCAAATCAACCATGCGCGCACGGGCATCGTCGCGGGCTTTCATGACCTCCGGTGGGACGCGGCGTTTCGTGCCCGTACCCTGATCGCTCACCGTCGCAATCGCCATAGCGAGCGTCTGCGCCCAACTCGCGTCGCCGCGAGTCTCGTTGAGTTTTTCGAGGATTTCCGGAACAGCCTTAGCGACCGCAGCCGCGACGGCTTCCTTGAATTCCGGCGAATCGTTGAGCGGCAATGATGCCTCACCCATGGTCGAACTCCTTGGTTTGCGCCCAGCCATCAATTTACTGGACCGAGTAATTCTTCTGCGCGTACTTCGCCGCGTAGTCGTCGCGAACCGTGGTGACCAGCGCCGACGCGACGGTGCCGGCAGTGAACGAACCGAGCGCCGAAATCGTGAAGGCCAAGCGGTAGAACCGCGGACGCAGATTCGGCGGCATCGTGGGAAGCCACGGGAAGCGCGCCGGGATGGCATTGGCAGTCAGATTCGCCGCCGTGATGCCGTCTTGCGAAACGATGTCCACCCAAGCGGTTGAAGCCGGCGTGTAGTTACCGGCGGCGCCGGGATCGGGGGCACCCTGGAACGCGACTTTGAGCGTCGATGAGGAAGTAGCCACGACCGCCGTCCCGATGGAAATCATCAGTTCGGGCCGCAGACCGCCGACGCCCATATCGGAACCGAAGTTCGATTGATTGCCGATGATCGAAGGTGGAGCAACACCGACGCCGACGCCGAGTTGATCCACGACGTTCGAGAGGATAACGGAACTTGCGGGCGCAACGAGCGACAGGTTGCCGCCAATCGGCACGAACGCGAGAAGTGCATCGGTCAACATGAGATTGTTCCTTTCGTGCCGTGAGGCGGTTAGACCACACGCGCTTCGGTGGTCAAAAGCTGATCGCTGATTTTCACCGGCATTCCATCGAGCGTATCGCACGGCATTCCAGCGTAGTCCTTGAGACCCAACAGGACGTTGCGATTGCGCATTCCCTGCACGTCCATCCAGTGACGCCCGGTACGATTGGTGTAGAACACCGGATGAATGCCAGGCGCCGGATCGTTGGGCGCGTCGGTCTGCGTGATGCCGGAAGTCATCTTGCCAAGATGCGGCGGCAGCAAGAACATTTGCCGGATCGTGGCGTAGATATCCAGCGCGTTCGGACCCGCAAGACCCGCGTTCGTCACGTCCACGTTCGCGATGCGAGCGCAATAGCGCCAGTCCTGCGGACAGATCGCAATGCGCTGGCGGAACCATGATGTATAAGCCTCGAAGCGATTGCCGAGAGAGTCAAAACCCGGGACGGTATCGGCCTTGTCCTCCATCGACAGCCCGGCTTTTGAGCCGCGCGGATAGAGGCCGTAGAAGGTGCGAACGCCGTGGCACAGCAGCCAGAACGAAAGATTACTCGTTCCTGTGCCGAGGCCGTCGATGACGTTGCCCGCGTTCTGCGCCGTGCCCGTGGCGACGGTATTGTAGAACGCTGACAGCCCCATGAATTCCGCAGGCGTCGCGGCAGTGTTACCGTACCAGCCGGTTTGTTCGATGGTCTGTCCCATGCCTTCGAGGAAGGCCACGTCCTCGTTCTTGCGGAATTCCTCCATGTCGCCGGATTCCTCGGCGATGAGGCGATCCACCTGCGAATAATCTTCAAGCGTACCGACGCCGACGCGCGATTTTGCGGTCGTTGACTTTGCGTAGGGAACGCCCTGGTTGACTTGGCGCCATGAGCCGGCGGGGATCGAAGTCCGGAACACAAATTCGTGTCCCGACACTTCGCTCGCCTCGACCATCACCATGTCGTCGTAGAGCGAAATCGCCTGCGATAGCATTTCGGCGATATAGACTTGCTTGTGCGCGCCGTCAGAGCGCGAAAGCACGTCGGCAATTGTGGGCCATTGTCCGGTCGCCATCAGAGGTTCCTTTCGTCAGTCAAGATCGCTAACTGCGACCGTTGGAGTGAGACCGTGGATTGTCGTACATCGTCTCTTTGAAGCTGCCCGGCGCTCGGCCGATATCTTTCGGAGGCTTGATATCGACCGGATTCTGCTCTGCGGTTCGCTCAGTCACGTAGCCGGAAAGATTGTGTATCAACCGCGCGAACGCGGGATGCGAACCGGCGCCAGTGATGGCGAGAAATTCCTTGAAGTCTTTCCAATCCGATTCGTATTTCGGCGTTCCAGCTTGCGCCGATGAAACAAAATCGTCGCGCACGCGCGCAATCGCCTTGAGCGCAGTACGATGGCCAGCACCGCCAATCTCAGGATCGGCAAGCCAATTCGTTTCCCAACCAGCTTTCGTGTCGTTGAACGTCTTGAACTGATCGCGCCGTGTTTGCTCCGCGTATTCCGTCATCGCCTTGTTGTGCAGGTCGATGAGCTTTTGCGAACCCTCTGCCGGGTTGGTCCGGAATTCATCGAATGCGGCGTGCAATTCGGTCTTGCGCGCGTCGTCAATTTTCAGCGTTTCGGGCAGCGTGTATTTGTACTCGACGGGCTCAAGCCTAGCCTGCTCCGCAGGCTTCGCGGCTTCGGCAGGCTTGGTTTCCGCAGCTTTCCCTTCTGCGGGTTTCGGAGCCTCCGCTGCTTTCGTCTCGGCAGGCTTCGCAGCATCCTTGGCAGGTTCGGCCGGCTTTGCAGCATCGGCGGCTTTGGCCGCCTCGGCCGGTTTGTCCGCGGGCTTGGCGTCCGCCGCCTTCTCCGCGTCAAATTTCTCCAACAGTGTCGGCGTGCGTTCCGGCTCTGCCGGCACTTGTGGTTCGGGTTGTGTGGTGTTCGGCTGCGGCGAAGGAGCATCCGCCGCAGCCGAGTTTGCCGGCGCAGCAATGGCGGCGTCTGCCGGCTTTTCCACTGCCGGGAGGATTGGCGCGGCAGCGGTTTCTTTATCGGCCATTACTCACCTTTTTTACGCGCGAATCGTGGATCGTTTTCGGCGTGCATCGCGGCAACCGCGAGCGGATCGAGCCTGATCCAGTTGTGATAAAGCCGCAGACCGAAATCCTGCTCGCCCTTGGCGTACCAAGTCGCGTATTGATCGGGGACGCCAGACGGACCAGCGGCAAAGCGCGTCTCGAAGGCGTGAGCGCCGATCGCGCCGCAGACAAGGCGCCAGAGTTCACGGCGGGCGATTTGATCGTTGAGTTGGCGTCGCCAATATTCGTCGGCTTCCTTCGCCTCGCGCTTGATTCGCCGAGTTTGCGATTCGCGACCGCGCTTCGTGCCGCTATCGACTGTCGGCTGATCGGCCGGTGCGGGTTCGTTGTCATCGTCATTGTCCGGCGGATCGTCATCGATCATGCGACCCCAGCAGGAACGATCAAACCTGACGGACGACGGTACCCGACCGGGCGCGTGTCGCGGTGGGGTCCTGGCAATACTGCAGGGAGGATTGTTCCAAGCCGACCTGTGGCGCGCGTCCGGAATTCTTCCGCCTTGCGATGGCCGGCCCTGAGATTGTCCGCCAGTTGAACAAAGCAGGGATGCAGATGGCCCTCGGCGAGCTTTACGCGCGTGCCATTCGGCAGTTTGATCCCACGGAGCCATTCGCCCGCACGCTTGTGGGCTTCCTCCATCAGAAGTCCGATGCGTAGCCAACGCGAATCGTCGCGCCAGTAAGCGGCCTGCCGACAAGCACCTTCGATGAGCTTGAGGGAGTCCCGAAGTGCCCGGTAGTTCGGACCTTTGCGCGGATGACGCGCCAAATCTTCACAAAGCTGTGCGGCCTTCCGGAAGTTGTCCGAGAGGCAGTCGAAGATTTCGGGTTCGGTTAAATCTCCCATGCCTCATTCGTGTCACGATGTTTGAATCGTGGCGAGGTTGCAAAGGAAACTAGGAGAACACCGGGCAATATAGGGCAATAGAATGTAGTATGAGCCTGTGGAACGATTTGTCGGGGTCACGGATTGGCAGGGATTCCGGTTCGGTCACCTGATGCCGATGGTTGACCGTGATGAGCGCGAGCCGCGCTATCCTCTCATGATCCAATCACTCAATCGTCGGCAGCAAGAAGCCCGCAACCAAAACGATCAGCACCAAAGTACACGCGACCAGTGCAGCATAGCCATACTCTCGAATCCCTTTGCGCCATTCATCGACCGCGATCAGAACAACGTAGAGTGCCATGACGCCGAGCCCGAGAAACCCCGTCGCGTAATCGTAAAGGTCGGACACCCAAAGAAGATCGCCGCAGCCCGCATGGGGTGCGTTCCACACACACCAAAGAACGCGGATCACACGAGATATCCATAGCCGAGTTTGTCGTGAAGTTCTTTACGCAACTCGCGCAACCGCTGCCCGCCCAAGTAATAGCCCACGCAGAAACAAACAAACCCTATGCCGATGTTGAGCCACATTGCGCATACTCCTTGCTAAGAATTCCCGGTTGAATCTTTTCGATGAGAGAGCGGATATCGTCGCGCGTTTGTTGAAACACGCAGCCGTACAGTGAATCCTCAAGCGTCGTCACGATGTAGTGACACTCGCTCTGATTGAGTTCTACCCACATCGCGTCGTCTCCTTGTACGCCCAGGCGTCGAGATCGCGCCGTTGATATTTGACTGTTCGCCATCCGACGCGCGTGAAGGCTGGACCGCGACCCGCATTGTTGTTTGAAGCCCTTTTTTCAAGCGCGCGCTTGCTAATAGGACACCCGATGCTTTCGAGATAAACGACGGCTTCCTTGCGCGTAAGCCAATCGTCGGGGTTCTTTTTCGCCTTGGTGCGCGACGGTTCGTGGGCGGCGAGTTCGGTCATTCGTGGTCCCCACCATCATCGGCAAAATAATACTCTGAAAAGTGATGTAGGCAAAAGGTAAGCCCCATGAGCGTTGTATAAACCGCAGGGCTAGAACAACCCCGCCAATCGCAGACGCCTTCGCCGTTCTGATGCTTTGGCACCAATTCGCGCACGTCGCCTTTTGCATATCCAACGATCTTAACGCTCATGGCGCGGGCGCTCCACCACCACCTTGCCCCGTGATCGCACTCAGAGCCGTATTCCCGCCCATCGGCGTCTCCGCCAACGTCTTAGCGGCATCGACCGCGGCCATCGCCTGTTGTGGTCCTTGCTGCGCCTGCATCGCCTTGGCTCGAACCTGATCGTGCGCCGCGACTTCCTGCGGGGTGAACAGCAATTCCGGAGGAAAGTTCGTAACATCGGCGAGTTTCGTGGTGGTCTTATCAAGATTGACGGTCCGCAGCGGGTCTGGAACGCCTGCGGCTTTAGCCGCACTTGATAGACCACCCATTGTGGTCAGAAAATCTTTCATACCCACGTATTCAGACGAACGCTGTGCCATTCGCATGATGGAGACATAAGTAATTTTCAATGGAATACCCGCAAGAGATTTTGGTTTCGGCAACAACATGCGGCGACGTTCGAGAATATCCAAGACCCTCATTATGATAACATCGAGTTCTTTTTCTATCAGGTCAACGACAGGTCCCAATTCCTGCAAACGTTCAAGGTCGCGTTTCGTCAGTTCCAGTTCATTGCGCGGCTGTACGCCAGCCATCCGCGTGATTGCCATAAACGTATCTACGAATAAGCATTTTTCGATCCGAGCATTCACTTGGGCGATATCCGCCGTGATTGCAGTGAGCCACGCCGGATTAACTTCGAACAGCGGCCAAAAGCCTTTCTTGCCGCCCGACGTGTTCGTATAGGTAATCATCGACGGCATAGTGGAAGCCGGCTCGTTCTTAAGCTCCGGGTCGGCGCCCATCGGCGGACGCACGCCCTTCTCCAAAAATTCACCCTTGCGCAGCGTTTCGGTCTGGACCTGCTTGTTGTCGCCGAGCGCGTCCATGCAGAACGACCGGCCATAAGCGTCATTGGCAACCAAATAACAGCGTAACGCGGCGAACGGCTGAATACGGAATCCCTTCACGCTTAACGGTCGCGCAGTCTTGGTGCCCTTGAGCCAGAAAATCTCGCGCCAAGCGAAGCCTTCCGGGACCAATCGTATTTTTTCACCTGTCCTTGCGCCGCGACCGTCAAGCGCAAAGTTTGGCTCGATCAAGTGCCCAACAATGTATTCGCGATCTAGATTCGTTCCGCCGTTCTGCCAATGTGTGACGATTTCAGCGGGGCAGTTCTTGATTTGGAACATATCCACAATCTGTTGCACGTTGAGCGTAAATTCTCGCGCCATCGTATTGATAGCCAATCGCCCGCCATTCGCCAAATAATATTCGCCCGCACATGGGAGATAGAACCGCGCCACATCTTCCACATCCTCGTAAATCAGGATTGGTGCAGTGCCAAACACGGTCAAATCCTGAAAAGCTTGGTGCATAGTCGTGTAGAAATTGGATTGCGATAGCACAGTTTTGACGCGCTGGCCGGTATCTTCGAGCCACGCTTTTCCGTCCGGATCGAGTGTTATCCACGGTAGCGCGATGCCCATGTCGAACCACGGGCGCGACGACGGCGTGAGGCCGTTCCACATGCCGGCAGAACAAGTGCCAACCGACTTTTGCGCAGTCGTATCCATGATCGCATTGTTGATAGGGCTTCCTCTCCACATTTTATTTGCGACTACTAGGAAAATATAACGCCGCGCCATGAAAAACGCCGCGAGCACAGCCCAATACGCCCACCACGACCATCGCCATGATCGAAGCGAGCCAATCCGCGATTCCAGATACGTGAAATAAACCGACCAGTTCTTGTCGTTGCGTTCGTCGCGTTTCGGCGCGTCGATTGGCTGCTGCGCAAGCAGCGTCGGCGACATGAGTTCGTAGGGTGCGACGTTGTTAGGTGCGAGCATTTTTATATTGCACCCATGCAAACAGAGCGATGCCAAAAATGCCTATGCCAAATATGAGGCCGAGAATTACGTATTGAAGTGTTTCCTCAGTCACTCAATGCCTCGCGTCACTAGTCGGCGCCGACCCAACCGGCGACACGCTGCAATAACCGGCCTGCATCGCCTTGATCGCTCGCGCCGTCGCGCACGCGCGTTCCCATCGGGCTTTGAGCGCCGCAACGAACGTCGCCAGCTGAATCACAGGACCGCCCGGTTCGAGCGACGGGAGATAGTCGATGTTATCCGCGTGGCATTGTGCTTCGCCAGCCGCAATCTCATTCGCGTGCAGCACTTCGCACTTGTCGCGAATATCGTAGATATCGAGCGGCATTAGTTCGTTCCCCCGAGCAAAGACTTTTTCGCGGTCGAAGGCGCAGGGGCTCCCTGCTGACTGCCCGACTTGATCGTGTTGTCAAAACCGCCGCCGGCCGCCGCTGCCGCGGCTTGTGATGCCGCAGTTCCGACAGCTTGTGAGTTTGCAAACGTCGGCGGATTCGGCGGCGGGGGTGGCGGCGCAGGTGGTGCGCCAATGGATGGTGCGCCTCCGAGGAAACTCATGCTGGCCTCTCAGGGTATGAGTGCGATACCGGCGCACGCGCCGAGGACAAAATTCAGTACGACAACCGCCATTGCGATTCGCCGCGGCATCCCCATGATCTGCCCCGCGTAGCTGATATAGGCGATGCCCGCTGTTGCTATCGCGAGTTTCCAAGCGACCGGATTGTGCGTTACAAGACCTGCGGCAAACACGCCGCCATCGTAAAGCGCGGCGCTAATATAGACGCCCCACGCTAAGCATCGTTCACGTTCGTCCATTCAGCATCCCCTACAAATCGACGGCGTTTCCATGCGGTCAGGCGGAATAGGCCGTATTTCGCTTTCGTGGTCGCGCTGGTACTGGTCGCACAAGTCCCGCTGATGTCCCGCGATCATACCGCATTCGCCGCGATAGTCCGACTCATCGAAAGGGACTACCTGCACCGCCCTGCAGGATAAAGCCGAAGTCGTGCCACCCAAGTAGGAACAGCAGCACGAACAGCAACAGCATGTTGCCGCCCCAACCGTAGGCCCAACCGGCTCCATTGCGCCACCAAACGCCGCCGAAGATCAGCCATAGAATCATCAACATCCAGAACAGCAGCCCAATCGGCATGGTCATTCTCCGCGATACGGATTGTAATCCCCAACAGCGTTAGAACGTTCGATGATTCTGTCAAGGTCTTTGAAGGGTTCGTAAACAGGTTGAATGCGTCTTGCCGGCCGAGCTTTGTTGAGCGTGACCGGCTCCGCGAAGGTCAGAACGAAAGCGTCCGCTTCGTCAGGCGAGTAGCCGATCTTGATCTTGACCTGGTCTTTGTCCTCAAGCAAGAACCTGTCGCCCTTGAACGTGTACGTCGTTTGCGTGAGCGCGGCAAGAAGTTCCGGACTGTGTGGCAGAGCCCCGCCCCGTTTGATCCACTCGCACGCCTCGAAGTACATTTCCGCGCGTTTGTTGCAGTAGCGCGATTTATTGTGCGCCTCATTGGCAAATCCTACGCCGATAGGACTTTTGCCAAGTTGACTTAGCTGGTCGATCCAACCCGAACCAAATCCGCCGGTGTTGTCGATGAACGCTGCGTCGGCTTCCCAGTCGTCCCACTGCCGCGCGGTCGTACCTGCGCCTTGCGTCGAATCGATGTTGCGGTATTTGAGGATCGGCCAGCACTGGATTCCTTGACGCCGAAAGATAACGCTTGCGTCATCGCCAAACCGCGCCACGTCAATGCCCATGACACGCGGCGCAGCGCCTATTTCCATTTCGCGATAGTTACGCTTCATCGCCGCGTTCACTTCGTCGGGACCAATCAACGCATTCAAAGACGACGGCGGAAAGCGGCCGAAAATATTGACGATCACCCATGGATTATCGCGGCCGTATTGTTCTATTTGCTCCTTCGCATACTCGACCGGAATACGCGGCGAGCGCTTTGCATCGTCAGGGTCGCCAGTGATTTCGACGATGAACCACAGCCGACGCGCTGCTGTAGCTGCATGATGCAACGCGCCTTCGAGCGACGTGGGATTTCCGGCTTGGACCACATGCGCTTCGATGCAGCCGGCAAGCGCAGCTTCCGCAGTGACCATCACGGCGCGCGGCATCGATCCTGATTCATCGATCAGGAATAGAACATAATCGGAGTGAAAGCCCGCAAGTGTATTCGCTTGTGCATTGGCGTCTGCGCTTTGTGAGAATGCGCGCGCTGACATGAACCATGTTTCGGGAGATTGTCTCGCGAAGATGCGTGTTTTGGTCCAAACAAATTGATCCAGAAGCAGCGCCGATTTTTGCTGCCATTTCGCCATTTCGGTCCACAGACCATCTGCAAGGTTCGCGGCGCTGATAGAGGTTGCGGCGATCTTTGGATGCAATCGGGTGAGAAGATAATTCCAGCCGATCCAAGCGAGGACCGTGCTTTTGCCAGGTCCTTTGCAGGCTTGCATCGCCATGCGCTGATTGTGGGGAAATGCTTCGAGAAATTCTTTCTGCCAAAGATCGGGCTCAATCCCAAAAAGTTCGAGCACCATCTGTGCAGGATGCTCGCGCCACTCCGCTATGCGCGAGGCGGCAACACTCATGTACGCCACAACAGGACAACGATTATTGCCAGGGAGAGGGCAATAATGATCGCCCATTCAGGGCCGGCGGCTTCCTCGTCTGCGCTGGGCCGCACAATCACGCGGGCTCCTTGACCGGCTGTTCTTCTCGCACCTGATAGCTCGCGGCGATCATCTGTTCGAGCGTCACGTCCACGTTGACGTTCGCGGGATCGTCTTTGCCGTGGCCGAGTTGCTTCCCAAGCATTTCCAAAAGTGATTTCTTATCAGCGATTTCAATACTGAGGTCGCCGACTTTCACCTTGGACAGAGGCCAAGTTGCGGCGTCGAGTTCCGCGCGCTCCGCTTCGGTCAGGTCGTTACGCAACTGGCCTTCCTCGTTCAGGCATTTGTTGATCGCTCGCACGATGACCATAGGCGAAAGATGGAGGATTTCCAACGCCTTCGCCTGCAAATACCCGATGTGCAACCCTGCGAGGCGCAATGCCTCCTTGCACGCTTCATCGGCGATGCGCTTCACCCGCGGATCGGCCGCGAGCCGGCGCGCATTGCCGCGATTTGGAGCATAGCCGGCCGCTTCATATGCGGCCATCAGTTCGTCGTCACGCCCTCCCTTGGCGATAGCCACGCCCAATTCGCGCGCAAAGGCAAGCTGCCGCGCATTGAGCGGTTCAATCTCTGCCGGTGCAAGGGCGTCCTGACTCATAGCGACTCATTTTGCCACATTTTTGCCAAACACCAAAACGGCCGCGCGGTTGCCCGGACGGCCGTTTCAGCAAGCTGGGGGCTTATTACCACGAACAACTGCGATCATTGCCCTTCGCGCCTTATTCGTCAAGAGCCTCTCGTTCGCCGACTGTCCTCAAATCTCTCGCCTTCGACGCTTTATCGCCGGGAACATTGTAGTTTTGCGAGGTTTTAAGCGCTTTACGCCGATTGTGGATAATATCTTGGGCCTTATGACGCAAGGCTTCGTCGCGGTCTCGTTCCGCGTCTGTGTAGGGGAGGGCGCTGGCGTATTTTCCGATCATTTGCCGGTGTTTATCACAAGATTCGGGGGAAAGGGAAGGGGAGGCCCTTGCTTTCGTTCGCTCTTGCGGTTCCCCACGCGCTGATCGATGACGGCTATCAGTCGGGCGCCTTGGAGGTTTTCCGCGCCGGCTGCATCCATAATCGCTTGCAGGTCCGATTCGTTCCCGTCTAGGGCGGCGAGCCATTTGGCGATTTGGGATCGGGCTGCGAGGCCGCGTATTCCCACGCGCTTTATGAGAAAGCCTGTGCTTTGCTCGTAAAATCTATCTGCCAGACTCCTTGCAGCGTCGCCGCTCACACTAAGACTCTTAGATTCAAGATTCTTGTTTTGATTTTGATTGGAGGGCGCAAGAACGTGCTCGGTTGTTGCTCCGGTAATGTTCGACTCCAACGAGTCCAATGGCTTACGCGAAGTCAGAGAGGGGTCAGCTTTGCCATACCTGTACGCGGCAGCTTTTGCGGCTTTGGCGCGGCGCTGTTCGACAAGGAAAATAGTCATGAGAATCGTTGGGCATGAGACTTTGCCGCCGATAGCGTTGAGTTTGCCCATGACTGCCGGCGCGATAATTCCCCATCTGCTGCCCGCGCGGGCGTACCTGGCGAGTTTTTTCTGATCGTCGGGGAGGTAGCCGCCCGCCCGCCACAAGGCGCGCTGTAGCCGCACGAATGCGCCTAGTTCCTCGTTTGTCAGTTCTTCGCTGTTGGCGCTGGCGTCGTTGACGTGCTCGGGGCGGTAGGGAAGGTGGCTCATAACTCAAACGCTTCCTGCTTTGCGGGCTTAGGTGATTCGATGAACATATCGGGCTGCTTGAGCGCCTCGGATATGCGGTGGCAGGCGATATCGAAATACTTGGGTTCGATTTCGATACCGATGAACTTGCGGCCGAGTTTGACGGCGGCGACGCCGGTTGTGCCGCTGCCCATGAAAGGGTCGAGGATTGTTTCGTCTCGTTTGGAGGCGAGTGCCACAAGCCATTTCATCCACGCCAAAGGTTTAGGGCACGGATGGCCATTCGGCTCGGCTATAGCTGCACTCGCTATTGCGGTTGGAATTTTGGCGCCGAGATTCAAATCCGGCGCGCCGCCATATAGAAACACGGGCAGAAAGTTCTTGAAGCCCCATTCGTTTCGACCTGTAGCGGCTGCGCAGTAAATGCCACCTATTGCGTCGGGCTTTTGTTGTTCAATGATGTGAGGCCCCGTGAATACGGCCGCGCGTTTGGTTGCTCCGATTGCCAAATTTAATCGAGGAACTATTCGCCTTTTGAAATGCTCATAAGTATCGGAATATCCCTCGTATTCCGCAATTCTAAGGCCGTGCTTACCGCCGCGGTCATCGCGCACGCGCTCTTTGAAATCGCCCGGTACAAGGATGCCGTAAGGAGGATCGGTTATGAGTGAGTCTGCGCCAGTCAGATCGGGCAGTAAATGTCCACAGTCGCCGAGATAAAGCGTCACGCCTTCGGCTAGATGCTCAATTCTCCGCGCCCCGTTGACCGAATCTGGCGCCGATCCCACGATGGTCCTCCCGTGACCCATAACGCTCACTTAAACCCATCCGGCATCCGCCGAGACACCGAAGGCATCGCCGCCGGCCGCGACGTATCCAGCGTCATATTGAGGCAAGCCGCCGCGCCTGACGACATGGGCGAGTGGCGGAGTTGTTTGTCGAAATAGGCTCCGACCAAGGGTGTGTGATCGATCTTTGCTCCGATGGTGAAACTCTCTTCGCCTCGTTGTCTTGCTGATAACATTGCCTTGGCGAATTTTAGATTCATGGTGATACATTCTTGGCGGTCGAAGAATCCAAGCGTTGAGTCTGTTGTTTGTTCGGGGTAGGAAAGATTTTGGGTCATGAGGCGTCCTTCACTTTGATAGGCCGGACTCGGTCACCGTTTCGCAGAAGTTAGTCGCCGTTTTCCAATTCGTCTTTAACCCAAAGAACGATCTTGATTAACTCCGCGTCCGACACTTTCCCGAACAGAAGAACAAATCCGAGATTGTGTATGAGCCGGCGTCGGTATCGTTCGCGCTCAGTCATGTTGTCTCCGGTGCTTCACAAAATAGATCGGGATCGGGCGCAGGCTGTTTTTCCTTTTTGCGACGCGGCTCTTTCCTAACTTTAGGCAGACCGGGCGGCTTCGCTTCCGGGACCAAATGGGAAGGCAACTGGCGACGATACCTCCACGCGAGAATTTCCAGATAGTGGCGCTGGCGCAAACTGATTTCATGCTGCGGAAGCAGATCGGCGGTCGCGGCGGCATCGGTGATAAACCGCGCGCCCACCCAGCCCGAGCAGCGATTGAGCGCCTTCGCAAGTTCAATTTCGTGCGGCGTCATGCTTTCGGCTTTCCGCTTCCATCTTGCAGCACTTCCAAATCGCGCCGAACGTTGACGCCCCGATAGGTGCACACGTAAAAATCACTGTCCTTCGCCGCTAAGATCGCTTCCGCGTCTCTCTTCATCAATTCGGCTCTGTCCCGCAGTAGGGCAACCATTTCCTGGACTGTCTTGCGTCCCCAATCTGCATAGCCGGAACCAAAACGGCCAGGGAGATTGATGGCGGTCATTCTCTCGCTCATAATCCTATTCCTCGGTACGCAGTACGTAAGTATCCCGCGCGCATGATCGAAACCGGGCGTATCGGGCGCGGACCTTTTGTTCGGCTTCGGCTTGCGAATCGGCGTGAGTAGAGGCCGCTTCCGCAAGCAGTTGGCCATTACGAAAGCGATCAAAGGTCCACTCTCTCATCGGATTTCCCGACATATCTGTCATTGCTCTGCCGACCGTTGACCGAATCCGGTCTCTCAATTCGCGCAAGACTCTCGTGACACAGAATCTCACGAAGCCCTCCCAACACCCGAAGGTGTCAAATCCGTAAACGCTGCATATTCAGCAAACGTTGGCGCCATCCCCGGCAGGATTATTTCAGGAAGTGATAAAGGTGAACCCGCGTCCGCCGTCTGCTGGGGGGCGGACTGTTCAACGGACGCGGGTTCTGACACTGACGTTGAGGGTATGGCGGCGTCAGTGCCAACCGAATCAGGAACAGATGCGGGTTGGTGATTCGTTCCTGAGTCGTCAGCGATTCGTTCTGCTGATTCGTTGCCCCACGCATCCCAGCCCTTGCGCGCGGGACCACGCCGGTTGAGTTCGATCTTCGGCAATGTTGGAAAGTACTGCTCAATCATTTCGAGAAAGATTTCCGGTTTCGCGGAGTGGGCGCCGCGCGGAGCCAAGAGGAACGAATCGCGCTGCGTGCCCATTGCCGGGGCCGGCGGCTTGCCGTGCGTTCCGATCAGCAATAGCTCGTGCTTTTCGCGGTTCCAGTAGCCGGTTCCGGCCTTGTCTTTGCCCCATGCGTAATTGCTTTTATAGGTAAAGCCCCACGCTTTGAGAACTTCGATAGCCTGGTCCAGCATGGGGTTTGTTGCCCATAGGAACAGCACGCAATCATCGGCCGCGATGGAGCCTACGTCGCGCGATGCGATAACGGCGCTCGTGCTGGTCGGGTAGTGGTTGTCTGCCGCACGGTCCATCCCGCTTTCTTCGGAATACGGCTCGAATTTCCATTCAGGGTCCGCGACGATCACCCCGTATTTTTTTTTCGGCAAAGCCCTTTGTTTTTCCCCAAGCTCGCGCTCGCGCTCAGTGCGCTTAGCCTTCTTCACCTTTTGGGTGATATCAGCGCGCTCCATGTCAGGACCGATTGTGCCATCATTAACAGCCTTTACGAACTGTTCGTCATCCAATTTTGTAACTTCGTAGAGAGTCGTCCAGGTTGGAGGGAAAAGCTGCGCGTGCGCAGGATTTGAAATCCGCTCGTCTGCGGAAATCTTCATTAGCCGCTGCGCTGTGGATGGCTTAAAAGGCAAATCCTTTGCCACCATGGCCTCAAATTCGCCGTGGGGCAGCGCTTCCTTGGCCGCTCTTAATAGGTTGCCGGCCTCCAAAACCCCCTCAAAGCTCGCGCGCCAGCAAGTCGTTATATGCGAGGCCCACACTTGAGCGCTGGCGCCCGCAGGCGGTCGAAGGGCAACGAGGGTTGAGCGGTCGTTCACGTCACTGCCCCTTCGGATTCGAAACCGCCAGCGGCTTCAACTCGCCGCGATAGTGCGGCATGTCCTTGATGCCTAGCTGCATTCGTTCGTCGAAATGTTTATGAACCTGCCGTCGCGTCATGACCAGTGATTCGCAATTAAGATCGAATATCGGTTTGTCGCCGCGCTCGAAATACGCAACCTCATGCGCGATGCCGACGCTTTTCTCCCAACCATCCATATGAGCGACGATCAGCGAATCGCAGGCATCCATCAATCGCTCTTGAACCGGCTTCCATGCAGGATAATCGAGTGGATCAAGGTTGCCGTATTTGACGTAGGGAAAAGCGTGCGCGATTGGCGAGAATGTTGGGATGCCGATAGCAAATAAACGACCGGCGAGGATCGCAATGTCGATGAAGGCTTGCTCCATTCCTGCGGCGTAAGCAGTGTATGGACTTGCGAGATAGTGAAGCGTTTCAGCCACTTTTCATCCCCCTGCGAAGTCGAGATTGTCGTACATCGTTTCAGCCGGATAATTAGGAAAACCAAAAGACCGCTGTGCCGTCAGGCTTTCATCAACAAAACGTCGTCGGTGTTGGTTGCGTAATTGTCGCCGCTCCCATGAGGATAGCAAACTGAAAGTCTGCATCGTTTCCAGAACGAAGGCGGTGATTTGTTGGTCGGTTTTTATGAGGTTGTGAGTCATCGTTCCAAATTTGTTTGGTTAGCTTGGCTACCGAGGCCCTCAACCGTTCTGCGCTGATTTTACGGCCATAGAGTCTTGCGTGCTGCACTCACCGCAGAAATGCTCCCAATCCGACTTGCCCGGCGTCGCGGTACGAGCCGCCGTCCATCCGGCCGCCTTCGCCTCATTCCAACGCGCAGCGTAGTTGAATTTTCGCCAGTCGGTAAGTTTGGTGACGAAAATCACGCCGCAGCCATCGCAGTGGATAACTTGCGGCGCTTTTCCCTCCCGGCGAATCGTCATCTGCTTTCTCAATTCCCAATGGCCGTAAAACCCAAGCACAGCGGTTGACAGACTAGGTAGCCAAGCTACCCAAAACCCTGACTTCCTTCCCTTCGCTAGCCCGTAACTGATCGATTGCCAAGGTAAGGTTAGCGACGGTTTGCAGGTATTCTCGATAGCGATTCTTTACGGCCAGCTCTTCTTTTGTGCCTTCCAACCGATCTACGGCACGGCCTACGGTCTCGGCGCGGCGTAGGGCGTGGGCGCGCTTGCGCAAAAGCAGGGTCATGGAAGGGTTTTTATGGGTCACGAGAGGGCCTTCGCGCGGGTAGGCCGGACTCGGTCACCGTTCGACCGTGTTTCACGTGAAACAATGACCGACGGGCGTATCATTTTTGCTACAGTCCATACGTCCGGGCGCAGGAACCAAGCGATCAGGGGGCGCGAGCGCCGTTTTCGGGGTTTTGGGGTCATTCGGCGGCCTCTTGGGGCGGATAAATGTCAGGGCGCAACCGCTCCCGGCGGACGCCAGTAGCCGCTTCAACCGCCAAAACGCGCTCGGCGGGCACCCTTTCCCACTGGAATACCGATGGCTGCTTGATGCCGAGGCGCCGAGCGAGCGCGGCAGAGCCGCCAACGGCAGCGATGGCCTCTTTCAAGGCGATTTCGGCAGTATCCGACATGGCTATAGGATAAGCCTAAGCCGGAAGGCGACGCAATTGCACTTAGCGCATAGCTGCCATGCAATAATATCTTGCTCGGGACGATAATAGGCATTGCCTTTCCTATAGGACAATCCTATTCTCCAAATCATAGGAACACAGGGGACTGGCCATGACGAAACTCCTAGACAAGTTTGCCGCCGAGACCAACGAAGCAAACGCGGTCAAAGTGGTTGTCTATCTCCGCAAGCACCCGATGAGCGAGTGCATGGTCTCCCCGCGCGGCGCCGAGCTAATCAAGCTGGCGCGTCAAATCTCAACCGGAGCGTAGCGCCATGAGCCTCATTTATCGCGGCTACTTCATCAACCAGAACGACGCCGGCAAGTACGATGTCATCAAGGATGGCAAGACCGTCGCCACCGCTGATCGCGAACAAGCCGCGCTCGATTACGTGGACATCGAGAAGCGCCGCGAGCGCGACGCCAAGAAGGCCACAGCCTAAGTTGACCGAATCCGGCGGAACAGAACAACCAAACCCTCGTGAGACAGTTATGCCTACCTTCCACGACTCCGACCCAATGATGAGAGACGCTAAACTCCTAGGCGTGCAGCTTCGACGGGAACAACAGGAACGCCGGTACGAGCATATTGTCTTGGGGCTCGCGTCTCTCTTGGCGATCAGCATTGGGGTTATTGTTTGGTTTGCGCTCGATCAGCAAGGGGCTTGCCTCATTCTGGATCACGGGCTCGCGCGCTGAACGGAAATTCACACGACCACAGGGGCTTACAATGAGCAACGAAACTCTCAGATTTGAAGGTGAGTCCTTCACCGAGCCAAAGCGCACCGATGCCACGCAGACGCTTATTGACACGCTACGCCGCGCGTCCGGTGCCAGACATAACGCGATTGCGACCGTGCATCGGGAAGCTGTCCAGGCGCTTGCGAGGCTCTATGTGCCGCGCCTCGATGTATCGCCATCCCCCGATCAATTCCGCGACCTGGCGGACTTCCTGACGCATTGGGCGCGGATCAGCGACCGGGTTTTGAAGATCGTTGGGGAGGAAGCGGCTTCCAATACATCGGAGACTATCGACGCCAATGTGTTTGATGGAGCTTTCCTTGGCGGCATTCAGGGGGAGGCTACTTTCGAGCTTGAGCGTTGCGCGCAGGCGGTCGAAGCCGAGCAGGAGTATGGCGACTACCATGCCGATGATGAGTATGAGGAACGCGCGGCAGCGGGAGAGTAAAATGGAGCACGTTCCGGTCAAATCCTCCAATATCGTAAGCGTGGCCTATGATCCACTTACGGCGGCCATGGAAATCAAGTTCGCCAATGGCGGCCTGTATCGGATGACCGAAGTGATGCCTACCGATCATCACGCCCTCATTCACGCGGACTCCGTTGGCTCGCACTTTGCCAAGCACATTCGCGGCAAGTTTCCGACAGAGAAGGTAGCTTAGTCATGCACGCGCCCGTCACCTTATTAGGCCACAACAATCCTCCATCGCCAATCGAAAGCGCCAAAGAGGCGATGGCGGAGCTTTCGGTATTCACCGAAAACAATCCGGTCATCGAGAACTTCGATGGCGCCAAGCAATACGCGGCCTATATCGAGCGAACGCGCGTTGCCTTGAACGCGATGGAGGATGAGCGCAAGCCGCAGGCCGATCCGCTCAACGCGGCGCTCGAAGCCCTCAACAAGCCATACCGCCTCGTGCGCCAGCCCCTCGAAAAGCTGTACGAACTCGCCAAGGCCCGGCTGAGCAAATACAACAACGCCGTCGAAGCCGCGCGGCTTCGCGAAGCACAGCGGTTGCGCGAGGAAGCCGAAGCCGCCGAGCGCGCGGCGCGTGAAGCCGAGGCCGCGGAACAAGAGGCCATCGCCAACGCGGAAGATGGCGAATGCACGGACGTAGGCGGCGCTATCGCCGACGCGGATCAGGCGTTCAAAGCCTTCCAGAAAACGGACCGCGCCGCCGCTACCGCCGAACGCAATGTGCCGGTTCGCATCGCCTCAGTCATGGGCGGCAAAGCCCTAAGCATGAGAACAGCCGAAGTCTTTACCGTGGAGGATGCCTGTGCAGCCATCACCATCATGGGATGCTCGGATGATCTCAAGAAACAGATTATTAAGGACGCAAAGCGATTCCGCGAAGCTACTGGCGAACTGCCAGATGGTGTCAAATCAGAGTATCAAAGGAGCCTGTGACATGCAGACCGCAACCATTGAAGTCTCTTTCGTCAAACCGCCGGCCGAAGGCAAGCAGTACGGCAGCGTCAAGACCACCAACAACGATTGGTGGCCGGTGAAGCAGGATCGTATCCGCGAATTCGAGGCCGGCAATGCCTATGAGCTTGCGTACACCGAAAGCGACAAGGGCTTCAAGAACATCATCGGCGTCAAGAAGATCGTTGCCGAGCCTGCGCGTCCGGTGCGCTCTGAAGGCGCCTCGTTCACCGAGCCCCACCGCAACGGCGCCACGCTGACGACGGCGGCGGCACAACCGAAGCAGAACGGGCAGCAATACTACCAGCCGCGCCCCACGGCGCCGAAGGACTCTGAGAGAATGTGGACATGCGCGATCTTAGGTCACATCATCGACCGGGGCAGCGTCGAGTTGAACGAGGAAGCCATGATCCACGCCGTCAACCTCTTGCGGGCGGTCTATCAGAAAACTTACGGGCAGGATGACTGAGCAACAAAAACAAGCCGCGCTTGACATGATTGCCAAGCGTATCGCGACTGCGGATCACTATGGCTTGCGCGCGACCGCTCAATCGTGGCGCGATCTTTACGTCAACTTCGCAAGCCGTCCGGCAGCAAGTATCTTGGCACCCTCATACGGTACGTTGACCAAATCCAACGAAGGGAATTAATCATGGCGCGAGCAACTTTCGTTCAAAAGGCCCGCAAGGACGTAGCCGGAACTGACATCAAGGCTGGCGACAGCTATTATTGGTGGAAGTTCCGGTTCGGCGGCAAGCATTATTCCAAGACCGCGCCGAAACGATCCCAACTCACACAGTCGAATTTCTATTCTCAACTGTGGGATATAGAGGACGACATCGGCACACTTGAGGCCGGCGATGGTTTGGAGTCCGATGTTGCCGACATCGCTCAACGGCTTCGCGATCTAGCGCAGGAATGCACGGACGCTCGCGACAACATGCCAGAACAATTACAGGACTCCGACACTGGCACAATGCTGCAAGAACGCGCCGAAGCCTGCGAAGCCGCCGCCGATGAATTGGAAGGCTTGGACCTTTCCGACATGAGCAAAGAGGATGACGAAAGCGACGAGGATTTTTGGCAGCGAAAACTTGATGAAATACAAGCCATAAATATCGACGCTCCGTAAACATCGGTTGACCAAATCCGGCGGAACGGAACTAACAAACCCTCGTGACCCATAACAGCCCAGCCATGAACCCCAACCATCCCCAACGCCTCACTCCACCCGCCCAACCCGGCGCACTACTCAAAAGCGCCTTCGGCATAGCGCAGCGGATCAAGCTGAAAGTCGTCGGCGATTCCGACCCGGTATACCTGGCGATGGTCAGACAGATGCCGTGTCTCGGCTGTAACGATGAGCCATGCGAAGCCGCCCACGTTCGGATGCAATCCGGCGCATGGAACAAACACGGCGGCACAGGCAAGAAGCCTCCCGATAAATTTGCTCTGCCATTGTGCCGAGACTGCCACAGGGAACAACATCGAATCGGCGAGCGCGCATTCTGGTCTATCGTCGGCATCGATCCCGTTTTTCTGTGCACGAGACTCTATGCAGCGCGCGGAGATTTGACTACAATGCGCGATGTTGTGTTCAAGGCACGCGCGGGTATTCTTGATTGAGCGAAGCGGAAAAGTAACGACAGGTTAGCCGCCAGAATCCATGTGGTGCACGCAATGCAAAACAGACAAGCCGGAAACCGAGTTCCTAAAAGTCCGGCGCGGTTGGAAGGTCGATAAGTGCAACGCCTGCGCCGGCGAGAACATGCGGCGCTATTCGACGAAGGTAGAACGAGACCCAGACAAGGTGCGGCGCCAAGGCCGCGACGAATAGGAGAGAACCATGAAGCCTTTCACCCCTTATCGGCCAACTTTTCTGAATTATTGGAGGACGATTTACTGGCGCTTTCCCGCGCGCACAATCGAGCGCCACAAAGCCGCTCTAATGCGCGGCCTCGTCAACCGCCACCTCCACGATAAATAGTAACAACAAGTTAACCGCAAAATGAAACTGCACCTGACCAGAGTTGAACTGAAAGAGGCCAACGAGTTTGTGGCGGCGCTCCATCGCCATCACAAGCCCGTCATCGGCCACAAGTTCAGCCTTGGCGCGGTCATGGATGACAAGCTCGTGGGTGTGGCCATCGTGGGGCGGCCCGTAGCCCGTATGCGCGACGACGGGGACACGCTTGAGGTTACACGGCTCTGCACGGATGGCACCGACAATGCCTGCTCATTCCTCTATGGGGCCTGCGCACGAGCTGCATTCGCTTTGGGCTACCACCGGATCGGAACTTACATCCTTGCCAGTGAGCCGGGAACGTCACTCACGGGCGCAGGCTGGCGGCTTATGGGGGAGCGCGGGGGTGGCTCTTGGAGCCGAGGGTCACGACTACGAACAGATAAGGCACCAACCGAACGCAAACTGCTTTTTGAGGCAACGCTATGAAAAAATTTGTCTTGGGTGGATCGCGTGCCTATCCAAATCGAAGCGGGCCCAGACATCCCGGCTATCTGATCCGCTGGCGCAGCAAGTACCAAGCTCTATACGGCGGTCGATGGCACAACATCAACGCCGTGGCTTTTTACGACTGATACGGAAACAGCAGGGAACTTCACGATGTTCCAGATAGGGCAAAAAGTGGTCTGCGTGGATGACTCCACGACGGACGCGGCCGGGCGCGCCAGCCTGCAATCGCGGGGAATGATTTGGCCGTCGAAGGGTCTAGTCTACGTCGTTCGCTGGGTAGGGCACTGGCATTTTAACGATGGCCCTTTGTTGGCGGTGCGAGTGGCCGAGATTATCAATCCAGTCGTCACTTGGGCCGATGGCGACGCGGATGAGCTTGCATTTCTTGCGTCCCGCTTCCGGCCCCTCATCGAGCGCAAAACTGACATCAGCATCTTCACTGAAATTCTCGACACCGAGCGCCGCAAGGTGCCGGAAAAAGTTTAGTAATGACAGATATGTGCCCGTTTCCATGAGCCGAATTGAGACCATAGGTAACGCCGTGCTGTACCTCGGGGACAGCCGAGAAATTGTGCCGATGCTCGAGCGTGCGCGGTCCTACGTGACGATCACCGATCCGCCCTACGGCATCAACGCCAAGCTAGGTATGGGCGGCGGCACGAAGGGCGATGGAGGCATGTGGAAAGGCCGCCAGATCGCCGGGGATGACGACGTGGCAATACGCGACGATGTGATCCTGGGGCTGGGCGCCCCATTCGCTGCCTTCGCCAAGGTCAATACGCCCCCATTGCCGGGCACTCGCGGAACCGTCGTCTGGGACAAGGGTGAACATACCGGCGCGGGCGACCTGTCCTTTCCTTGGAAGCCAAGTTTTGAGTGTGTGTTCGTTGGCGGTCAGGGATGGACATCGCAGCGCCGTGACGGCGGGATTGTTAAAGTCAACGCGGTCGCGGGCTGCGTTGCTGATCGAAACGACGGCCACCGGCACCATCCGTTCGAAAAGCCGGTCGAGATCATGCGCTATTTCTGCAAGCGCGCGCCTGCCGGTATCATCGTCGATCCCTTTATGGGCAGCGGCACTACCGGCGTTGCTGCCGTCGCCCTCGGCCGCAAGTTCATTGGCATCGAGTTAGAGCCGGATTTTTTCGACACTGCCTGCAGACGATTGAAAGACGCTCACGCTAGGCCTGAATTGTTTATGGAGTACCCATGAACGACGATTTGACCGTCCTTAGATGTTGGGCCTGCGGCGGCGAAGGTTGGCGCGACGAATCGCGCAACACCCGATGTCATGCGTGCGGCGGGACGGGCAGCATCTTTTGGGTCTATGGCAGAGTTTATCCCTACACGCCGGCCGGCGAGAAACAGGCGCGCAAAGCAACAATGAACGACATACAATGATTGGCAAGCTACCGAAGGATAAGCCCTGATGTCTGTGTTTTCCTGTCTGAAATGCCATGGCGAAGGCCGGCTTTACAAATCAAAATACGGTGGCAATGACCCCGATGTTTGGGACGCGGGCCGATGCGACGCCTGTGATGGCAGCGGTAATGCCACCTGTAACACTCGGTTCTGCAAGAACGCCGCAGTCGGCTTCAATGATGATGGTGAGGCGCTATGTGAGGATTGTCTCGCAGAGTGGGCGACCTCGATGACGGTCGGGAAGTAAAATGGGTATCAACGATTTTCCGATGAAGCCGCCAAAGACTGTGGAACAGCAACTCGCGGACGCCCTGGCAAAGATCGAAAAATACAAAGAGGTCATCCGCCAATATCGGCAGCGCGATTTAGAAGTGCATCCAACGCCGCCGCCGGCAGTTTCCGGCTAACTTCTGCAATGTTGGGAAACTTAAAATGAGCATGGAAGAAAATTTCTCACCAGAACAAATTTCCGCGCTCTTCGAGATAGCTGGTGCGGCGACCAAGGTTGTCGTTTTTTGGAAGACGCCTCAAATGCGGGGGTTGACGCGAGCCGAACGAAAGTTCGGTCTTGGAATGGCACGAGTAGATTTGATTAAAGCCGTAGATGCCTGGATCGCGGCGGGACACCCTGCCAAGGAGACAGCCGGTGTGTGATTGCCCGTTGGATTGGGTTGCCTGTTTCAAACAAAATTGCGAGCGCGCGGAATGGCTCCGCGCGCAATGGAAATTGCAGGAACAGGAAGCCAGAAGAATATGCGGTGATCCGATCAAAGGCGTTACATGGCCACCGGCTAACTGAGGTACAGCATCCATGAACCTAGCCATCGACAAAATCCCAACCGACGCCCCGTCATTTCGGAAATGGGCCGATGCCGCCTGCCCGCAATGGCCCGGCGAACTGCAAGTCCTCGCCTATCGCGCTTGGCAATGGCTGGACGGGATGAAGTTTCGGTCGGCTGCGGACCATGAGGCGTTTATGGCGGGGTATAAGAACCACATTGGAATTAGCAACAAAGGAGAAGTGACATGACAGGTGTAATGCAGAGCCTTGAAAGCGTGGGCAAACCGGTATGGCTTTTGCTCATGGCAATAGGCTTTATTTGGTGGTGGCCCGCTGGCCTCGCCATTCTGGCCTATCTGGCATGGACTGGGCGCCTCGGATCGTGGGTGAGCATTCAGCCGTGGATGCCGTCGTTTTGGGGCAGCGGTAACGCCGCCTTTGACGAACATCGCGCCGACGTTCTCGCCACGCTCGAAGCCGAGCAAAAAGAGTTCGGCAAGTTCATCGTCAATCTGAAAAAGGCGAAGGACAAATCCGAGTTCGATCAATTCATGGCGAAGCGCAAGCGAAAGTAAACGCCGTGACAGACCGCCTATTCATCGTCATCGCAACCGCTCTGTTGATTATCTGGCAGAGCGGTTGCATGGCGGTCGAAAATGGAATGCTTATAAACCGCTGCGGCCTTTGGCAGCGGTTTACCAGCAAGCCGATGCTGATCCTACTTAGTGATCTGCCCGAACGAATTGTTGAGCGTGTTGTCGAACGGGATACTGCATCACTACCAATTGTCTCATGCGGCACGAGCGCTATGCCGACGTATTCGGGAACGGTTACGATGCCATCAAATACTGGTTGGTCCACGATTTCTGGAACAGGGACGGCAACAAGTTTAGCTATTGGAACCGCGACAAGCGGAACCGTCATGATTACCAGCGGCACTACGAGCAGCAGCACAAGCGGATATATGTGCACGATAGGTTTGCGATGATTACGATGGACTACAGCCGCGCCAGCCGGGAGAACACCCATACCGTGCAGCGGATGCGGATGGAAAAGAGCAGCGAGAAGGTGGCGTGATGGACGATTTGGAATCGGCGGTAGTGCACTTTTTGATGGGCATTTGGTTGGTCAACTCGTGCCTTATCACACTGGTCCTTTCTAGGGGGCTCGTTTGGTTGTGGCGCCAGCCTAAATGCTGATGCGTCGTTAACACGGAGAATCCTATGGCCGAAGAAGCGCAATGGCTAAAAGTCGCGCAGTCGCAAGACGCCGCTATGTCAGCCAGCGAATCTGGTTTTTTCCTGATCGAGCGAGTTGGTCTCGCGATCAATGCCGTCTGCTTCATGGGCTGCGAAGATGGCAAAGACGGCTTTCGCGCCTGTTCGCCAGAGTTTTGCGAATGCCGCAAGGCAGCAATTGCCGCGACCAAGATCGTCTGGAACGAGGCGTTAGAAGCTGCCGCCAATGTGGCCATCGCGAAGGGCGACAGGCTTGAAATCCACAGCACGCGCATTGCGGAGGAAATCCGCAAGCTGGCAAAAGCAAAGTAACACGGGGTTAGTCGTGAAGATCAAAGGCTATGCAGTGACGGACAAGAAGGGCCGCGTACAGCGCGACAAAAGCGGCCTGTGCTCGTTGCTGGTCTTTGCGCTCAAATGGCAGGCAGAAAATGCGCGGCTCGATGGAGAGAAGGTCAAGCCTGTATCCATCGCGGTAGAGAAGGACTAGGCGCCATGCGTGGCCCTAATCTCAATAAAAAACTTCCGGTACCGGAGCGGCTGAATGGTCGGCCGCCGGTATCTGATAAGCAGGTCCGCTTCCTGCGGGAAGGCTACGACGCGGGCTTTACGACAACGCAGGCGGCCGAAATGGCCGGCGTGCATCGAAACACGGCGATCACTTACTATCGGCATTTCATCACAGCCGACGCGATGTTGGCAGAGGCCAAATCACGGTTGGCCGTCGCCTTCCCGTTAACAGGACGTTAACATGCCAATGCACGGAATATTTGGTGGACTTTGTGACGTTCTAAACCCTCAACTTGAGGGAGGATGCGACGGGTCTATTGCCGATTGGTACATGTCAAACATGGTTCCGATCTACCTCGGGCTTCTAGGCTGCGTCTGGATTGTAGAAAAGCTATTCAATAAATTCAGGCGTTAACCGCCGATGAACCGCTAGGAGAAAGCGATGCTCGATACCGCCAAGCTCGCTGCGTTCAAGGAAAGCGGCATCACAGGCTCAAGTGAGGCCGTCTGCTTTGCAAAGGGCTGGGAAGCGGCGATAGGCTGCGCGCTGGAAAACAAGCTGATCAGTCGCGACCAAATCGCTAGGGCGCTCTGTGAGAGCTTCTACGCCAAGGGGCATATCTACGATGCGACGACAGCGCGAGTCATCGAGGCTCGTTGGCAGGAGTGGCGACCACAGGCTGACGACCTTTTGAAGCGATACGCTATCTTCGAGCGTTCAAAAATTGATTGAGTAACCCGTCCAATGCAGGGAGATTGAAATGGCAATGCCTCACTACACGCTTACCTTGACGGGACGCGACGTGATTTGTCTGGCGGTACTTCTGGTCGGATTGGGGTTTGCCGCCGGCATCATTACGGAGCAAGCATTGTCTAGCGTCGGATGGTTTGGAAAATAGGCAAATATCAGTAGGAACTCGCCATGAGCCAGCGCAGCATGGTTGAAATCAACCACGACATTGCCGAGTTCGACAATCCGAACTGGACGCGGCAATTCGGCACCTACATCAAATCCGGCAGCCCGGCCGATCTGCCACAAGGGGTGACCTATTTCTATCGACGCCATCACGCCGATCCGTGTCCGCTTGGTGATCCACCGCGCGGATGGGCGAACATCGAAAAGTAACAGGACGCTGATCCGTATGAGCAAGCAGGATAATGGCCCTCACGCAAAGCTAAGGTCGGGATATGACTGTGCCCCGGCAGCGGATGAACAATAGACGACAAACATCACATTAGACGGAGACTGAAATGCCAGACGCGAGTTTGAATGTTCCGATCACATGGGCGGACCACGACCTGTTTGAGCCAACCTGCGAGCTTCAATGGAAGGCTGGCGAGTTACAGCAGCGGTGGCGGAAGATGAAGCTCAATAAGTTTGGCCATGTCAGCGGCTACGACTATGAATGGCGCGACATACCAGTTGCCGATTAAACCCCCAACAGCAGGTGAAACCATGATGCATCCTCTCGCCATCGCCGATCATTCAAATGGCGCTCTAGGTATGAAGGCCGGGGATCGCGTCCTATATACTATCGATGGTCGCACGGGTGTTGCAGACGAATTTTTACATGATGGCGATGCACTGGTGACTTGGGATGACGGCACCTACGGGACTGTACATTGGAATCATCTTGTCCCGGCGCCTAAACAGGAATGATCGATGGCCAAACTTACTCCCGTTCATCTTGAAATGTTCCGCCGCGCGCGCGAATACGCTATTGAGGAAGCCATAAAGGCACAGGAGAAAGCGCGAGCCGCTTCACAACGAGCACTGGAGGCTACTCAAGTCGCTGCCAATTTCCATGATCTGCTAGAGATGGCAGAGCGCGGCATGGCATTGGAGGAGTAACGATGACAATGCAGGGAGATTTCTCGACTGGATCAGCAGTGGACGCCGCGATCTTTCGCGCGCTGCTTGATGCTCTGTTCCACAACTGCCCCACGAATGCAGCCGGCTTAATGGAGCCGAACGATTATGCGCGCAAGGTGTGGAGCGAACTTAGCGCCCACACTTACCGCGACGGCAAGCAGGGATGCACCGATGCCAGGACAATATTGGAAAAGCGCAATCTGAAAATAGATGCTGATGAGCAGACAGCAGGAGAAAACAAGCCATGAGAGCCTTTGGCGCATTTACATTTGCCATCATCATGTCGGCCGGAAGCGTTGCGCCTACTCAGGTCGTGACGGGTCACGATTTATTCCATGTCGTCTTTGCTGCCTTGTTGGGTTACTTGGGAGGCGGTCTGTTGTCTGACACCTTGAAAGACCGCAAAGCAAAAACGGTCTAATAAGCGATTAGCCGCCATGAGCAACAGGAAACGAGCCAAACGAAAGGCGCTTTTGGAAAAGAGCGGCGCTCACTGCTTTTACTGCACGCGGCCGGTTTTTCTGCGTGAGCGTCACCAGCCGGCCGGCTGGCGTCCGCAGCCCGACGATATGACGCTCGATCACCTTAAGCCGAAAAGCAAAGGCGGCGCCGATGAGCTTGACAATCTGGTCATAGCTTGTCGCGGGTGCAATGAGGAAAAGGCCGACCGCACATGGCCAGGATGGCGGCCCGGCAGCGCGCCGAAGAAAAGAGGGAAGAAGAAGCGCAGTCGCGGCGTGCGTTACGTCCCGGTTCCTCAAAGCGTTTGGGATAGCGTCTTGATGCTCAGCAACGGGACGTTTGCGAAAGCCAATAGTGGCCGACCGCGCATGATTCAAACTGAGTAATGGCCAACAAGCAGGGAAAATGACATGAAAATACGGAGGATTATAGCCATGGGTCTACTCGCCTTCTTGTTCGGCTGCGATGAACCGGCCCGCAGCACCAATGGTGAGGCGGACGCCTCGGTTCAGGATGCCGTAGACCTGCAAATGCAGCCACTATGGACAGCGGTCAACGGCACCGCGTTCGACTCCGACGTGGACCTTGATCGAAAACAGGCCAAGATAAACGAGTTGAGCGCGTGGGCCGCCAAGACAGAAGATCGAAAGGTCCGCAAGGCGCAGGAGTATTGGATTTCGGTTGCCCAATATACGATTGACCACGAGCGCGAGGATCGAGCGAAGAAAAAGACCGCTCAAAAGATCATCCCTACGCTGCCACCACTACCGAACATCCCGCGTGCGTTTCCCTATTAACAAAGAGAACTGTCGCCGTGAAAATCACAGCGCACCTGATCTACCTTATGATAATCGCCGGTCTCATTATCTTCGGGCTTTGGGCGGTCGTTTCGTGCCAGTGTTGATTAGCCCGTGGCTGCCGCTATTCCCGAAATGCAATCGCCCCGCGAACGGATAGGCATCGCGTCCGCACCTGGCCGCCGTCATTCCCCGATTTGACCATCCATTCCCCGGTCCCACAATCGCCGCTGACGATCTTCCCGACATGGTGCGGCCATACTACCACTGCTCCAACGTGAGCGTGCGTAGGGCTTCCCCAGCGCGTCCAGGCCCTAGCCAAATTGTAGTCCGGACCGGGGTCGATTGAGACTTCATGCCGCATCTGCCAACCGCACCATTCGTGGGGGCGATGGTCCTTGATCGGCGTGAAGGCCGCTAGGGCGGCAGTGAAAAATGCGGTGACGGAATCCATTACTGGACGGCGGAACGATCGGCGCCATTGCCGGCGGCATGAACGGAATTCTCGTAGCTCTGCGTCAAGTGGTTGATTTGCTCGATGATCGAAACCTGTTGGCCGTTGCGCATGGTGGCGATGAGAAGCTGATTTTCAAGCCGATTGATTTGGTCCTGACGTTCCCCGAGCCGCGTGTTGAGGATCGAAGCCTCGGCTTTCAGGACTTCGACTTCCTTTTTCAGATCGTCGCGCTCTTTCTTCACATTGGCGGCGGCTTGTGCCACGTCGAGCACTTCCTGATCGTATTGGATGTTTGATGTTCCAGCCATTGTGTTAGCCCTCCTGTTGCGTTGGGGAACGAT
>Ga0070766_10000050_pt1 | contig 45025 bp, 68 predicted proteins | sample HubBroMetageWFT6_FD_69782 | JGI IMG/M metagenome (GOLD analysis project Ga0070766, IMG submission 69782) | Warmed and freeze-thawed soil microbial communities from the Hubbard Brook experimental Forest, New Hampshire - Hubbard Brook CCASE Soil... | ecosystem: Environmental > Terrestrial > Soil...
GTCGGCGGCTACCAGGGCCCGGAACGCTGGCTGCGCCGCTCCGCCGCTGGTTGGCCCGGCCCACACCGTGTTGGCGTTTTCTGTGGACTTTGTGACCGCCAGAGTCCCAGAAGCCGATACGGGCGACCCAGCAACAGAAAACTCCGCAGGCATGGTAAGACCGACGCTGGTAACGCTCCCGCTTCCGCCGCCCGCAACCACGTTCTGATCGGCAAGCACGAGCTGAGTCGGAATGGCGGTGCCGTAGAGTTGTACGGTGTAGATTCCGGGAAGCGCATAGAAAAAGAAGTTTCCAAGCTGGTCGGTGAGAAAGGGATTCGGCAAAGTCGAAGTTGCTACCGTTCCGCCTGACACGTAAGTCCCCGGTGTTACGGTGATGAGGCTGCCGTTACTCTGCGTGACGGTGACGAGAAGCCCCGTGATTGAGTAGATTTGCCAGATGCCGTTGTAGCCTACCGGGTTGATGCCGGAGACGCTGAGATACGCTCCGACAACCACATCGGAAGGCATGCTGCCCAGCGTGAAGGTGATGTAGCCGTTGGCCCAGGTTGCCAGCGAAAGTGTGGGCGCATTAGAGAGTGCGGCGTTCCAGATTGTTGCCAGCGGGCTGCCGGGTTGTGTTGTGACGTTGGCAGGCTCGGTAAGTACGGCAACACTTACGCCCGTCAGCGACAAGCCGACTACGCTTCTGGTTGTTCCGTCGAACCTAAAATAAGTAGCCATTATCTGAAGCTACTTCCTCCCATCGCTCCATCAACTCGCCCGCCAGAACGATAGCCGCGCGGCCTGATCGGGTTGCGTTGATCCATGCGTATCTGGCGGTTGATGATTCCGTTTATCGCATCTTCGGCCATGGTGAGCACGGCTGGCGCTTGCGGTGAACCACGGGCAAAAGCGTAGCCGTAAGCCACGAGATAAGCGATGGCACGTTTCGAACGCGGAATCTGAATGTAGGTTGTCGAGAAGTTCGCTGAACTGGAAATATCCCCAAGCGATTGCTCGTAGCGGATGCGAATGTCTTGCGTGGTAGTGCAGCCGACCATGTAGATGGCCCCTTGCCGCCATTCCCACTCGCCAAAGACCGAGCCAGGCTGGGCCGACCGCAAACCATCCTTTGCGGGATTCATCAGCGAGAATTGCTGTGCGCTTCCGGTTTGCCGCTGCCAGATTTTCAAGGGAACAATCAAATCGGGCGGAAGCGCTGGCGTTGCGTGCATCACTGAGCCATCGAAATATCCCTGGTAGCCAAAGAAGATTTGGCAATCAGGGTCGAGGTTCGGCGTCGGCGGAATCGGCGTGAGGATTACGTTATCCACAATCTGAGTCGAAATTCCGTTGTTCGCCAGGGTCTCTTGTACGTGATCCACGGCAGCGTTGACGTACTCAATGCTGAAAGGCGCAACATCCGTCAAAATCTGCCCGGCAGAAGTGCGGAGCATATCATTTACGGTTGCTCTCGCTAGCGTAAGTATAGATTCTACAGACGGATAAACTGCCGTGGTTACGCTTGGCATAAGGAAGCCTCGCGGCGCAAGTGAGTTTCACGCACGCAGGGAATACGCACGGAAGCTCTCACCGCCCCGCGAAGATCACTGTTTCTTGCCCTTGGGCTCCGCGCGCCGCGCGTTCAGATCGTCGCGTGTGGCCGCATCAATGGCCCCGAGCTTGTAAGCGCGGTCGGGATCGGGCACGTAGCCGCAACCATGCTTGACTGCGTTTTCGCGGAGTGGATCGCCGCAAACCGGGCAAGTATCAATCTTCTGGAAAATAGGATTCCACTTGCGGTCTTCCTTGAAATACGTCGCTGCCAGCCGCATTGTCGGCGTGATGGCGTTTATCCGTCCGCTGGTTTCAAGTTCCGTAGCCGCCACAAGAAGCTTTCTGAAGAAAGCCTCCATTTTGGCTTTGGCTGTCGCCAACTCTTCCTCGGTGGGCGTTTCGTTCATCGTCCAGAACACGCCTTTTTCCGTCAGGTCTTGGCCTTCCGACCAATCGCCGCCAAGGAAGGGATTCACAATGTCTTGCGCAACGTGCTTGCCTTCGATGTCGTCCGTTTTCATGGCAAGTGATGCCGCGTCCATGTAACTCGACCGGAAGATGGATGGCAGAATGAGCGGCCTGCTGTAGCGCTGGCCGGGCTCGCAAGCGGGAATCTTGAACGTTCCCCAAGAGCCTTTCGGAACTTCGTGCTTCATCGGGCCGATGTTGAAAATGTAGACTTTGTATTTCGGGGCAAACTGGTTGAGCGGATTCGGCTGGTACTCCACTACTCCGTTCATTCCCGTTTCAACGTTTCTTGCGATGTCCGGTCGTGCTGGCATGTCAGGCTCCTTGGATTACTCGACGGTCGATCTCTTCCTGTGAAAGTTGCGGATTCCGTTTTGCCCACAAGGCGTGGTCGATTCGGCTTCTGAGTCTTGCCATGGCTTCAGCGGCGTTCATCTTGTGCTGGTATTTTCTGGTCCACTGTTCGCGGTTCGATTCGTAGGTGCCTGCGACTCCCCCGAAGGCCGGGGTTGCATTTCTGTAAGCGTCCGCGATGATGCGCCGCGACTCCCGCTTTTCTGCTTCCATCTCTTCGAGTATCTGCCGCTTCCTTTCGGCGAAGGTCATGCCGCGCGCTGCGTCAATCTTGGGGATCAGTTCCTCAAGGATGCGGTAGTTCAACTGGTTCAATCTCCGGTTGTGCGAGTAGTAGCCGCGAAAAGGATAATCTCCGCAGCAATGGAGTCCTGAAACCGGATCGTAGGATTGCCTGTACCACTCCTCTGGAGACAGGCCGCACATCTCTGGCGGCTTCCACATCGACAGGTGCCAAATCGGGTCGGGGCCGTACTTCAGCTTGACGTGTTGCCCGCAAGAGCCGCCGTCCATCTGCCCATAGATAAATTCTGTAGTTGACGGACCCCATTGCAATAAAAAATTTGGCTCGCCATAGGGATTCATCCCGCCTACGCGCTCGAGAAACTTCGCGTAGTTTTCAGGGCAGGTTTTCGATTGGCGGATGATTTCGACTCTCATAAAAAAGTGAGGCGATTCCGGCTCGCCTCGGGCCGCAAAAGTTATCAGCCAAACACGCCCGTAGGAATTTGCGCGTTCAGAATAATCGCGCCAGCGCGCACGTTTGAGTTGAAGAGGTTCAAAGCCGTGACGTGATAGAAGATCGTCGAGGCATTGAGTCCGCCGCTCGGCCCGATGGTCGGGAAAGTGGTCTGCCCGTTTACGTCGTAGAGGTCGGGAGCTTTGAGTTCCCCAATTCCCCAATAGCGTAGGCAGAGCGCATCAATGCGCCCCGGCAAAGCGTGAACGCTTCTCACGATGTCGTAATCGACAAACGTTTTCGGCGTGTTGCGCTTCAGCATGTCTTGCGAACTGTTGCCCTTGATTTCCTGCTGGTTGGTGATGGCCACCTGCACGGCAAGATTCTCAACCGCCGCCGCCTGATCCACGTTCATGTACCAGATGAGATCGGCAAGCGCCGGGGATTCTGTCCCAAGCGCAAGGCTGATTTTGCTGGTGACGAATCGGCCAGTGGCTTCGGTGATGAAAGCCCCGCCAAGGTTGACTTGCGGAGTGGAGAGTCTTCCGGGATAGTTTGCGCGAGCAAGGCCGTTGAGCGTTCCGCCGTTGCCATTGACCTGGTAACTGCGGATACCCATGATCGAGGTGCCCGCCGCTCCGGTTGCGCCGTTGATGACCAGGATGTCACCCGCTGCCATGCCTGGAGGCAAAGCGTCTGCGGACCAAAGCGTGTTCGTCACGCCGTCAACGAAGGAGATTTGGAAACTGCCCCGCGCTACTCCTCCGACTGCCGGAAAGACTTGCACGACTTGGTTATCGAAAAACTGATTCGCGTTGACGACGGTTGTGTTCGAGAACGAAGGTCCAGCCGCGCCTCCGCCCGAAGCTGGGAGAACGACGGTGTCGAGAGTTCCCGAACCGTCCCCTTGCATAGCCGCATCGAGGTTCGATTTGAACTGTTCAAGGGTGTTGGTGTACTCCGTGGCTTTGACGTTGATGCGGGACTTTTTGCCGGAGTCGGATGACCATACGGCTTGCGCGGTAATCTCGCAGGCTTCTGCAAAAGCTACCGGCAAGAGAAACTGCGCTGCGTATGCCGAACCCGTGCCGCGGCCCATATCGCCGCCGTCCGCGTTGAACTGCAGGAATGCCGAGCCTGCCTTGATGCGCATGGGAATACGCAGGGAAGGTCGGCCCGCCGGGTCGTACAAGTTTCCTGTTCCCGGCCCGCCTCCGGTCGAAGTGGACATGGGCAGGACGCGGCCCGCTTTTTTCGACCGAGAATAGAACGTATCCTCAGTCAGCATTAAATCTGGAATGTCGTCTCGAACCGTTTCGAGCTCGACCGCCTCTATGCTTGTTTCTGATAGAGCTGCCATAGGCAACTCCTTTGATTCGTGGACTTACTTGCCGCGATTTGCGCTTCCCTTGGCGCGCCCTTCGCTCTGGGCGGTGTTTAGCTTGTAGTGCCCTTCCGTGGAAGGGTTGCTGCAATCCGTTCGCTAGCGTTTGCTGCCCTGCGTGTTTAACGTGAGGCCCGCGATCACGAAGCGCTGACTAGGAACGAGAAACTTTTGCGGCTGATTGTGCGCGGTGCTCTTCTGGCCGTTTCCGGTTAGGTAAGCACGCACTAGCTATCTGCGTGGCGGCATGATTGCCGCGTCCGCTCCTCGCAGCCGCTCGAAGAGTTCTTCCCGCGCAACTACCATTGAGCCATTTTGCCCGACTTCAGAAACGCCCTGCCATGTTGCCGCGAGCCGAGAAACGTGGCTTTGTCCGTTTTCGTGAAGTCCACATCGGCGATGCTAGGCCGACCGACGACCGTTTGCGATGCGCCTGATTTCGGTGCAACCTTTGCCGGTGGCCGCGCGCCATTGCCATTCGTCCCCAGCAGGTTGCGATACTTCAGAACCGTCTGCACAGCCTTCGGCATATTCCGTTGAGCGTTGTCCACAATGAACTTGATGGCCTTGTCGCGGTTGCCGGCGCCCATGATGGTTTCATATCGCTTGGCGTAGTCCGCTTGCGCTACCAGAAGCTTCTTTATCTCTTCGGTCACTTCCGAGCGTACCCGGTTGCCCATCTCGGGATCGAGTTTCCGGCCCCTGAGAAGCTTCCCAATCTCCGCATTCATCGCCCGGCCAACCTGCTGATTGACTTCCGACCGTACCGAGCCGTAGAACTGCGCCTTTTCCTGCTTGGCAAGCTCTTCTCTCTGCGTGTTGATCTGCTCGCGTTCGCTGGCTAGCGGATCTGTAGCGGCTTTTGTCGCCAGCCCCCGCATGGGCTGAAACACTTTGCCAACAAGATCGTTATAGAGACGAATGGCGTCGTCGGTCTTGCCGTTGCGTAGGGCTTCGCCCATCTGGCCCACGGCATCGAAGACTCCGTACTTTTCAAGGAACTTGGTCGAGACAGTCGAAACGGCCTGCTCGTGAAAGGCCGGGTCCATGCGCTCGAGGCGGTCAAGCGCCGGCAGAACAAGCTTCTTGAACCCGTCAGGAAAGTCGGTGGCCCAGCCTTCAATGACTTTCGGATCGCCACGCTTGAAGCCTTCCTCGAGTTGCCGCCCGGCCTGGACTTCCTCAGCCATTTGACTGAGCCCTTCCACGCCGCCATGCAGTTCTACCGCTTCTTTGAGCGCAGTGAGTTCTTGAGTGGTGCCAAGCTTGTCGATGGCTTGGCCCTTCCAGTAGATGCGCTCAAGCTCTTTGGCAAGGACTGGATTAGTCTTCTTGACTTCGGCTAGGTGTTGCCGGACGGCTGCTGCGACTTTGCGGCCATCACCCTTTTCGGCTTCGGGCTGCTGCTCCGCGTCTGGCTTGTCGTCTGTAGTCTCACTGTCTCCTGGCGGAAGTTCTTCTGGAACCTCTTCAACCGCAGCCCCATCGCCCTCGCCTCCCGCATCTGTGCCTACATCTAAAACTTCTAGATCTTCGCCTTCAAGCATAACGTCTCACTTTCCCTGTTTTCCCTGATAGCCTCCGGGGACAGCAGCCCCCGGAACGTGCGATGCGTAGCCGCCAGAAACCTTTATGCCTTGACTACCGGCAATAAAGGGTCGAGAAGCTCCAGCAATGCTTCAATGCGGTCACAGCCTTTGTAGGTCATGTCGGAAGTGTTGTTGGGATTCTTCATAAACGCCAACTGTTCGCGGATGCGGCCCATGATGTCAACGGCGGTGAGTGGCGGTGCCGGTGCGGTTGAAGCCACCAGCGCGGCCTTGCGGGCGGCTTCGGCTTTGGCAGCGGCATCGGCTGCGGCGGCTGCTGCGATTTTGGGATCAACCGGAGTTGCTGAAGGTGCATGCGGTGCGGTCGGTACAGGCGGTGCTGGAGGTGCTTGTTGCATCGTGTTCTCCTTTTATTGAATCAATGGCGGCTTGGGTGCTTTTGCCGCCAATTCCTGAACTTTATCCTGCTGGTCCTCGGCTTGGAGCGCATTCGGGTCCAAGTGTATACCAGCTTGTGCGGCCATTTGCGCTTTTCCTGTAGGGTCCAAATCCTTGTAGTTGATGCTTTCTGCCGGAGGCTTGGGCGGCGGTGGCGGGCCTTGCTTGGCTTTGAGCGCTGCGGCGTGTTCGTCGTAGTGCGTCATCACGTTCTCGTAGCCTTCGGGCTGCTCCGCTGCCGCTCGGATTCCGTCGCTCGATCTCGCCCACGTTTCAATTTCGTTCATCTCGCTCTGGTGATCGTCAAGCTTGCCTAGTTTTACCGTCGAGATGACTTGCGGGATTTGCGCGAGTTGCTGCTGGGCTTGCTGCGCTGCTTCGGGCGGAATGGGAATTCCCTTCTGCTGAGCCTCGATGGCCGCTTGCTGAATCTTTTTCTGGGCTTGCTGTAGGGCGGGATTGGGCTCCGGGGCCGATTGCAAGAGAATCTGAATCTCGCCCATCTGCTTTTCGCTGGAGTCCGCTCCGGGAATGACCATTTCCGGCAGCCCGGCTTTGTCCTTGGCCAGCATCATGTTGCGCGCGGTGCTCAAGACTTTGGCCAGCAGAGGATTTTTTGCCGCCATGCCAATCACGTTGTTCCAGACTGCGCGTTTCGCTACCCAGCTCTCGGGGAAATTATCGTCTTGGTCGGGGAAGCATCTGATGTTTCCTTTGAGGTCGTTCGGGTCGATGGCCAGTTTTTGCATCTGCTTGCCTTGGCCGGGAACGGTTCCAGTCATGGTTTCTTCGCGGTACGTGGCTGCAGCTTGCACCGCTTGGCGAATCAGATTCGCATAGCCGCCGCGGATGTTCCGCCAGGTCAGCCCCACTCGCCCGAGCGCCTGGTCGCGCTGAATGGTGATTCCTCCAAGCGTGTTGTTGCCTTGCGTGTCTCCGCCGAAAAGAGCTGGGCTTCCTCCACAAAGGAATTGCGGAGCTTCGCCAAACAGCCATTGCATGTACTGAATCATGCCTTGAGCAATTTCGATTTGCTGCTCGGTGAAAAACAGGTCGGCGGTGCCTTTGCCGGTGACTTTCGGAGCCTTCAAGTATTGCCCTGGTCGGCGCTCCGCATCCTGCAACGCCGCAACATCAATCTCCGAGCCTACCCAAACCCGAGGGATCAGGTGCATGAAGCTTTCGTGCGTCAGTTCTACGCAATCGTTCAGCTTTTCCTGGATGGGAATGACTGGACTGCCGAGAGCTGGCCGGTGCGCGCCGTCTCCCGACCGGGCATGGATCAGCGTTAAATGGTCGTCCATGGATTCGTTCCGCTGCTCGCAAAGCGTCTGGCTAACCATGACGGCCATGAGTCCTTTGGGAAACTCCTGGTACAGCCAGTTTCTCAGATCGTCGTCTTCCTCTTCGGTGTAAAACTCCGGCCGCATCCAGGTGCGTTGCTTGGTGGCGTTGTGCGCCATCGAGTCGCGGTTCTGCCCCGATGGCCGCATCCCCATCATAATCGCTGTTCTGGCCAGACGTTCGTACTCGGATTCCGCCGTAGGCGATTGCCCGGCTTTGATTTCATCGGCCTTGTCGGGGTACTCCGTCTTGAACTTCGTTATGTCGCCCTCTTTGCTGATTTGCAGGTAAGAAGTGTCAGCAAGACAGTTCGACTGGACGGCTACTTTCGATTCGAGCACTCCGTAGCAGGTAATGACTTCAGAACCTCGCGGCACGCCTGTTCCCGCTTGCCCGCTTTCCTGCGGCGTGGGATTCTCGCCCTGCTCCGGCAAATAGGCTACTTCTTCCTGCTCTTCGGTTACGCCGGGATTTGAATAGCCGAAGCGTTGCCCATCGAGAACGTGTCTCGCTTCAAGCACGCATCGTCCATCGGTGTAGAGATACCGCGAAAGGTCGGCCAAGACCGTCAGCATGTCGTTGTTGCGCTCGATCAGTTGGCGGGCCTTTTCGGCATTCTCCGACGCTGAGATGTCGCTGGCGTTGGTGGGATCTTCGGGCTCGAACCGGACAGCAGGCAGTGCAGCGGTCAGAGCCGCGCCAAGGATGTCCCCAAATCCCAAGTAGATGTTTGTCTCGTCGTTGTGGTCGTCAAAGCTTTGCCCGCCAAGGCTGACCATCGAAGGAGTTACGAGCGTCCCTTTGGGCCCGTCGAGCAAGTGCTGGTTGCCGCGATAGAAGTAGCGGGCTTTCCAGGCGTCCCGGACTTCCAATCGGCGGCTCACCATGTCCCGCTGCGCTACTCGCGAGCAGAGATGCTTGATGCAGGTGCGCTTGGCTTCTGCCTCTTCGTCATCGTCAGCGATCTCGACGCGGTTGTCGGTCGCATCGACGGAGCAGAGCTCTCCCGGTTGAAACTTCTGTTCCTGCTCGTCCTGCTCGGGCTCTTGAGCGGCTATTTCTTCAGCCATTTTGTCGATCGACGTTCGGGGAGTTTCTTCGGGCTGCCGGTTGCGCCTATCCATTCCTTGACGCCGGATTTGCCAAGCTTCTTTGCCGCGTCAGAAGTATGGAGCCACCTGAATTGCGCGCGAGACGTGGCGGGAATCGGCCTAATCCATGTAACTCTTGCCGCCCATCGGCTTCTCGGCCGCGCCGCGTTCCCCGGCATTGCTCATCGCGTCTTCGCCCATGGTGTTGTGCTCGGCGTCTTCCATGGCTACTTTGCCGTACTGGTGCGCTTCGTCAAGCGTGGCGTGGTCGGCGTGGTGGATGTGCCCGCCGTGGCTGGTTTCTGAGTGGAAGCCTTTCGCTGTCTTGGTGATGACGTGGCGGTCGGCTGGGCCGTGCTTGGCCACTACGGAATGGATGTCTTCCCCGCCGGCAGGTTTCTTGCTTTCGTCGTAGCGGCCTACAGTTTGCACGTTGCCGGACATCTTGCCGTCAAAACTCGTCGCGCCTTTCACAGTCCCTCCTCAGTATTTCTCATCTTTGTTGCGGAACGTCTCAAAGTTGATCTTCTGCCGCCCAAGCGTCTCGAGGCGATGTCTGTGTTCCTGACACGACTGGCAGTTGCATCTTTGCCACACGGATTCGGCTACGTGCTTGTCGAGGGGCAACTTGTACTCCAGTCCCCTTACAGGATTCACAAGTTCGTTCATTTGAGTCCTGCCCCTCTTGCGAAATTGCATGGCCCGCATCCGCAATTCTTCGGATGGTCCATGTATGCCGGTCGGTCGAACATTCCAACGGCAGGTCGCTCAGGCGCAGGAGTGCTCCGTCCAGCCAGAGGTACATCTGGAGCCCGTTGCACGTCTTGACTGTCACAGCGCCCACGAATCCACTCCGACAAACTTTTACCCGATTCGTCCGCCTGCTTCTGCCACGTCGCAAGCTCGGCCTCGTCAACCCGGATCTGAATGGGTTTCTTTGGCACGTATGTACAATACGCGATGTATGTACAGAATCAAGAGGAATTGTATGTACGTTCAATTCGCTCCTTCAATCGCTGCCTGCTTCTTGTCGTCCGGCAATGCGTCCCACTCGGCTTTGGTTTGCTTCCAGGTCTTCTTGGCTGGCTCTGGCACGGGAACCTCGGTGATAGGCTTGGCGTCGGTGCGATCCACGTAAGCCTTGGCCGGGGCGTTGCTGAATGCCGCCATGGCCAGCTCCAGGCGTTCAATCTTTCCTGACAGGAAGTCTTCTTTGGCGTGCGCGCGCTCTAGTTCTCTGTCGAGAATCTCTATCAGCCGGGCTTCAGGAGAGTAAAGCTCAAGTTGTTTAGCGCGTTTCACTTATCGCCACTCCGGGGCCGGAGACAGCCGATCACAATTCTTGTACAACATCTTATTGAATTTGATTACTTGCAGTCGTACGTAACCTGCCCTATACATCGTAGGGGAGTGTCGATTCATTATTGTCTTCGCCACGGAGTCACACGATTAGGCATGTTGATGAACAACTCGCTTCCGGGCTTGCGCGCCTCTAAGCGCATGATTTCTAGATATTTAGCCGTCATGTCGGGAATTGCTTTGACGCGCAAATCGTCTTGGATTGCTCGAGGTATAGGCCTTGGGTTGAAGTACGACATCGTGGCGTACCTAAAACTTTCGAGTACGTCGTCTGCCAGATCATCGGTCTTGGCCGCATCTTCCAGGTCTTTGTCGTCCCGCATCAACAGCGGGAACGATTCGATAACGTCACGGCAGTTGGCAGAGACAACCAAGCCCTCGGTGTCGAGTAGCGTATAGATGAGCCGCCAGCCGCCCACGCGGTCGTTGTTTGCTCGCTCGGGTCGAGGTAAACCACTTCCGGCCAGCACGTCACCCATTCTATCGGCAATCGTGTGCTCTTCGTTGACGCGGTTGAATCGGTCGGGAGAAAGGTAAACATGGCTGATCGGCTCAACGTTCTTGGTTATCGGATCAGTGGAGTGCTCGACGATGAGTTCTGCAAGCGTCTGCTCATTCATTCCGCGCCTAACCAGCTCGCGGTAACAAACGATAACCGTTTTCTTTTGCCCAAAAGAATCAACGACTTCGGCGTTGGTGAACCAAAGTACGCAGGTGGCGTGGTTGAAGCCCCAATCAATACCAATCCATCTAGGCTGCCAATCCTGAAACGTAAAAGCTTTGACGTGTCGCTGGATGTCCCAGTTCGGAAAGAATTGCCCGGCAAGGATGTCCCAGGAACCTTCAAGCCACGCCGCTCGGAGATTGGGAGGAAGCGAACTAAGTCCTGCGATGTATTCGGCGTCGTTGGCATAGATGGGATTGTCGGCAAAGCTTGAGTGGATGACTTCGTAGTCCGCTGGGTTGTAGGTGTCATCGACTATGCCGGCGGGAAGCTTGTGCTGGATCCAAAGAGCTTTGACCCAGCCAGACCCGATTCCGTTAGGATTAGTGCCCCCGGCCATACGGGCGCGCGGCTTGTCACCGTAAATATCGAGCGGAACCGGACAACGATTGGAGCCTTTAATGAAAGCCCACTGAGGATAAGTAAACTGAGTGAGTTCATCCCAGCCAACGTAGAGATATTCAGGCCCCTGGAGTTGCTTGAGGTCGCTGTCGGCTTTGATGTGCCCGAAGAAAAGATTGGACTTGTTGTGGAAATAGACGGTGTGCTGCTGGCCGTTGTACTGCCGGTAGATGCCCTTCGGAACGTACTTGAGGAAGTGATCTTCAATGCCGCCTTGCTGGCTGGATTTGAGCGTGCGGCGAAGCAGAAGATTGTTTGAGCCAGGGACTTCGCAAGCCGAACGAATCCCTTCCCAAAGAAGCGCCAGCGTCTTGCCGCCGCCGCGAGTGCCTTCTTGGAGTGGGTATCTGGCTGTACTTGCATGGAATTGATGCTGTGGCCCCCAAGATGCGCCGTGGTCAGGAGTGTAAAATTCTCCAATGTTTATGGTGGGCATTCACCGCGGCTCGGCATTCCGGTCCACTGAACCTGAAGCGGACTGCCATCCTCGCCGACAATCGCTTGAGGCACCTTACCTTCGAGCCTCTCAGCGATTTCCTTGAAATGGGTTCCGCTGCCTTTGTTGGCGTGGTCTACTGCCGCTTGTGCGAAAGCCTTCGCAAACTCCGGATCTTCAAATAAGTCCTGCAATGCCTTGGTGATAGGCTTTGTCTTGGGGCGTCCTGAAGGATTGCCGCTCTGACCAGGCTGCCAAGGCTTGAGATTTTCTGTATTAGCCATTGTTCCACTCACTGTTAGCAGTGAGATTAGCCTCGGATCGCCGCTACCAAGCCGACCGCGTTGGTTACGCTGAGTAGTCTTACCCGGGCGAACTTCGGTATGTTCCAGGTGCAATCGGCGTGGAAGGTGTTGTTGGTGGCGTCTACGCTCGTGATGTTGAAGCCGGCAAGCGTCTGATAGTTGGCGTCAGCGTCAGCGTCGGCGCCTTGGATGTCCACTTCGAAAGCTCCGGGAGCTCCGCTGAACTTGCCATCCACCGCAAAGCCAAGCGATGAGTTGAGCGAAACCGGGCCTGACAGGGCAAAGGCTTGGCCAGCTTGCGGGGCTGCCGGGGATTCGTACTGAATGCCAATCGCCGTACCTACGCCACCCGTGTCCGGGGCTTGGTGCAGAATGACGGGATCGTTGGGGACCAGGGTTGCGGTTGTCGCTGAGCCGATAGCCGTCACTGTGTACCAGCCGTCAAAACGGGTTCCAAGCACGGAGGTTGGCTCGAGCCCGGTTACGCCGCTGATGACTCCAAGCCCGATGTAGACGCTGCCGCCGACTTGCCAATTATGCGCCGCGCTGACGGTAATCGTTACTACTCCGCCGGCCGCGCGCACCAATCCGCCCGGTGAGGCTGAGATGGTCGATGCGAGGTATTTGCCGAAGCTGTAACCCACAACTCCACGCATGAGCCCAGCAAGGGGATTTTGCAATGATGACTGAACGTAATTTGGCACGCTAAGTCCTTATTATACAAAGGCTTCGACGGTGTAGTACACCACAACCGACGCTGTCCCCGTTCCCGCGGCGTAGTTGTTCGTCGCTTTGGTGATGAACAGGGCCGCGTTTTCATCGGTAGGCGGGCTGGCGGCAGTGTCGAGGCCGGCGGCAAATGGCGTGTATTGGTGCGTGCGGTTCGGGGAAACAGTCGTAATCATGCCCTCCGCCACCGTCAAAGCGGTGCGCGAACCAACCGTCAACGTCACCGCGCCGCCGGCGTTGGTGTAGGCCACCGACCCGCCGATGAAGTTGATGGTCACGGCAATCGGGTTGATGTAGAAGCCCGCGCCAGGAGCGGCAACGACCTGGATTGGAGTCGTCAGCAAGGCGAGAATCTGCGCCGAAGTCAGGTTGATCTTGGCGTAGTTCATGCCCACAGCGGGGAAGGGGCCGGGGCTTGTTCCTACGCTTGAGGTTGCAAAGAATTGCTGGCCGTCAAAAGCTGCCGGGGCCATTGTGGGTGTGGGTGCCATGGTGTGTTGTTATCCTTTCAAGTTTGAACTTGGAGTCTCAATGCCAATGCTTCGGAACTCTCTAGCCGCTCGGTGTGCCGCTTGTGGCGGGGATCTTCGAAGATGAAGAGCCCTCGGTAATAGTCCGGCTCCGTGCGCGCGCCATCCATCGCCATGGTTTTGGCCTGGTATTCTCGCGGGCCGGTCTGCTCTAGGGATGAGCCGAGCAATAGGATTTCTTGCCGGCTGGCGTGGCGTTTGAAGCCGTTCGGGTAGCGAATCAGATAGTTGCGGTGCGGCAATAGAAAACCTTTGACGTGCTCGGGTCGAGGCAACAGGAATCTGCCCCTGCCTGTGGTCAGGGAGTGCGCGCACAAATAATTCGCTAGTTTGGGCTGGAATGCAAGAAAATAAAGATGTGTCGTTTTGAACACACCCATCAAACATGCATACCGTGTTCTGCTAAATGGCACTTCCCGCACAACCATTTTACTTCTAATGGTTTGTTGTAATCTGTATGGTGTCCGTTTATGCGTGCTCGCCTGCCGCATTCTTGGCAATTCTTGGGCTTCTTTATCGTTCGCGCTTTAATGGCTGCCGCTAACTGGCGATGCGCCAGTATCCTCTCAGGGTACCGCTCTTTCCACAAACGATTGTACTCCAGACGACGGTCTTTTAACTCTTGCACGTATCGCACAGACGTGTTATATAGGCTAAATATGCCAAAGTCAACCAAGAAATGCGGCCACGTCCGGCACGCCAAGAATTGCCTGATTTGCCATCTCTCGAAGATAGGGCGAGCCACATCGCCGCGTAAAACAAGGGCCTTGCGCAATAATCTTTCAAAAGCGCGTGCCGCCAAGGCCATGAAAGCAGAGGAATTGCAGGAGGTTTCGTGAATGCTTCGCCTTGAACATGCTTTAGGGCTTGACAATCTATAACACGTTTGAGACAATTTCTTTATGGACATCCAAACCAAAGTCGCCCTGGACAAAGAGAAGCATCCCGAAAGATTCTGCAAGCAAAACCGCTGCCTCTGGCGAGTGCTGGTCTGCCACCCCATGACGCGCGAAATGGTGCCTGCCAAGGGTTGCCAGAGCGGCTGGTGCCCGCGCCATACCCGAGCGGAACAGCCCGTTGCGCCAGCCCCGGCCACCGAGCGGCGCGAACGCACCCAAGTCGAGCGTAAAGTTGATTCCATGCTCGATGAGGTTTCGTTTCTGCTGTGGGGATGCCCGTTTGACGTGCTGGACCCGGTGCGGGCTGACGCCGTGATTGCCGAAGCTTCCATGAGATTTGATGTGAACCTGGTCGAGCAGGGCGATCTCGCACGCAAAGCGGCAAGAGAAAACATTTGAAAAGGAGGGGCTGACGCGATGAGCGAAGTATTCAAGATTCGAGATGAATGGTACGCGGAAGCACGAAAGCAAACCACTGAAACGCTGCCGGATTTCATTAGGAAACTCACAGAGTACTCGCACGATTACAACACCATTTGCTATGCCGTCGCTGCCGCGGCCCTTGGCGCTGCCCGAGCCGTGGACCATTCCCCGAACGGAGGCATTACCGGATTTCAGGCCGGAGCAATCATGTGGGAATTTATCCAAGGCTGGGGCGCGATGGAAGACGGTCCCAAAAAGATGCTCTGCTACGCCAACATGCTCTATCCGCAGTACGAGGACAAGTTCGACAAGACCATCAGCAGAGACATTTGGGAATACCTGCAAACTCAAGCAAAGAAAAAGATTGCTGACAGCAACGGCCACGTTCATCAGGAAGTTCAAGCCCACTGGCAAGCTATCTCGCTCGGCCACGTTCCATTTGGCTACAGAATCGTGGAGGACTGATGAGCGAACCAAAACTAGCACCAACTCCGCACCAACAGATGAAAGATTTGGCCTCATACATCGCATTGCGTTTGCCTGAAAATTTGCCTTTGCGCGGCAACCGCAACGAAGCAAGTGCCGTAATCCTGCGATTGATTCGTCAGGCGGAGTTTCCAGGTTCGAATCCTGGGCGTGAGGCGGAGCACGTAGCTTCAGGGAGCACTGAGGCAGGGGGTTTGAAACCTCCATCCGCCAAAATCGTAGGCACGCAAGCCGAACTCACCACGCTCGAGCAGGACATCGACAAGCTAGGCGCCACAGCCCTGCGCATCGCCGACGAACGCAACCGCTACAAAGCCGACGCCGAGCGGTTGCAGAACGAACTCGACGCCGTAAAAGCCGCTTCCCGGCATAGATTCACAGCCAGCGAAGCCGAATCGTGCGTGGATGTGGCGCTCGAATCGACTGGCTCCGGCGATGGCGACAACGAGCAGGAAACGCTGAACTATGAGCGGCTGGCCGAAGCCCTAAACGCCATGATGCAAAACATTGAACCGTACAAGGAGCCGTTGTGAGCCTGGAAACCATGGATGGCCGAGTCTGCACGCACTGCGGGGCCACCATCTACCTGGACGAGTGCGAATGCGACGGCAGCGAGATGTCCACCGACGAGTTTGAACGGCTCCTCAAGCGTGCCTGGCTGGCCGAACAGCGCAAAAAGGTCAAGGAAGCCTTGGAGCGCGCGCTCGGCGGGCGTGGCTTGACGAACAGAAACGTGAGGCATGGGCTGTGAGCGACTCAATCCACATGCAGGGACTTCTAAGCTGGTACGCGCTGAAAGCCTTTGGCGAACGCCGCGGGTACGAATGGCTGCAACCCTACACCGAGCCGCAATGGGTTGCGTGGCTGATTGAGATTCTCAAGCAGTCGGATGATGACGAATCGCTTTTCCCGCATGGTAAGTGGGCCACGATTCAGCACTTACAAGGGAAGGTTGCCGCAATGGCTGCTGGAGAACGTCACTCGCGGGAGACGCTGCACCCATGAAGCCGTCCGACCTGTTTCAAGAGATGGCAGACATCGTCCAGCGGACGTGCAAGAAAGTCTACAGAGACGAACCTTGCACTGAAAGTGAGCTTGACCTTATTTCCGACCGGGTGATGCTGCTGTGCGCTGAGGAGCGCGACCGGATAGTAGCTGAAGTGGAAGTGATCGACCGAGCCGAGCAAGAGCTGGACAAAAGAAAAGAGGGATTGTGAGCGAACAAATGGTCATTCCTAGCGATGGCGAACACCGGTTTTCGAATCGCAAAGAGGTTAGAGACGAGATTGCCAAGCGTGCGGCCACGCCGGCAGATGAGCCGAAACCAAAAACATTGGTGCAAAAACTCTGCGAAGTCATGGCCGCGGTCGAGCGTGTTGCCAAGCGCGGCAGAAACGAGTTCCACAAGTACGACTACGTGACCGAGGCCGACCTGGCCGATGCCATCCGCAAGGAACTGGCTTCGCGGCATCTGTTCATTTTTCCGAATGTCACCAAGGTTGTGCGCTCGCCGCTCGAAGTCGAAACAACCAAGTGGGTCAACAATCAGCCGATTCAAGTTGTGCGCAAGACGCAGCTGACGGAAATTGAGGTGGAGTGGACCTTTGCCGACGGCGAGTCTGGCGAGGAAAAGACCATCGTGGTGCATGGCGTCGGCGAAGATAACGTGGATAAGGGCTTTTACAAAGCTTTTACCGGCAGCGAGAAATACATGCTGATGAAGGCTTTCCTGATACCTACAGGCGACGATCCCGAGCAGGATAGCAAAGAAGACGCCAAATCGGCCAAGGAACGCGGCAAGGTGGCTGCCAAGGCCGTTGGCGAGCAGAAAGTCGCTGAGATGCGCGCTAATGCGCAGGAAACCACATCCCAGGACGCGCGCCGGATTGTCTTCATCAAGATTATGCCCAATAGCGATATAGCTGTGAATGGGTACCTGGCCGACAACAAGGTGTGCGACTTCCTGCGGGATGTGGACGCAAAAAAGAAGCCATCGAAGCTTGGCAATGGCTCGTACTATCAGTTTGCGCCGGAGTTCCTAGCCGACTTCAAGACTCTGTGCGAGCGCATGGAGATTGAGATTGCCTAAAGTCAGCCGAGTGCTACGCGAAACGAAAGACAGCACGGTGTGGAAGTTTGTCTGTGAGGGTTGCGGAGCCGAGGGCCAGCTTGGCCTGTTCAAGAAAGACGGTATGCAACCCTTCGGCTGCCCGGAAGGATGCGGTGCCACTTACGTTCCCTGGAAGCCGGACGGCCGGCGCTGGCAACTGCGATGCGTCGTTAAGCCGTATTTCACGTCAGGGAGCATTAGTGCCTAACGTCGAGGAGTGCTTGGTACATTGCCAGTTCTTAATCTCGAAGGGCCGGGGACAAGAGGCGGCTAAATTGGTGCTTCCCAGGCTTGAGGCTCAGCGACGGAAGGCCAACAAGGAAGGACGGACGCGGCTAATCAGGGACTTGGGAAGCAGCGTCACTTATGCGGAATTCAACGGGGAGTTTGACCGCTACATCGAGCAGAGCGGCGGCAACCCGCAGATAGGCTATTCGATCATGCTCAGGCTCTTGAAGCAGTTGCCCAACGACTCGATTAAGCGGCTCGCGGAGGCTGGCAATGAAGAACCCTAAGCCCGTCACCGAGGAAGAACTCATCGCAGCCGAAGACGTGGAAGCCGACCGCCGCCGCGCGCGAGCCATCCTAGCCCAGTTGCGGGAGCGGCACGACATAACCGGCGAAGAATTGCTGGTGGTCTTGTGCTGGCTTGGTGCGCTGGTGGTTGTGGCGATTGGTTTGGGGTTGTGGGCGAATCAGTAAGAGTTTTTGGGAACACCTCGGACTGGCTGAGTTTCATGGCTAGCGCCGTGGTCAATCGAGGAGGGGTGATGGGCAGAGAAGTGAGAATGGTTCCACCGAATTGGGAGCACCCACGCAAGGAAAGCGGAGAGTACCATCCGCTGCATGACCAAGATTTTGAGGAACGCGCGGCGGAATGGTTCGCTGAATGCGTCCAGTGGTCGAAAGGCGAACACGCTGACCAGAAAGACGAAAGCAAAAATTGGCGCGAGGCCTATAAATACTACTGGCAGTGGGCTGGCGACCCGCCGGACAAAGAGTATTACCGTCCGAAGTGGGCGGATGGCGAAGCAACTTGGTTCCAGGTTTACGAGACGGTCAGCGAAGGAACGCCCGTTACGCCGCCATTCGCAACCAAGGCCGAACTAGTTGAGTACCTGGCAACCAAAGGAGACTTTTGGAGTCAGCAGCGTGGCACTGGTCCGTGGGATAGGGAATCGGCAACGCAGTTTGTCGGCGACGGATGGGCTCCGAGCGCAATAGGAATGCCCGGAAAGGGATTGAAAACCGTAGATCAGGCAGGATTCTATCCGCAACGCTAGTCATGGCAGTGGCATAGGGGTGACTCGTGACTTCCCTCGACAAGATCCAAGAGCAGCTCGACGCCCTCGTGGCCGCCAAAGACGACACCGTGCGGTTCAGGGAGTTGCTGCTCGGGAAGCTGGAAACGTTGACGGTCGGTCTTCAAAATCACAGACAGGCATACTTACAGCACGAATTGGCCTTGGTGAAACGAATCGAGAACGCCGATGGCCGGACAATTTACAAAATGGAGGCCATCGCCGCAAACCAAGTGAAATTGCTGGCGGCAATAGACGCGATCGGTGCAAATGGAGTAGAAGTCGTCCAGCGCCGAGAAGCCCAATACAAAGAGCTGCTGGCCGGGATAAACGAACTACTGGACCGCGAGGCCAAAGCTACCGCCGCCCTGCCAGGGATTCTCAAGGCAAGAGCGGAGCAGGTAGAGGCGATTAACCAGCGGCTGGCAGCTATTTTCACCCGGCTCGACGAGCACAGCACCCGCCTAGCGGCTATTTTTGGCAAGCTCTGCGCCCAGCAAGAGGCTCGCCGGGGCAAACGAGCGAAGAAGGCAAGATGAGCACCAGCCCAGGCTTTTGCGGCGAAGATGCAATTCGTGAAGATGAACGGCAGGCTTGCTGGGAAGATTTCATCCACGTGCTAAAGAGTTACGGGCACGGCGGAGGAGGAGTTACGATCCTTCTGCGGCGGATGCGGGAAATAGGGTGGAAGGATTTAGGCACCGGAGATGGAAAGCCGCTCCATCGCATGAAGGATTCTGAGGTGCGCCGGTGGCTGGCAAACCAGGGAAGTAGAAAGGCTAGGTAGGGCCGTGGCTTACGAAAATACTGTCGTGGCTGTGCCGAAGTCGCAAGACAAGATTCGCCAGCTCATTATGAAAAACAAGGGCACGGGAATCGCTTTTATTTCTCAGCCTCCAATGGAAGGCTTTCAGGCCATGATGCCGATTGACGGGCAGACCTATACAATTCGCATCTCTGCTTATCTGAAAGGCGGGCGGCGCGATCCTGAAAAGGAAGCAAAACGCATCTGGCGCGTTCTTTTCCATCACCTGAAGGATATTTTCGAGGCTTCCAATTCCGGCGTAATGGAGTTCCGGGAATTGATTCTCCCTTACATCGTGACAAAGGACGGCAAGACGGTCGCACAACACATTTTGCCGAAACTGGATTCTGCGATCAACGGCAATCCTGAGCGGATGCTGCCCGCCCCGAAGGAGTAAGGACGGCGCTTGGGTGAAGAGGCTCGCCGGGGCAAAGCAGTTCGTGGCGACCGCACCAGAAAGGCTAGGTAGGGCTGTGGCCGAAACATTGGAACGCGAGCAGTTTGAAAAGTGGAACCGTGAGAAAAGCCAGTTTGAGCTTTCTTGGCGCTCGAATGAATCTCTTCTGCTGGCGTCGATTCCGGCAGACATTGAAGCGTTGAAAGAGTTTGCATGGCACGTCTGGCAGCACGCTATCTCTTCGGCTGAACGCCGGTACTTGGGTTTTTGAAGAGGACAAGATGAGAAAACTGATGTGGTACCTCATTTCCATCGTACAGATACCGTTCGTGTTGATTGCGGCTGGCCTTGACTGGTTGCGCGAAAAGACGGGCGCGTGAAGCGCGGCGGATGAATCGAGGAGGGGCTGAATGTTGACTGTAGATGATCTGGCTAATTTAATCCGCATGGCTGATCCCGGGCACAATGCTGGGGCCGGAGAGATGGCCGAGAAGATGCTGCCGTGGATTATTGCTGCGATGCGCAATGCCGTTCTTGAAGAAGCGGTTCGAGCTGTAGAGGAAGCTCACGCCCGAAACGTTTCCGGTGAGAATTGGATGAGTCGGGCCGTCAACTGCATTCGCTCGCTGAAAGGCAACCAAGCATAAGAAGCTGGGTGAACCGCGGCGGCTGGCGGGGGCGCGGCAGTAGAGGGGAGATGAAGTGAGCGTCACTTTGATTCAAGCCGATGCGCGGCAGATACCTTTGGCTGACAAGTCCGTGCAGTGCTGCGTGACTTCTCCGCCGTACTGGGGCTTGCGGGACTATGGCATGGCGGGGCAGCTCGGTCTTGAGAAAACGCCCGAAGAATACGTGGCTTCCATGCTCGAGGTCTTCCGCGAAGTGAAGCGCGTGCTGCGGGATGACGGAACGCTCTGGCTTGTGTGTGGCGATTCGTACTCAAGCGGCGCCAGGACATCAACGAGCAACCACAACGGAACTGGCGGGGCTTGTATTGAGGAAGGGCTATCCAGGCCTCCGGTATGTGACAGCCTCAAGCCCAAAGACCTGGTAGGCATTCCCTGGATGCTGGCCTTTGCCTTGCGCGCCGATGGCTGGTATCTGCGCTCGGACATCATCTGGTCGAAGCCCAATCCTATGCCGGAGAGCGTGACGGACAGGCCCACCAAGGCGCATGAGTACATCTTTTTGCTGAGCAAGAGCGAGCGGTATTTCTACAACGGGGAAGCCATCGCAGAAAAGTCATTTTCGGAAGGACGACCGATGGGTTTTACTTCAGTGCAATCTGATGCGATAGGTCGGGAGCCAACAGGAAACCAGAAACCGGAGAACTACTATAAGCCAAGATCAGAGACGCGGAACAAGCGGACCGTTTGGGAAGTAGCCACAAACCCATTCCCAGAAGCCCACTTCGCCACCTTCCCAGAAGAACTCATCAAGCCGTGCATCCTGGCCGGGTGTCCTGCTGGCGGGACGGTGCTTGATCCGTTCATGGGCAGCGGGACGACGGCACTAGTCGCGCGCAACCTGCAATGCCATGCGGTAGGCCTCGAGTTGAACGCAGCGTACATCAAGATAGCAGCCAATCGGCTCTCGCAAGAAGTGCTTGACTTTAGCGGAAAGGAGAAATAAATTGAGTTTGCGAATTCGTGGAGCGGGGCTGTTGGTAGAAAGTCCTTTGCCGGATCGTCGCCAGCACCCTGCTCCCCAAGTTCGTAGAAAGATGATCCGGCAAATTGCGGCATTACCTTTCCAAGTCTACGGCCTTCACTCTTGGCGCTTTGGCGCGAATGAAGGGTGTATTTGTAGTCAGTTGGTTTTCTGCTGCCTCATGGGTGGCCTTGCTGGAGTTGGCAGGGCTAACACATTGCCTTCAAAGCACGGAGGGGAGCGTGGCCAAACTCATTCCCCAAAGGCCATCCTTGAAACAGCAGAAGACGCAGCGTATCGCTCGCTCCGCAGCGAGAAAAACCACAGCCTATCCGGTGACTCAGACCTTCACGCCCGATCTGAGAGTGAACAACTGTGCGTGTGCGGAGTCAGGAACGTAAATGCAACTGCTGCCTCGTCTGGCTGGAACCTTGCTAGCTTCGGGTCTAAACACGACTGTGTAATGCTAAGGGGCTCTGCCCCTCGCACCCCGAAGTCAAAAGCGAGAGAAAGGCGTTGGGTGAGGGAAGTTGGGCGTGTCTCACGAAATGGAACTCTGGTACGACGAGAGCTTTGCCGCTCGCAAGTGGACGGTGCGGTGTAGCTGCGGATTTGTAGCGTGTTGCGAGACAGAAATGGAGGTTGTCAAATGCAGAGAAAGCCATTCTGCAAGAACGGACACGAAATGTCCGAAGAAAACACCTACAGATGTAAAGCCAGACCAACCCGCAACCAATGCCGGCGGTGCAAGATAGAATGGCAACGCGGGAAGCATTTAGTGGAGCGCCGGGCATGGATCAAGGAATGGAGAAAGCGCACAGGGTATCGCTGGCAAGAGAAAGACATCGCAAAACGCAGAGCACGCGGTTTAGTTGGAACCTGGGTATACAGAGGGAAAATCGTTCGACCAGATCATTGCCATAAATGCGGGCTGATTTGCGCACCTCAAGCGCATCACCCTGATTATTCAAAGCCTGCAGAATTTGCATGGCTGTGCGTTATGTGTCATGCCGCCGAGCACCATTCAAGGGAGGCAGACCAACTGATGCGGTAGCCATGGCACTTAACGCAGTAGTTACCAAAGGGGGCGGTGCGAGGACTACGCAGCAAAGGGGGGGCTGATGGACGCAGGCAAACCAGAGCGGAGGCGGGCATGACTGAAGTCGTTCTTCCTGAGCAGTGGAATGGCTGGCACTTGGCCGTGGTTCTCCAGTGGGTGTATGCCCACAAAGGCGGCGTCGCCCACAAATGGGTTCACGCAAGCGAAATACCGCTGCTTTGCGGACGGGGCGGCAACGAACGGCACAGAGTCGCTTGGCTGAACAAGACTTTCCCGGTTGAGCCATGAGCGATAAGCACTGGCCGGCCCATCAGGACAGCGCAGAAGACCAGACGCCAACGAACAAGCAAGCGGCGACTCGGGCGTACTGCGCCAAGCACTCCCGAGCCATGCTGGACATTGGCGGAGAAAAGAAGTGCCCGGCATGCGAGGCGGAGCGGAAGCGGGCGGAGAAGCCATGAAACGCGGCCCTAACGTCGGGCAGATCCTCATGGCCAAGCACCTGACCGAGATGGGGCTGGCCTTCACCGAGCAGGTTCCGGTCTGTCCAGGCCGGCGGTGGACGTGGGACTTCTTTTTGCCTGACTGGCGCATGGCGATCGAAGTCGATGGGATGTACCGCGGCACCCATGCCAGTTGGGGCCAGGACTACGAAAAGCAAAACTACGGCACGATGGTTGAGGGCATCCGGGTCATACGCTTCACTGCCAGGGAAGTCGAGCGAGGCATCGCACGGCAGTATTTAGAGGCGTGGCAGGATGGCAAGGCCTACCCACCAGCCAGAACCGATCGTGCGGGGAAGCGCCACAAGTCGGCCAGCAAACGGCAAGTTCTCAGCGGGGAAGCAAAAGCGCGGCTCAAGGAGTGGCTGTGAGAATTGGCGGAAGGGTGCGCGGACCAGTAGAGCCTCGTTTCTGGGCGAAGGTTCAAAAAACGGAAACGTGCTGGCTGTGGACCGGCAACAAGAATCCTAAAGGCTACGGCATATTCTATATCGGGCCGACCATGAAGGATTTCACTCCAGCCCATCGCTTCTCTTACGGGCTACTGGTTGGCTCAGTCCCCGATGGCCTACAACTTGACCATCTGTGTCGCATTCGCCATTGCGTGAATCCAGCACACTTGGAGCCTGTCACGAATAGAGAAAATATCCTGCGCGGCAATGGCCCTACAGCAAGACACGCTAGGCAAACCGAATGCAAACATGGCCATCAATTTGATAAGGAGAACACGCACCAAAGGCCAGAAGGTGGGAGGCGGTGCAGGACGTGCATGAGGAATTACAACAATGCGAGGATTCAAGGTGGACAGGTATGAAACCGAAGCCGCGTACCGCGAAGGCAGGCTCACGGATAATCGGGGCCGGAGTTTCATCGGAAGAAGCACTGACGGGTCGCGCCATGAACTACTGGCTGGAGAAGATAAATCCAGAAGACATCGCGAGGTTATGGATGCAGCTCGAGGCTTGTGCCAAGGGTGTCCTACCGCGCACTACGTGGGTGCAATGGGTGAATGGGACCATCGACAGGGCGGCCTTACGGGTCGATGTGACTGCTTGCACAACGCAAGGTGGGTTTGTGCTGAGTTTCACCGTAAGCGACACGTCCACCCCCGATTCGGAGAGAAGGTGAGCCCATGAGCGAAAAGTATGACATTTTGCGGCAGATGAGGGCGGAGGGATTCTCGCCTGAACGTCTGGCTTGCGATCATTGCTGGCACATTCACCAAGGGCCGCTAATGATGGTTATTCCTGACGGGCATGTGGTGCAGAGTTGCTGTAAGTGCAAATCGCTCCGCACGATCCATTGCGAGCACATAGGGCAGAAGCCATGAGCAGAAGTAACTTGGATCTTAGAGACGCGCTGGCGAAGATCCCAACCGAAGTCCTGGTATGGCTAGAACGCCAGTATCACGCAGACCTTCTAGCCTTCTTGCCGCCGCGGGGGCTTTGCGGAGCCGAAAAGGACAGCTTTACTTGCAATTTGCCGCATGGCCACGCCGGGGACCATCAGGAATCGCATCCTAGCGGAGGCTCTGTAGGCTGGAGGGCGAAATGACCATTCTCATGCTCATCTGCCTATGGTCCCTTTTCGTGACTTGCCGGATGGCCGTTTATCTTTGGAGGTACTGGCGATGAGCGAGCGCGAGCAATTGGCCCGTTGGATGATTGACCGTAGTTTCTCTACCGGCCACGGGGACACCTTCGGGGAATTACTGACAGAGCTCGAATGGCAAGTGAAGGAGTTGCGCGAGCGAGCCGCGCTTTGCCCAGTTTGCGGACACGCGGTCGTGCAGGTTTACCGAGGCATTTGTCTGTCCATGACAGACGGCTCGAGCGATCGGGCTTGTGGTTGCAGGGCTATCGGCCCTGACGGCAAATTCTATCCTGACGAGGTGCGAGCGTGACCATTCTCACCACCCGCGCCAAGGAGCAGCCGCGATGACGACTTTAGCCGAACTTCGCCTGGCCTGGCAGGAAAGCGGCTTACACTTGACGGACGAGTTTTTGGCCGGAATGCTGGCCTACATCAAACGGGAGGAACGCATGAAAAACTTGCAGCCCACAGTCAACGATGACCGGCTAGTGTTCTCTGAAATTGCTCAATCGGTGGTTTCGCTGATTGGCCTAGCCACGACCGACCCGGACCCCGCCAAGCAACTTTTGGCGGATGTCCGCCGGCAATGTGAGGCCCGCATCGTCGAGATAGACGGGGCGCTGGGGGACGTATGACGGCGCCGGGGCGCGTCAGGGAAGCGAGGGGATGTGAGCGCACCCATTGAACACGATGTACGTTTTAATGAGAAGCAAGGGACGTGGAGCGTTATTCAAGTGGAGCAGGTAATTGCGGATAAATTTCTTAGCCGCGAGGATGCCGTCAAGTGGGTGGAAGAGTACGAGCGTGTAGAAGAAGCATCCCTTGACTCCATTCCAGTAAATACACCGATGTGTGACAAGTGCGGAAACATGTTTCTCGAATGTAAATGTGACCAGATTCATAGCGTGACGAAATGAGTCTGGTTTTGCCGTTGCCGCCGAGGCCCAGCCTGCAAGTAAAGAAGAATGGAGCACAGCCTCGGCGGCAAAAGAATCGCGCTAGCTAAAAGCCGCGCTGCACGTCGAGGTGGGTGAGAGAAAGCGAGGTCCCCTCATGGATGAGTTGAGAGCAGCACTAGAAGTAGCGCAGCAGACGATTAACGAATGGGTTGAAGATGAACATGGTCGCGTCCACGTCCACAAGGATGTCATCAAACATGCCGTGGATGCGGCTGCATTGCTCGCCCAGCCCGTCCCGGCAGAGGGGGCGCAGGCGAGAACACTAACTAAAAGTCGCTATCAACTGGCAGTGGAGCACCGAACCGTATTGGCTGAACTAGTGAGGGATTACGACGAATGGTGTGCATCCGATGATGAGAACTTCGGTTCTGGAAATATCGACGCAGGGATCGAAAAGGTCAGAAAGTGGCTGAATGGTCCAAGTTTAGATGGTATCCCGTCCGAACACGTTCTTGAGGACGACGCATTTTTACGTGGCAGGCCCACACGTCCAGCTACGGCAGCGCCAGTAGCAAGCACAAGCACCATTACAACTCGCAAGATTGCGTGGTTCTGCCAGTTCTGCCAGCGTAATCACACAGCTTATTGTCCAGCGGTGGATGAAGAGAAGTTTCTGCACGTCTGCGACGATTGCGGGCAATCCTACCAAGGGACTAAGCACGAATGCTCGCCCGCCCCACCGTCCACGCCAGCCAGCAGGGAGCCGAAATGAGCGAAAGAAAAAAGGGGGCTGGCAAGCTCCTGAGTAGGGAGCTCTTGGGAGGTTTCGGAAGGTGCCAGCCCCCGGAGTCCGGTTAAGAAATCTGCGTAATGGCAACCGCGGTCGGCCCGGAAACAGGCGGAGTCGTGACCACGCCAGTGCCCAGCACAACGTTGGCCGGCCCTGCTGTCAGGTTCACTTGCTGCAAGCTGACCGGATCGACGAAGGCCACCGTAACGCTGATGTTGAACGATGTGGCGACTGGAGCGGTCGATGAGGTAAACGAGCACTCAACCCCCACAGGTTGCGTTGCCGTTGCCGTCGAAGGAACGGGCACGGAAACGTCGGCGCTGTTGTCGGCTGTCCAGGTAATAACCGAAGACATCGGCAAAACGCTGGTCGGCGGTGTAAGGGTCAAGCCAAACGTGCCGGTTGCCCCTGGTAGAATTGCGAATCCCATGATTGAATCTCCTTTGATTTGAACTGCTGTCGGTCCTGCTGATTTCTCGAAAGTCTTGAAAAACTTTATAGCTGCATCGACCAGCCTATGCCAGTCGTGGGCGATGCGCCCCAAAATGTGAATCTCTTCGCGGGCGTCTTCGGCCTGTTCCTTCTCCCGCTCGCCTATCTCTCCAGCCCGAAAAGCCTTCTCTAATCGGTCGCTCATGGCCCGCTAGTCTAGCATGCAAGTCAAGGCAGCCGGTGCGGTCCCCAGTTGTACCCGCCGCCGAGCATTCCCACATACCCGAGCAGCCAAATGATGACGATTACGACCAGCACCACTTTGGCGATATTGGCCCAAGGTTGCGGTAGCGGCAGAAGACTCAGGACGTAGAACAGCAGCCCGATCACGATGACGGCGATTAAAAGTGAGATGAGCACGCTTCATTCTCCTTCGGGCTGGGAAGGAAGTCTGTCACTTAGAGCACACCGACCATTCCAAGGCCCCAACGCTGAAAATCTCCGCAACCAGATTCTTGACTTCGCGCGGGATTGTGCTCGGATAGACGACGCGAAACTCCGGCGGGTCCGTCTCTTTGCAGTAGAGCACGCCGATTCCTTTCCACTCTTGCACCGGGCAGGAGGCGGGTGAAGTAGTGTTTGGCCCTCGCCCGCCCGCATGAGGAAGAAACGCTGGAGCTATAGCTGAACGCAACATATCCGAGCGTTGCACAGCCCCGAGCAGCCCGCTATCCAAAAAGAGTCACCCGGCCCGCAAGATCCCGTCAGCACCGAGCACGGCAGGATCGAGCAAGTGGGCCTTGGCGTCAAGGGCCGGATACACGAGGGCTGCGAAGTCGTCCAGCGACATGCCCTTGGCAGAGTAAAGTCTGCACACCACATCCACGGTAGTTTTCCCGAAGATCGAATAGTTTACCGTGACGACTGCGTCCTCGTAGACGATTTGCTGAGAGGCCATTATTTGTACGCTTTCGCAAGCGCCGCGGTTTCACTGTCGAGTGCCACATTCCCGGTTTGCCGACTGAGCACCGCTGCCATACGGGCCTTAAAAGCTGTGAGTTCGGCTTGCAAATGCGCTTGGCTGGGTGGCGTCATCACCGTGACTCTGACGCCCACGCTTGGGTTGGAGGTGGCCACAGTCGGGCTGAAGATGCCGACAATCGTGCCAATCTCCGTAGTTACCGCGCTGATAATGTCGGCTATCACAGTTTGGTGCAGCGGGTCTTTGACCTGAGCAGCCTTCAAAATGGCCAGCACATCTGTATTCAGCGTACTCATGCCACTCTCGAACTGCTGGAGTAGACTCGGTGATGTGCCTCCGTTGGCCGTCAGCGAAGCCTCATAGTTTTTATAGAGGCTCACGACGGTAGCCACGCCGCCATCGAAGATCCCGAGAGCCACCTGCACGGCAGCACCGATCGCCGGGTCAGCTAGTTCCACGATGGGCAAAATTCCATCTATTCCCGGAGTCATCAATTGAAGGATGTTCACCACGGCATCCCCCGCCGCGCATCCTTCCAAATCCACTAGCGCTACGCCGCCAGCCACGAGCGGCACGTGTACTAAAAAGTTACGCCTGTTCATATCTTGCCTCTTTCGAATCTCTTCCGAATCTCCCGCACGGCGAAGTGAATCCCTTCCATCAGAAACAACGCCGCTAAAACTGCCGCCCCGAATATGTCGACCACCACCACCATAAAGAGCACTAGCGCTCCGAGCAAATCCAGCATGTCGCAAATCGCTGCAAGGTCCGTATCATCCTGTCAGTCTCCAGGGCAACTCAAAGCCCCCTGTGGCACTATGTTTTTCCCAGCACGGCCACAGCTCTCAAGTTGCCCCGAAGCTCATTTCTTGCGCCCGTCCCGCTTCCCTTGCACCTTGGCTATCAGGGCTTCAAGGCATGTGCGGTGATACTCGTAAGCCTTGCCCAGAACGGTGTGCAACTCGCCTTCGCCGGGCTTGATCTCTTGGTTGCAGATGGGGCAAGTGCTCACCCCTTCGCGTCCTTCGCGTCCTTCGCGTCACGGATGTCCACGGCGTGTTGCTTAGCTTCGTGGTCTGCGAGATTCTTTTTCGCTTCGTCAGCTTTGGCGAAGTCTGCCGGGTCGTTGGTGAGTTGCGCGATCCGCAAGGCTTGCTCGTACACGGTAGCGAGAGCCAACCCATGCTGACTATTGACGAGCGTGTGGGTGGCCACCGCGACGTTTAGAATTGTCGCGCTTTGCTTCTCTGCGGCAGCCTGAGATATTGCGGCGACTTCGGCAACGTGTTCCGCCTTTTGCTCGGCTCGCTCGCCGCGGCTCTTTGCGAGGCCGATGCCCCATGCGGTAATGATGCCGACAATGGCCAACAGAGCGGGTTGGAGCCACGCAAGGACAACTTGCAGATTCGGGTTCGCCGCTGTCTGGTAGATCATTTCTTCCTCACTCCGGCGCGGCTCGGTAGCGCGTGACCAGTTCGGACCGGGTGTCCACTTTCGCTTTGTGAAGCAGCGATGAAACGTGGAATTTCACGGTGCGCTCGCCCATGTTCAGCGCGGAGGCTATTTCCTTGTTCCGCTTGAACCGGCAGAGGAGAGCCAGGACTTCCCGTTCTCTATCCGTCAGTGCGAACTTGGGAAGATCAGCCTCCTTTACCACAATAGCACCTTTTTCAAACCTTACTTCGATAGGAATGCGGATGACCAGCACGTACTGCTCACGTGCGAACTCAAGCGTTATCCGCCGGTTCTTTGTCATTCACAGCGCCAACTCCCGCGCTCTCCAGGATTGCCAATGACGTGAATACTTTCGCGCGTCCAGGCCCGCACTCTTCCCGGCCCTTTCGTCACCGTGCATTTGAGCGAATCATCGGGGAACGGATGCTTGAACCGGACGATGTAACTTCCGTCGGCGGCGATCTTGTAGTTCCCGGTTGCGGTCTGCGGGGCGGGGAAAGCGAATAAAAGCATTAAGAATGCCAATTTCATAAAATCTCCATCAGGGCGTCAATGCAAACGAAGAACTTTTCGTGACGGCGAGTAACTTTGCGAGCATAGGCGCCTTGAACAGGACGACTTGAATCGTCAGGCCCGTCGAACCCTGCGTGAATTGGTCCACCGCCATCGTGTTCGAGAATTGCGCGATCGGCGCGGAAGTCCCCGGCAGAATGAACTCAAGTTCGACGTACCCGTTGGCGTCCACCAAGCCCGTGTTGATGGACAGCGAGCCAGTGAGGTTTCCCAACGTGTCACTAGCCACGCTTCCCGCAGACACCCAAGTAGTCCCGTTCCACTGGCTGATGGTAACTGGCCCAGAGTACACGGCGGTTGAATCGTCAAAGACGAGCTGGCCGGTAACGGTCAAGCTGACAGTCGGAGGAACAGGAATCACAGTGAGCGTCACGGTGTTGGATTGCAAACTGGCTGTTCCCCCCGTGCAACCATAGAGGTTGACGCTCAGCGTGGTTCCGCTCTCGGCAATCGTGGCCAGCGGGATAACATAGGTGACGGTCGAACCTTTGGAGCCGTAGTGACCAACTCCGTTTACTGTCCAGAACGGCGAGCACGGCCCTCCGCTGACAGTCACAGAGAAAGTCGCCGAAGAGCCTACTGTGACGGTTTCATTCGTTGGCTGGACGGTGATCGCCTGCCCGCGCGCCGCGGCCGCACCGGCGAGAAAAGCGAGAATGGCTAGAGTTTTGCGCATGGTCCCATTATGCTCTTGTGGCTTGGGCGAATGGTGTGCAAGATGGTACACCCCTACGCGAGAGAGCGAAGAGGAGTGCTCATTGCAGCCTTGATGGGCATTTCCCGCGCGAATAATCTAAGAGTGAGCACGGATCCTCCGAGGGAAGCATTCGGTATTCCTTATCAATAACGGAGAAACGTTGACCACTGCTTACAACAATAAGCGCCATGTCTGCATCCTTGCCGTATGTCGGGTCGAAGGCATTAGCCCAATACCGCGCTCTCTCCATTCGGTGAAGCGTTGAGCGGACGCAGAGCAGCCCCCCGACGATAATCACAAGACACATAATCCCAAGCGTTACGGTTTTCATAGTTCCTCCCTGTCTCATTGTAGGCTAGCCTTCCAGGTGCAACCTGCCGCTGCCGCGCTCACAAGAACAGACTCCAGCTTGACGATTGGCCAGTTAGTAGATGTGGCGAGCGGTGCTGTGAATGTAGCGCCGCCATCTATTGTTTCCGTCGATAGAAAGGGTGTGATTGTCCACGGGCTTGTCGAATTGGTGATGCGTCGATAGATGGGCTGCCCGGTTCTCCCTTGGCATGTCTGTAGCGTGTGGATCGGAGTTACCGCCGACCCGCCGAGAGTCGCGTACACATCCACATCTAATTCTTGAGGAACTACCGCTGTGCCGAAAATAGTTCCCGCTCCCAGCCCGGTTGTTCCGTTGTATGCGGTAAATGCCGAACTGCTCGCCGTCAAAATAAACCAGCATCCCATGGTCAGGTTCGCCGTAGTGCTGTTGTAGCCTGCCGGGGTGACACCCGTAACAATGGCGCACTGGCCTGGAGAGAACGTATTCGCCACGGTAAACGTCATCGTGTTGGTTGCTTCAGTGGCCGCCGTGATTGTCGCCGGAACGGTGGCCGTGGTCGTATAGGTGTTCCCGGTTGAGAAATCCTGCGCTGCGTACAGGTCATTGAACGTGCGCTGAATCAACGGGGCCATGATGTTCAGAACGGATTGCTGCGTGGGGTGAATGTGATCGACCTGAAAGAATCCTGTAGCGCTTTGCCCATCGGCTCCTAGCCCGAGCGTGCCGCCTAAGTCCGTGAAGCCATCGAAGCAGCCACGCCAGTATTGGCGTTCCAGCGGATCAAGCACATCCTTCCCGGCATCGTATAGCGTGTTGCTAATCATGGAAACCATGAAAACCCGGTCATACCCGGAGTTTTTCCTGCCACGGCACCAGTTCATCAGGTACTCGATAATCTGTGTCCCGGTTTTTGGCGTGGCAAAGTCGTTGATGCCTTCAAAGATGTTGATGATCGAGCGCCCGTTGGCAGGCTGCCGCATGTACAAGTCGTTGTCGATTTTTGCCGCCGTGGATTCCGATTGCGCGGTCCTTCCTGCTAGGCCGAAGTTGAAAGTTGTCCAAGAGCCATTGGTCATCCCCGGCATGTTGTTGCACCAGGACAGCGGAGCGCCGTTAACCACCGTGATGGAATCTCCGACGCAGGTGTAGGTGTTGCCTACTACGCTCGATTGCAAGGATTGCGGAACGTTACGATTCGCCATCGCGCTGAGTATGAACTTCGAGTCTCCGGCAATCTCTGCCGCAGTCAGCACGCGGTTGTAAAGAGCCATGTAGTAGATTTGCCCGGTGTAGTAGAGAGCACCGGCACCGCAGATTTGCCATGCCCCCGAGGACTGAAGCCCCGCAGACGTTCCCGGCCCGGTAGTGTAATCCGGCACTGCCACGCCATTGAGATAGAGAACGTCGGTTGTGCCCATTGTGACCGCAACGACATTCGTCCCTAGTGCGCTGGCATAAGCCTGAGTGACAGCTAATCCAGGCTTCACTGTGCGGAGAATCCCTTGCCCAAGGATCGGAGCGCCACCCCCGGAATTGATGTCAAAGGCGATGTTAAAGGTACTCCCGCTGAGTATGGCGCTGTCTGTGCTGACCGATGGCAACTGATAGCCGATGAAAGCAATAATAGTCAGCGCGGAATTGAGTCCCGCAGGCAGGACAACTCCCCCGGTGCCTGGGCAGGAAATGCCGCCAGTAACAGGGATGATTGTCGGAGCTACACCCGCCGTTCCAGTGGCGTTGTTGCCGTTGCCTGAATAGTCCACCAGCGCGGCAGGAGACTCTGTCGGCAATATCCGGTACTCCGCTATCAAGCCGGAAGTAATCGGCACGGAGGTAACGCCAGGAAAGCCCGGAACAGCGGAAACGGAGGTTGTGCTGGAGCCGCCCCCGCCGCTAGAGGGTCCGTATGCGCCATTTGGCACTTGGGCCCACGCCACACAGCCAAAAAGTGTCACAACGATTGCAAACAGGTACCGTTTCATAAGTCCTATGCTCCCTGGTACTTCGGTTCGGTACGCTACGCCTATTGCCGCAGTGCCCTGTTCCTGCGAGACTCGGTCCATGCTGAACACTATGATTCTGCTGCTATCGCTTGTCGCGCTGGCGCATTTCACTCGAACGTGGGTTGCTGCCATCAAGGGGCGCTCGTGATCGAGCTTGCTCTGTGGGTGGCGGCTTTTCTGTTCTTGGCGTGGGTTTCCATCGCCATTTTCGCGGTCATATTTCAATTTTTTGTTTACGTCGTGTTCCATTTCCCGAAGATCGACCATGTCAGGAGGAAGAAATGACCAAGCCAGCCACACCCAAGCCGCCGAAGCCTCCAAAGAAAGCCTGGAATGCCGCTGCGCCTATGAAGGTTCCCGGCAAGCTGCGCGACTTGCTCTACAGCCATTCTCCACGCTAGAAAACTCTGCCGCTTCTGAGAGTTGCGACCCGCTGGCGCTCGGCTCTTTGCGCGACCCCTTTGGTTTGTGCGGATTTGCGCAATTCATCTAATCTCTGCTGGTACTGGTCGATTTGCTGTTGCATCTGCGCCTTCTCTGCCGCCGGCCTGCCTGGAGAATTTCTGAGCGTGTCAGTCATCCGCTGAACTTCCGTAGATAATCCCGTCACCATATCTTCCGGGGAAATCGTCCGCATGGATGCTTCCACGCCTTTTTCGTTGATGCCGCCCTTGTAAGGCACCTGTGGCCGGTCGTTGGCTGTTCCAACTTTTCTTACTCCGACGGGTTGCGGGCCTTCTGTGGCTGGAGTTTCCAGTTTAGCGACCTCCGGCTGATGCGCGGCTGTCACGGTCGGCGGCAAGGTAGGCGGAGGTTCTGTGCGCGGGCCGGGGTACCCCACACCTTCTCGCGGCGTGTAAATGATCGGCTTGTTGATATTGCGCAGAACGTCGCCAGCTCCAGGGGCTCCGCGCTGCGCCGCTCCGGTCAATTCGTCGCGTGGGATGGAATACATCGACCCCGGCTTATCCCCTGGTTGTAGGGCGCGCGGTTCGGGGAAGTGCATAACTTCTGGAGATGGGGCGGTGCCAGCAGACCCAACTTCTCCCGCGGCTGGTTTCGGCTCATTGATGCCCCGTCTGCGAATCGCATTCAACTCCTCTCCGCGTTTGGAGTAGAAGTCCTCCATGGATGGCAGGTGCGCACCTGGGAACTCCGCCACAGCCGGTTTCTCTCCCTCGCCACGGGCAAGAATCGCGTTCCGCTCCGCCCCTTCCTTGGCGTAGAAGTCATTTGCGGATGGCAAGTGTGCTCCGGGTGAGATAGGAGTTGGGGTATCGGTTGGGATGGGTTGCAATTTCTCTTGCCGAGCCGCTTCTCGGGCTTGCTGTTTGGTCAAAGCCTCGTTTTTACTGCGGATAGCGTTTCGCTCTGCCCCTTCGTGGGCGTAGAAGTCGCTGGCTGCCGGCAGAGGCGCGCCAGGAAATTCCGGCGATGGACGATAAGGAAACGCCTTCTCTATGAGGCTTGGGCCAAGTCTGTATCCCGACCCTGCACCTATCACTGCGGCGGCAGGATTGCCATGGGCCGCACCGTAAGCTCCGCCTCCAACCATTCCGCCAACCTGCCCAATGGTTTTGACGGTTGGCTTCAAAGTTCCTTCCGGAGTGTAGAGATGCTCCCCGCCAACCTTTCTGAGAGCAGGGACGCCACGGCCGATTGCCTCTCCTGCTGCCAGTTCCGCAACCGGAACAGCCGCTTCCCCGAGAATCGCTCCGCCTTCCCCGCGTTCTCCGTGCTCCGCCGCGCTTTTCCCGCTCATACCCACGTAAGATCCGAGCCCGGAACTAACCGCTTCGCCAACCTTGCCAAGAATTCCGTGGCCACGCTGCCAGCCAGCCTTTGCCTCATCGTAAGCCCCTGGCAAGGAACGGACGTTCAGCGGGTCAATCGTCATCAACCCAGCATTCTTAGCTATGCTCGACGGCGATAAAGTGCTGACGGCCTGCTGCTTGAGAATATTCCCAGCCGCCGCTCCCATCCCTTTGGTTGTAATTCCGCCGCCTTTTTCGTTCGACAATCTTGCTTTTTCAAATTCCGTCTCAACCTGCGGCTTCATCGGTTGCTGGCCGGGAAGCGGGGTTACGCCTTGCCGCGCCTGTTCGCTGTCGGGAGCTTCATCCCCAAAGGAAAATCCATCGGCAGTCTTGGCTGGCTGCTTGTCGTCTTCATCAAAAGAAAATTTCTTCTTGTCGTCAGCCATGCTAATCGGCTAGTTGTGCGCCTTTGTCGAGATATTCTTGGACTCTATTTCCAGGGATGTGCCGAATCTTCCCATTGTCGTCCTTCAAATTGATATGCACATCGGCGGGCAAAAAGTCCACTGGTTGATGCCTGCGCACTGACTCTTTGGCTGTGGTTTCCCACTGGATTTGCCGAGTGTTGGAAATGAGATCGTTAAAATCCTTCCATTGCGAAGCGCTGAGCTGCTGGCCTGTGGCCACTCTGTCCACGTAACGGTCGATTCTGTCCATTAGCCCGATGGCGTCTTTGTGCTCGGAAATCATGTTCTCGCCCATCTGCGTGCCTTTAACAGAGCCGAATGTAGAGCCGAGATGCTGGGCAAGAGCGACCATCGAAGCCGCTCCGGTGGCTGGATTATTCTGGTAGTCGTGATAGGCGTTCTGGAATTTCTTGTAGTTCTGCTCAATGTCCGTCGAAGGCTTGACGTATTGCGTGTTGAATTGATTGCGCTCCGTGTTGGCCAGCCGTGCGCCCGTTCCTGTAGTTGCCCCGCCAAGATTGGATGCATCTGTCTCTCCAACTTTCCCAGTTTTGTTGTTGAAGGTCTTCCCGCTGAATGACCCGTCGGGATTGAGTAAGGGTTGCATGGTTCCAACAATCCCGAGCGATGTCGCGTTGGGCTGCGCTGGGCCTATTTTCTTCCACTGGCCGGTGCCTTCAGTGCCGGAATAGTTTCCTTTCGGGTCGTGCTGATACAGGAAGGGGGTTCCGCCTGGCTTGTCGAGCATCGTAACCGTCTTTGGTTCTCCGGGTTCCTTGCCAGGCTTGGTGTCTTCAATCCCTTGCGCCAAAGCAATCCTTGCTTCATAAGCCGTGTTGGGTTTTTTGGTTTCCGGGTTTATTTCCTTCATCTTTGCAGCAAGGGCTTGCTCGTCAATGCTTCCCGGTTTCGTCTCTTTCCCTTCCTCAAAATCCTCTTTGCGCTCGGCAAGGTCTGCTGTTCTGTCGGCCCGCGTTCCAGCGGCCTTCCGCTCGGTTTCAGTGTTTTCGCGTGTCTCGGCTTGGCCTAGTTTGCTTTCAAGACCATGCTCCTGCATCCGTCTGTTCAAATCCGTGCCGGGAATGAGGCCCATAGTCGCGGGGGCGAAAATATCTCCGGCAATGTTTCCGACTTTCCCGAGCGCATGCCCAATCTTGCCTAGCACTCCAGGATGATTTTCTGCCGTGCCCAATGGATTCGCTTTCTGATCGGCAATGCGGGCAAGTTGTGATTGGTAGTTCTCCGCGCTGCCCGGAGCTCCGACCAACGGCAATTTCTGCCGCTCGGCAAAAGTAAGCGGCTTGACGGGTGACGGAGTGCCTACAGGCTGCAATCCACTTGGCGCAACTGGCGCACCGCCACCGATGTCTGGAGCCTCGGGAGGGCCACCAACGCGCTTTAATGGCGAAAGCGGATGTATGCCCGGATCGCGGTCCATTCCATGCGCGCCAACTGGCTGCATGACGTTGCCTTCTGTGCGACCAGCAGGAACAGGCTGCGGAGCGGCGGGCGTAGCGGAACTCAACAACGCCAATTGCCGCAGTTTTTCCGGGTCGAGTGCTGGAAGTGGAGTTGCCATTTATGTCATATACCCCGCGCCGTTCGCGCCGCCGTATGCCGCCTTCGCTGCATTGGAAAGCGAACCCATAACGCCTTCAGCATCTCCCAATCCTTGCTGTAATCCACTGGTCTGATTTGCTTGCGTCCAGGCATTTATATCCTGCGGGACAAGCCCTTGTGCCTTCAGTTGAGCATCCACATCTTCGCCGTACAGCCCTCCGAGGGCGCCAGCCGCTTGAGATTGCTGGCCGAGTTTTACTTTGGCGTTTTCGTTCTGCACGCCCAGAGCATTTTGGCTGAGTTGCTGCGTTTTATTTCTTGAGGCTTGGTCGAGAACGCCTGACAATGCTCCGGTATTGTGCGTGCGCGCTGCTTCTAGGTTTGCCTGTCCGGTGATTCCTGCGTTGGCTCCGCCAGCGCCTTGCTCTCCGGCTACCAGCGTATTATTTATATCCGTGGGATTCATGCCCGTGGGGTTGGTAAGTTGTTTCTGCTCGAAGGGCACAAGAGATGAGCCGATGCTTGTTGCATTGCTGCCGTACCCTGCCCCGGTTGCCGTTGCTGTGTTTGTAGCGTTCTGCGCCGCTTTCACGCGACTGTTGCTCATTGTATCCTCAGAAAATAAAGCCCATCTTTTGCTGGAATCCAGCCAAGCTTCTGGAGCCGTCTGCCGAATCGCGGCCCGGCCTCCGCATACGCCCAGTCAAGCCCAAAGCCATACGCCTTTTTGTTCATTTCATCCTGCAAGAGCTTAACAGCTTCAAACCTAGCCTTTGGCGTGCTCCACGAGTGATCGAGCACGAGCGTGACATTCAATTCCAGCCTTGCGAGTCCCGCAGCCACAATGCGTTCTCCGTCTACAACGCACTGCTTTATGAGTGTCAAAGGATTCGCTGGATCTGGAAACTCATTCGTTGGCGTTATCCCATCTGCATGGAGTTCAATCAATCGCTTCAAATCGCTTGGCTCGAACTCACGAATGTTCATACCGTTGTCAGTTGCCTCTTGGGTCCGGGTGCGGGACGCTGCAAGACTGTGCCAAATCCAACGCCGCCCGTTGTTCCGTTCGCCAGTCCCGTTCCGCTTCCGGTGCTCGCCAGTGGAGTGAATTGCGCTGAGCCGCCTACAACTACGGGCGTCGGCACGTATTTGGTTCCGAAGTTCGTATGCGGAGCTGGATCGCTGCCAGGATACTGAACATAGGAACGAAAGTAGTAATTGATGTTTGTGCCTGAACTGTCTTTCCCTGGCAAGGCCGTGAACAATGAACGGCTTGCTCCCAAGTCGAATACGTGAGGCTGCCCGAATGCTGGATCGTTTGGACTTGCCTCAATAAAGTAATGCGCGCCCTTTCTCAGTTCTGAATTATGAGTAATCACGGCATGTACTGTGCCGCTATTCGCCACTACGTTCAGATTTTGAACTGGCGCGGGTGGCTGCACTTTCCCGGTCGGTTGCACCGCAAGTTGCTTGAATCCGTTGCTGATTTGGTCGGTCAGATCGGAAAGCAAAAGATGCACGCCCCGCCGCGCTTCCTCCCAGGAAACCGCCGAGCGTAAACTGTTCAGGAAGCGATTGGTGTCCAGGGCCATCAGGGATACCTATTCGTGGTACACTTAACGCCATGATCGGAAAGAAATTTGGACGCCTCACTATTCTCAGAATTTCTAAAGAAAAGCATGACCGCCGTGGAGCTTTCTTTGTTTGTCGCTGCGCTTGCGGCAACGAATGCACCGTCCGCCGTGATGGGCTTACTAGTGGTCATGCCAAATCCTGCGGCTGTTTGCAGCGCGAGGCGGCTACAAAAAACTGCCTTAAGAGAACTATACATGGCGATTGTCGTAGAGGAAAACGTACTAAAGAGTTCCGATCCTTCTGTTCAGCGAAAGATCGTTGCTCAAATCCCAACATCAAAGATTGGCATCGATATGGCGGACGAGGCATAAAGTTTCTCTTTGTTTCTTTTAAGCAATTCCTTTCGCACATCGGGCGTATGCCCCATCCAGGACTAACGCTTGATAGAATCAACAACGAAGGCCACTATGAAATTGGAAATGTTCGTTGGGCGACTCATTCTGAGCAATGCCGTAATCGCCGGAAAATGAAAGTCTCCAAGAGAATGCTTGCAGCACTGCGAATAAACATCAAAAAAGCACAAGAAGCTCTTAGGCTTAAGCGTTTGCGGTCGCAGTCCCTCTGACACTTGACCACGCATCTTTTTGAAGCGATGCAACAATTTTCGACAATGAAAAGCTCGAGCCAACCGCATTCGTTCCTACGCATATAAAAAATCTTTCCCCGGATAGATTCACTGCTGCTTCCAAATCTCCAAGCGTAAACTGACTCAATGGAATGGAAGAGAGCAAGTACGGTAAGTTCTGAGGGCTCTGAACGTACACGCTCACGTTTAGATTTCCGTTGCCTTCTGCCAGAATACTCAAATATCCAAGCAACATACGACGCAAGCCGAGGCCCTTTGCATCTTGCATGTCAGCTTTTACTAGGCCAAAGGTAATATAATATGAGTTAATAGAAAATCCATCGTCATCCAGTTCAGTTGAGGAAAAAGCGTAGACCTTTGAGTTCCCGACGCCATTGCAAAGGAAAAGCGGCGTCTGATTGTTGGCTCTGTCGCAAAAATCAGCATACGGGCTCTGCAAGTTCCAGAATGACCACTTCCTAGCGGGTTCCGGTGCGAGTAGTCTGCCGGAAAAGGAACTTCTGATAGGCGCAGTGTCGGCGATGGCCATTCCCGAGTTGAGTTCGCGGTAGTTCATCATCAAAATTACGTTTGGCGTCTGTGGATTTGCGTTGATTGGGAACTGCGGCATGTAAATATTTGGCGTAACGATGGGAACGCCAACATAAAGCCTTCGTTGCTCAGGATCGTTGCGCAGCCAGATGCTTTGCGCGGCAGGCCAGTTGATGAGATCCCAAACAGGCGCAATTTCCTGAGAAACCTTAAGTGGTTCAGAACCAGAAAAAAAGTAGACTCCGGCACGACACGCTGAAAACGCCCAATCCTCCCCGTAGTCATAGGAGTGACTGCCGATAGTTCCGATTTTGTTCGAAACTTCCCGCCAATTCCAGAAAGCAGGCTCCGAATTCCCGGTATCGCTGGTCGAGTACCAAGATTTTGTTTTCAGCGCGTATAAAGTGTCGAAGAGAACCATGCCGCCCCGAATCGGCTGCTGATTCTGCGACGGCCCGAAGTGCCCGGTCACTAAATCGAATGCTTCGGGATTGTCCGCGTAGCTGGCGGTGAAGGAAGTCGCAAAGGAAGGCTCTGCCGTGGGAAAAGGCTCGACGCGATCCACTTCCACATCTCCGCCGTTCGGGAGATTTGTGGCATAGACTCTGAACTCCAAATCAAGCGGTACGGTAGTGAATGCCGTCGTTACCAGCGTTCCGGTAAAAATCTGCATGGTCGTTGTCATGCTCGCAAGCGGCACGGAAAAGATTCCGAACGTGGTTCCTAGTTTCGGGCTGTAAATATCCATGACCAAGTTGCCGAGCGTGACTCCCGAAGGGCAGCAGGCCGTCACGCGAATCGAGTATTGCGTGTTGGTTGTGACAATCGGAACCTGATAGATGTCCTGATAGGCTGGCTGCTCGATCATTCCGTAGATGGCTTGTGAAACACCTGTTGCATTCTTGATGTAGAACGCGCTGCCAAAGATGGGCGAGACAATCAGCGAGATTCCTCCGCCGTTGATCGGGTCAACCGTCCAGCCCAGCGGATAAGTCGTTGTGGTTCCCTGCACGGCGCTAGAGAGAACGCCTATGCCGCCATCAAAGGAAAGATTGAGCAAGTTCTGGATTTTGTTCTGTTCCTGCCAGGCTATCAGCCGGTCGGAGTAACTGAGAAAGCCTACACAAGAGCCAAGTTCCGCCTGTTCGAAAAGATTGTTTCCCGCTACGTCGATGGCATCGCCGGCCAATAGCACCGCATCGGGAAACGACAGCGTCACTTGCGTGGTGATGTTGTCGTTGATGAGTGTCGCCGGGTAGGTGATAAGTTGGCCGTTGGTTGTTACCTGCACAGGCTCGGGAATCCAGAAGAAATTTCCTCCATTCGCTCCGGTAAACGCAAGAATGCGCGCGGTAACGTTTGGCGGTCCGATGGGAATGTTCGAAACGACAATGGCTCCCGCCGAGGCTGTGATGGTGAACTGCACAAAAGGCGACGGAGCGGTCAGTGCTCCATTCCTGGTCTGGAAGATAACCACGCATTGCCTTGTACCGACGCCCATCACGCCGGTTGTCGAAACCAGTCCTCCGGTGGAGTTTCCCAGGATTGGATTGGTCACTGTGCCGGCGGGATCGAACTGGAAGATAGTCCCAGAAATGATTCCCGTTCCTGTCTCAGCAGCCGGCGAAATGTTCGATGAAGAAACCAGAGACACGGAGAAACTGGTCGGACTGGCAGAAGTGATTACGGCATTCGATACGTTGAAGATCCCGTTGCCATTGAGAGTTCCTGTCACCGTGGCAAATTGGCCCAAAACAGGCGCAACTCCGGTGATGATGGTAAAGACGTAGTTGGCGACGTTGGCTGTCAGGCTGGTTTGCGTGATTTGCAACTGCGCGGCGTTGGGCGTGGCTGCCACCACAAACGTGTTGTCGTAGCCCGCCGTGCCCGCTCCGGTGACGGTCATCTGGTTGCCGACTTCTAGGAACGGAACCTGCACTGCCGCGGTCAGTGTCGCAAGCGTCGATTGAATCGTGCAGCCGCCGGGAGTCAGCGCGTTGTAGTAGGCCGTAAACGGAACCTGAAAGGTGATCCAGTCATAGCTCTGCTGGCCTGCAACGGTCGAGCCAACGCTGGTGATGGTGTAATAGGCCGGATTGAAGACGCCTGCGGGATCGTTGTTGACATTGTTTCCAGCGATGGACGGGAAACCTAGAATCTGGATGTTGGTTCCTACTTTATAGACTGGAGCAAGAGGACTTCCCGTGGTTGGCGGAACGAAAGCGGCATGAACGATAATCGTCATCACGTTTCCGGGAGTTGCCGGAGCGCTGAACGTCCCGGTAGCCGATGGAGCGGCACTGACCAGCAGCCAGTCGTGCGCTCCGGTTGGCAGAGCCGTTGCCGCGTTTTGCGTGATCGTGAGTACGGCACTGCCGGAACTTGTCGTAGTGACCGACGGCGGAGCGCCGGGGCCAACCTGCGAAACCCGGTCAAGCCATTGCCCATTCCACAGCCTTGGAACGTCGGTGCCGTTAATCAGATTCGATATGCCGATATATTCCACGTCATCGAAAGTCACTGACTTGGCGTAGCTGCCCGGCTGGATAGCTGTTGAAATGTTGTTCAAAACTCCTGGATTTGCAGTGACATTCTCATCCCACAAGAGGCCGTTAGCGTCGAGCAGGAGAGTATCTATCTCTCCATCGGTCTGCTCGTAAGTCTTGAGCCAATTTATGTTCGAGGCGGGCGCAGGAGACAGCCAAGCTTTGAGTTTCACGGCATAGATAAAGAAGCTGGCTACTTCACCGCCCAAGGCTGTAGCTACGAGATTGACAGTCAAGGTTGGATTGTCGAGCAGTGCCGGAGTCAGCGGAATCGCCCAGGAGAAGCTGGTAACTCCGGCTACAAACTCCGTGTCGGCCAGAGTTAGTTGGAAAGCCACGGTTTTAGGCGAAAGCGTTCCGTTTGGCAAGAGAATCTGAGCGGTCAGAATGGCGTCCGGCGACAGCGTCGATTGATGCCCGAAAACTTCGACCTGCAAGCCAAGAACGGATTCCGTTGCGGGGATCGTGAAAGGGAAATTGGAAGAGGCAAGAATCTGCGAGCGGTTGGGAGAAGCAGTTCCCGAGCGAAACGTCGCCATCAGCGCAACCCAGCCGCCGCTGGTCTGCGTCCAGGTTGCTTGGACCGTCGGCCCTGCGCTGATAAGGAATGACGAAGAATAATTTCCGGTGATGTTCTGGATGGCGGCAAATGCCCCTGAAACCGTGGCGGAGAATTGCGTCGAGGCCGCTCCGATAGAGAACTCATTCTGTCCAATAGTGAGAGTTGGCGCCGCTACGCTCGCGCTGTTCTGGGCGTTTGAGCTGACCTGATCGAGAACAGTGACGCCAGCGACTTCGTGAATCAATCCATACAGCGTAAATGCGCCATTCCAAGTGATTAAAACGGTCAGCGTCCCAGCCGGAACAGGATTGACGGTGTAGAACATGAATGCTTGCTGCCCGTTGACGTTTGAAGTGTTTGAAACGGCAAGCTGGTACTCATTCCCTTGCGAATCATTGCAAACCGGAGAGATTCCCGGCCCTTGGCTGAAAAGCTCCGCAACGACAATGCTTCCTTTGGCGACGGGATTTGTGAACGTGATGCTGCAAAGCGCTTGCGCCTTGAAAGCTCCGCCCCAGCAGAACCATGCCCCTGCCCCGCCGACCGTCGCTGCAGCGCTGTAGGTTCCTACGGCGGTGACGGCCAGATATTCACCTACCGCCGAGACAAGGCTAGTCCAGCTCGGGCCAAGCCCTACGCCAGCGGCAGAGATCGAAAAGCCAACCAGCACGTCGCTCGGGTTTGTTGTGGTGAAACTGGGTGAAGCGATTGCGCCTGCCCCCGCCGCAGTTCCTTGCGCTACCGTGAACGGAACGTCGACCGCGCCAAGCCCGCCGACAGCCGAAAAGTAACTCGTCACCGCGGTTACGTAGGTCTGCTGACCGATAATGTAGGTGTAGTTGATCGTCAGGTTATTGACGGTCTGGTTCAGCACGCAATAGAACGGCTGGCACCAATCTATTGCCGGACCTGCAACGCCAAATCCCGCCGGCGTGCCCATGGGGATGTAGGTGTTTCCTGAATTATCGGTGATTCCGCTGATGGGAAAGATGGTCTGCCCGATGGGCTGCGATGCCGATGTGATGACCGGGAAAACAAACAGCGTGTTGCCTTTCACCAAGCCCGGCTCAAGGAATGCGCCAGTCGTAACGTTCTGGATGGTTGGGCTGTCGGTTTCGTGGTTTACGGTAATCGGTGCAGCGCTGCCTTGCGCGTACTGCACGAGGCTTGGCGTTGTGTTCGTGCCGTTTAACGTGACGTTGGCGTAGGTTCCGGGAATTCCGAGCGTGGCGTTGGTGGGCGAGTTCCACGGAGCTTCGTTGGGTGTGGACGGCCCCGGCAGGGATTGCGCGTAGCCTGCAATCTTTTCGCTGTACAATCCCGCAAAAACAAATTGCCCAAGCGTGCCGCCGCGTGTGAAGACACGGCCGACCGAGTAGTCTACGTCCTGGTTTTGCGGGCTTCCACCCTCCGGCAAATCTGCCGGGTCCATTTCTGGAATCGCACCGCCCCATACAGTTAGCGCGACATCGGAAGCACCGCTTGCGTTGTTCATGTCCAGCTAATCACGATATGGTCTTGGGGAAGACTATCTTGAAGTTCACAGTGTCGGCGAAAATGGATGGCGTGCCGCCGCTTAGCGCCGTGGCGTTACTGAACTCAATGTTGGATGTGGTAGCTGCGCCGGACGCTCCGCCGCCAAAGATTTGCAGCTTGCCGGTGCCGTAGTTCCATTGATACCACCAGCCACTTCCTGCCGTCGATTGAAAGTCAACGTAGAGTGGCGTGCGGTTGGCATATGGCCCGAGGTTGGCCATCGCAAAACCAGTTAGAGGCAGCAGGCCGCCCGTAGCGTAAGTATCCCCTGAAGCGGAAAATGTGACCGTCCCATAGTAGGTCACACAATCCTGCGTCACGTCCCCTTGCGGCGATTTGTTTGTCGTGTTGAACTTGAAAGTGGCCGTAGACATGAATTTAATTGCTCCTTTTCTTTGAAATCCTACGTAGTGGGCAAAACCAAAAATTGCACTGTGATCTTCGCCGTTCCGTTTCCAGCGGCAAAATTGTTCGTCACTTTTGAAATGACCAGGGCGGCATTGTCATCCGTCGGAGGATTCCCGGCGGTGTCCGTGGCCGAGAAACTTCCGATTTGCTGAATGGCGCGGTTGGGCGAGATGGTGACAAGGAAAATTCCGTTGCTCACGAGTGCCTGCGAAGCGCTGCCGGCAACAAAGGAAACCGCTCCGCCTGCGTCGGTGTAGGCTATCGAGCCGCCAAAGAAAACAATTTGGATGACCAGCGGAACGATGCGGAAACCAACTCCCGGTGCGGGAACCAAGGTAATCGGAGTCCCGAACAAAGCAAGGATGTTTGCCGAAGTTAGCGCCGTAACCGTTTGCGGCAGGTCGGCGGCTACCAGGGCGCGAAAAGCCGGAACGCCTGCAGCGCCAGAAGCCGGTCCGGACCAGACCGTGTTAGCGTTTTCATTTACGAGTGTGATCGTGTCGGCCAGCGTGCCCGTGGTTGTGACAGGCGAGCCCGTTACCGACGAACTGAAGATCCCCGGCACCGTCAGCGTGTGGGATACGCTTGAAACTGTTCCGCCTACCCCGGTCAGGTCGGCGGCTACCAGGGCCCGGAACGCTGGCTGCGCCGCTCCGCCGCTGGTTGGCCCGGCCCACACCGTGTTGGCGTTTTCTGTGGACTTTGTGACCGCC